>Ga0209630_10000267_pt1 | contig 61364 bp, 101 predicted proteins | sample COG_01_FD_184745 | JGI IMG/M metagenome (GOLD analysis project Ga0209630, IMG submission 184745) | Pelagic Microbial community sample from North Sea - COGITO 998_met_01 (SPAdes) (version 2) | ecosystem: Environmental > Aquatic > Marine > Neritic zone/Coastal water | place: Helgoland, sampling...
CTTTGCAAGAACGAACTTTGTACCCATCTCTTGCATCACTATCGTGTTCTCTGTCAGTTTGAGTAATAATCAAACTATCATTGTAATCATGTTTGCGATGGAAATAAAATGAATTAATTTTAATTCCATTCCATTCAAATGAGCTTTCAAAGATGTTTCTCATATTATACGGCATAGCATTTACAACTTTTGCATAATTAGCTTTTGCATCAAACAAGTCAGTTGAATCTGCGAGTTTTCTCTTGGCAATCTCTTGAACACCTTTAGATGCAACAACTAAATACTTTGCAATAGTTTTCTGAGTGGATTTGTTATACTCCAATGACTCTCTACTATGATGCAACTTTACTGCACCCAATGGAACTCTAAGATAAAAATTATCTTGTTGTAAAAGATTCCTGCAAATTTCTCTGAGTTGTTCGTCTTGAACGAAATTAGTTAAATTAATAGCATCTGTATCAACAGGATACTTTACTCTACCCATGAGAACATGGGAACGATTGCTACTATGTCTGTAACCATACTTGGAACTATCATTCTCTTTAACAAAGAACCAATCATCATTATCGCTTTCTAAGATTCTTTCTCTCTTAGCAATGAAATCATCTTCAACACCAATAAATTTTGGCATTTCTTCATCAGAAAAGAACTCGAAAAACTTCTGTACAATTTCTTTAAACTCTGATACATCTGAATCAGATACGGCAACTTCGATAGACAAACCTGTTGGTTCGTTAGTTGGTTCTGCTTCACCAATCATTGCAATCTTGGTATCGTCATCATCATTGACGAAAACATTGTAAGTCTTTTTTACTCCACCATGATAAGAGACACAAGTAAAGTTTTCACCATAAGACAATGGAGCAAACTTACCGATACCGAAAGCGCCGATATAATTGTTTGACTCTCTCTTGGTTGACTTACCATACTTTGAGTAAAGACCAAACACATCTTCTTGGCTAAGACCCCCACCGAAATCACGAACTGCAAAAGTTGGATTCATGTTGGTTGGCAACTTTACTTCGATAGAACGAGAAGCATTTGCTTCTGCATTTGCATCGAGTGCATTTGCGGTAATCTCTCTAACAACTGCAAGACGAGTGTTAGAATAGTTGTTACGAAGAAGAGATGCAACATATCTCATGTCTTCCGCATCTATTGTACAATTTACAGATTCAAAATCGTGACTCTGTACTACTTCTTTACTTTTTTCTTTTGTGATAATCATTTTTTTTCGCTTTCTTTGTTTGTGATAAAATTTAAACTATGCCCATACCTTACTATAACTAATTTTGTTTGTCAATCTTTTTTTATTTTTTTATTCTCCATGATGATGAACTTAATGAAATTTTAATTTGATTAAAATGAAGATAAACATTTTCAAGTTTGTTTAATTTACTTTTGTTCTCATTTAAATAGTCTAACATTTTTAATTTAGATGTAAAGACTATAAACCTTTCGTTTCCATTTTTTTTGTGCGCAATATGATATTTCACAAAACATTTCCATGCTCATCATCACAATAGACTCTATCAGTCATTGCAGGGTAATGCCCACCTTTAATATTTGTTGGGTTTAATTGTTTTTCTAATCTTTGCTCAATATCTAGTAAAACATTATCTGCATAAATTATATCTTGCATATCTTTATCATTAATACTAGCACCTTCTTCAAGATCGTCAAGCATATTTTCGCAAGAACTAATTATCCCTTTTAATATAGTCTCCTCTAGAGGATCATCTTCTTTATTTATTTCTATTCTATTCATGCTACCATTAATTCTTCTAGTTGATCGTAATCAAACTCACCTTTTTTTGCGGGAACTATAACTTCACATAGAAACATTTTGATTGCCTTGCATATATCAAGATACTCATCCCAATCATTCATACTTAACATATTTCCTTCACCTTGTCCACCATACGCCATGCGATAACCTTCTTCAAGAGGAGCGTGTTTTGCATTAGGGTCTTTTACCCATTGTTGAGTTTTTTGGCAATAATGATGACTACGAGGATTGTGCATACTATTTATATAAGTAAGAATATCTATACGACCTAATTGGTTTCCACAACTATCAACATTCATTTCCGCTCTCATATCAACAAAGTCAACATTTGCTCCAACAAATTCATCATTTGTATTCTTTAATTGGACATGGACTGCACCATATTTGTCTTGAGAACGATATGTGTGAGATGTACCATTATGGTTACTTTGAGAAATAATTGTGCAATCTAACTTCTCGCAAGTTTTGATATTACGATCACTTTTACTTTTATAACTAAGAATATTATCTTCGGGCATAACTTTCTTAACTAATCTATTACTCTTGAATATAATTGAGTCGGGACTCCAACGATTCCAACGAATTGGATAATGCCCAATACCTTTATGCTCTACTCTTACATCTGTGAAATAATTTTTCATAACTTTTCGCTTTTTATATTTTGTTTATTTTTGTTTTATCTAATGATTGTGAATGTAATTCACTTATACTATCTAACAATTCGGGAAAGGAGTCAAGCCAATTCTGAACTTTTTTGCAAGCCTCTAAAACTCTTTTGTTTTCATCTGTGCTTTCTCCGATAGCAGAGACTTCTGCTTCATCAATGATTATTTGTAACTCTTCTGTGACTTTCATAATCGTACTTTAGCAAATATATTTTTATATGTCAAGTAATTAATCTACCAAATCAAAAGTATTTGGATTTTCCATCTCCTCTTCAATTATTTCCATATCAACTTCAAGAGAAGCATCTACATAATTAGGGTCTGTTGGTAATGGAACACTATTACTTTCAACTTTGGTAATTGCTTGTTCCCAAGATTCCGCTTCAACTTCTACTTGGGCATAAACTTGCCATGAACATGGTACTCTATATGTTTTTTTCATTATGCTATCTCCAATTTATAGTATTCGTTTTCTATTAAATCATTATCACTCAAAGAGTCAAGACCTAAGTATTGTTCATAAACCTCACGAATATATTCAAGGCTTTTTCCTACATAGAAAGAAGCACCATAATCGGGGGCAGAAAGACCATTCTCTCTGTCTATTCTAATAATAGTGTCCAACATTTTTTGTGGTTCAATATTCCAAACTTTTCTTACGTATTTCATAATTGTACTTTAGCAAATATATTTTTATATGTCAAGATTTTTTAAAATTTTTTTAATTTTTTCCAAAGAGTTGATTCCATTCTTCTCTTATTTCAATGTCAGCAATATCATCTAACCCTTCAAATCCCTCTATTAACATAGTTATCATCTCGCTTGTACCCATGTTCATTGCCTCTGCTTCAGCGAGATCATGCCTCATGTCATCTATTGATGGTTCGCCTTCTCTTGTTTGTCTTTCTGTTGTTCTCATATTTAATCTTCTCCTTGTTGTGTTCCTACAATCAATAATTTAACATCTCCACCATCGTCTGTCAAGCCTAATTCTTCGACAACTTGTCCGAATATCGACCCATCAGAGGGTTCAATTCTAATCCATGCACAATTTTGTCCATCTTCTGTCTCTTAGACGTCCCACTCATGCTCAAGCAATCTAGCTTTCTGATACTTTGTTAATTTCATATAAACTATCTAATTTAATGTATTGCTCATCTATCTGTGTTTCTAGCGATTTTATGTATTTATAATTATTTCCTCTTCGGGAATCTTCATAATCTAACTCAATTTCGAGATGTCTAATAGACTTCTTTGTATCGTATATTTCGTTTTTAATTTCTTCTTCTTGTTTTAAACCTTCCATAGCTTTTTTATTCATTTAATTTATTTTTAATGTGAATTGAATAATCCCCTTCCTTAACATATAAATCATCTTCTGTTAATCTCCAACACTCTTCTCCTGCCTCGTATTCATCTGCATACTCAATATTAAAATCGCAATCTCTGAGAGTTGATTCAATACTAAGTTCTCTTACCTTTTGTTCGGCTTCTTCTTTTGATTCGGCTTCAACATAAAAAGTATTATATATTTTAATTCCTACTGCGTAATTTTTCATTTTGATCTAATAGTTCGTCTAGTAAATGTACAATACCCCAACCCATTTCTTCGTCAAGTAGTCCATGAACACCTTCGCCCTTATCATCATGCCACAAAATTGATAGCAAATGATCCCTTTGTTTTTCTAGTAATTTGTAATCAATGTTCATTTTTTTGCTATATATTTATTTAGATAATTGCCCGAAGCTTCCATGTTTTTTAAGTGACCTTCAAAAACAGGGTCATCGTCTCCCATTAATTTTTGTCTATATTCTTCTGCCATATCAGAACCCCATTCATCAACTGATTCATCAGATAAATCACAAGCAATTTCTATATTAGTAATGTTGTGCCATGCTTCTTCAGCAAAGACACTACCATCCTTATTGCGACTTGGTCTTTTAAACCTTTTATTGCAATTCTTTTTGATATGCCTATCTATAATTTCAATATCATCTTTGACGCAAGCCAAGCGATGTTTAAGTTGAGCATTTTCTAATAGCAATCTTTCTAAATTATCTTTAGTTATTTTTTGTTCGACTTCATTTAGGTAAGTGCAAGCATCTTCAAGGGTCAAGTTAGATGCTTTAGCTTTTTCTGCAAGACTCATGTTTACAGAGTCTTCATAAGTTGGGTGATCGTCTCCTATAATTTCTTTCATGTTCGTACCTTAATCTATTTTTTTCTTTCTGTCAAGACTTTTTGTGCAATTCTTGTTAAATTATATTCTTCTTCAGTTAAATAGGAATAACTAAATAGAAATTCTTCTTTAGTCAACCTGTCAAAGTCATACATTTTTTCTTTATCATCTAAGAAGTCAGTTGCTTTCATTTTTTTATGGGTTTTTGATTTTTTTGCCATCAACACTAATCTCTCCTCTAATATATGCGCCAAAGTCATCATTATTTAAATGAGATGTATCGGGCGGAACAACACCAAACTCTCCACCTATACCTAAAAGTTTTGCTCTATCATTAAGTCTTTTGTTCATCTGCTCTTTTAGTTGAAACATTTCTTCTACAATATCTTCAATAAGAGGATAACCTGCTAACTCGAAAAGACGAGTGTCTAGTCCACTTTCAACTTCAAATAAACTATCTATTTTATGCGCTTCTTCTATTTTATTCATTTTCTTTTATTTTTTCTTTTACTGCTTCCTCGCAGAGTTCATTAAATGTAATATTTTTTTCATGTGCGAACATCATATACTTTAACAAATCATCACTACTAAAGTCAAGCTCAATTTTCTCATATTTTCGTAAATCAATTTTAACTTTTCTGATAATAAATGCTTCGTCTTGTGGGATAAATTCTAATTCATCACCAACTTCCCATCCTAATCTCTTTAATAGATCATCGGGCAAGCGAAAATATAATTCACCATCAAAACTTTCTTTAACTTCTAATTCTGAGACTTTCATTTTAATTCCATTGAATCTTCTCCAGATTCTTTTTCCCTTTCTTCTACAAAACTAACTTCAGCATTTTGTTTCCATGTTTTACTTATTTCCCAATCAGCATCAACTTCATCAAAAGCCCTACTGACTGCATCATCTTTCGATTCTGAATCAATAAAATAAGTGCGATAAGTTGTGCTTGCTATTTCTATTTCAAATGTTTTCATTTTATTTCCTCGCAACTAAAAACTCCTCTATCTCTATGAGTGTGATCACCATGATATTTAGTTAAGTCGTGATTGTAAAAAAGTTCTTCACAACCATGTTCGTCAAGTAATTCTTCTGCAATTTCTTCTGCTTCATCTACATTCTTAGCTTCAACTACAATGTATCCACCAATTTCTTCTGTTACTGATAATCTATACTTCTTCATTATTTTTACTCTCCATTATTTTTTTAGCATCCATTAAAGCATGACAGAACTCTTCAATCTTGTCAACAGGAATCTGAAAAAACTTATTATTACTTCTTCCTTGACTCGTAATTGCAGTACAAGCAACAAACTCATTAAAGTCATAAGCCATAATTTCAAGCCCACTAAGCCCGCTCCAATCTTTTGAGCTAGACCAAGATGTTTGCTTTGCCCTCTCTGTCTTTTTTCTACCTTTAGACCAAACGATTTGTTTTTCTATTTTATTTACCATACCCTTACTTTCGCATATTTCTTGAGTATTGTCAAGAATTTTTTAAAACTTTTTTAAAAAAAATTAGTAGACACCAACTTCTAAATGTTCTTTTGTAATAAAAATTGCTATTTTTTTTGAAACAGAACGAGTAGTCCATGATTTTTTTGGGAAAACCCATTTTCCGTTTTCAACTGACACTTTTCCAATTTCTTCATCAAATAAATATTCAATTTCATCTCTTACTTGTTCATAAATACTATTACATAAAAGATGTTTAAATAATTTAATGCTAAATATAGGACTTATTTCTACATCATAAAGATATTCTTCTACAATTTTTTCAACTGAATCTCTAAAATCACGAACCTCATCGTGTGCGTGAAATTTTAAATCTTTAAACCAATCATCTTCTAGTAAATTAAAAATAATATTTGAAAGTTCTTTTTTGAAATAATTTAAATCTTTTATTGTCGTTTCTGAATCTATCATATTTTTTTATTCTTCGTACATATAAATCGGAGTGTATTCTCCCAAATAAGCACATTCAATATTAAAATTAAAAAACTCTATTGATTCATCGGGAGTCATACCATCTCTTTCGACAAGGGTTTCCACAATCTGATTAACAGAATAAATAACTCTACCATCACTAGAATATCCCATAATTGCATCATCATGCCCATCGGCAAATAATGCTTTAGGATTGTGTTCTCCAATAGTTTCCTTTAAGTCTGCCAAGCGATTGGCTCGATTCTCTCTTATTTCTTTTATAACATCTTTTTCTTTATTCATATCTTCTAATGTAATCGCTCTTAAATTTTTAAGCTCTTCTAGTAATGGTAATCCTTTTGAATTTAAACAGATCATTGTTACCAAACTAGGCATACCCTATTCCCATCCTCATCTTCATGTCCACCACTAAGCACCCAATCCTTCATAAAAAATACTGCATTTAATTGAGCTTTGGATATTTTACTAGACTCCGAATCCATCTTCTCTGCCCTTGCAAGAGTTCTGTATTCATCTATTACTTCATCCATAAGTTCAAGTGCTTTCTTTTGCGCAAAGGCTTTTCCTGCATCATAATCATCCATTATTTCACTCATCATAAGTTTCCCCATCTCTTTCTTTCATTATTGCTTCATATATTTCATGGAGAAAATCTTTTCTAATATTATATAAATTAGATTTACCTACCTTGTATATATCTTCTCCTTTGTGGTCTGATATTTTTCTGTCAATATCTCTTACTGCAAGTAATGCCATGCTAAATCCATGTCTTGCTCCACTATTAAATTCATCATGCGCCATATTTATTTATAAGTTTAGTATCAGAGGGTAGGATCGAACTACCGACTTTTGGATTATGATTCCAACGCTCTAACCGACTGAGCTACTCTGATATATATTTGATTATTTCTCCATTTAAATTTAATTCTCTTTCAATTTCTTTAGCTACACTTTCACCAACAGATATTTCGTGATCTTTTGAAAGGGAATCTAATAATTGAACTAAATTTTTTCCTGTTTTTTCTCTACCTTCTTCTCCTGTTAAAAATAAATTGTCAGCAGTTACAAGCATAAGATCATCTAATTTAATGATGATATGATTGATTGCATCTGTGCTACCTCTTATTCCTAATTTAATTTTCATATATTATATGCCGTGTTTACTACCAACCCTAGTTAGTTCTTTCATTAATTTATTATGTTCTTCTATATAATCCAACATAGGCATTAGAACCTCTTGTACTAATTTCTTATCTTCTTTATTGTGGCTTGCATTAAGTCTAATAATTTCTTGATGTATTTTATCTTTTAAGCTCATTATCATGCAATTTTCTTTTATTAACTATTTTTTCCATTGGTGGAAACCTTCCATAATTGCCCACCCCATCATAATCAGCATCATCACGTATTAATTCTAAAACTTTTTCGTTTTTAATCATGCTATCATTTATAGACTTATCTACTTTTTTGCGATGAATATATTGATGAATAATTTTTTTAATATATTTTATCATTTTTTAAATTTATTATCTATCCAAACTTTATAAGTATAAAGTGCCATTAATATAAATGTCAAGGTAAAACCATCTGACCATGACAAATCCCATAATTCTTTTACTTCACTCATTTATTGCATCTCCTTTAATTTTATTCATAATGTAACCTTACTAAAAAAAACATAAATTGTCAATAAAATTTTTTTATTTTTTTAAAAACCTTTTTCATATTTATGAAGCAACCAAGATAAAAGACTTTTTAAAGACTCTTTATATCTTTTTGGGTTATTTCTTTCTTTCCAAAAAATTAATTCTTTTTCGCAAAAAATAAACTCTTGTTTTATTAATTTTAATTCTTCTTTAGTTCCAACAATGTTAAAATCATTTATAAATTTTTTAATATATTCAAGCAACTCCTCATTATGAGGAGTATCAAATTTATCAGACATCTTCTTCAACATATTTATTTAATGCTTCAAGTTCATCATTTGCAGTTGCAAGCTCAGAAATAGCATCTTTAGCATTATTATAAAAATCATCAGTCGAATGATCTCCTATACCAACCGATTTTTCATCCATAAGATGTAAGGTTAGTAAAGCCTTAGACTTTCTAGCTTCAATATCTGACTTTAACATATTGTATAATTTAGTGTTCATAATGTTTAATTTATTTGTTTCAATCCTGCTCTCTTTCTGCACTCTATATTTGATTTGTATAACTCTTGTTGATACTTTAGTTCGCTTTCTGCTCCTTGTAAAGTAAAGATAGCTTTGTCTTCAGTAATTCTTCCATCAAGTACCATACTAACACAATTCACTACTTCTCTTGCAGTAACTCGATAAGGAAAATTTCTGCAAATAAACTTATAAAACTTACCACTTATTTTGCCGTGCTTTAGTTTTCTATGCAAGAATTTTCTGTATTTGCAATTTTTAGTATTATGTAAAGTTTTCATTATTTACCAATCAATAGGTTCTTTCATTTTATTTATTTGAAGTTTGGTTTCTTCAGAAAATTCTCTATCTGCGTCAACTCTCCACTCTGCATCTTCACCTTCGGGGTAATCAATATAGCAATAATGAGTAACATCTCCTGTTAAGAATCCTGCTTCGCAACCAAATACATGGTTATTTGAACTAGGATAGCCTTCATCCCTACCATAATAAAAACCTGTCCATACTCCCGTGCCTTCAAAGAAGTAAAGCAATCTCTTTCCCTCTTCGGGAGTTTTGTCTTCAACTTTAATCCAATTAATCATTTATTCGTAGTATCCCATACTTTCCCATCTTTGTCAAGATCAGAACTCCAAATCATTAACTTTTTATAAACAGGATAAAGGAATGCAAGGTAGTCGCAATACAAAAATACACTAACTAAATGCCCCAATAAATAAAGTAATCTGCTTAAAAGTGATTTCAAATTTATCTTTTAATTTTATGAATTATTGAAAGTATACCCGCCTCATTTTTTGTATGAAGTTGTTCTCCATTTACAAAAGTAACCTTCCACCATTTTTCTTTCTTCTTAACAGGATCAACACGTTCTTTAATATAAACTACATTTTTAGGATTAATATAGTATTTTTCATTATTTGAATCTTCTATTTGTATCATTAGTCAAACATATCTCCTTCGTCTATTTTATACAAATCATTTTGCCAATCTTCCACCTTTTTGTCAACCATTTTTTGCTCTGTTTGTTTTAAATGACCTTGTCTATTATCATTTATTTCTTCTTGGGTAAACCACTTATATTCTGAATTAATTAATTCATCTACATTGCTTGGATGATACCCCATGCTTACCATTAGACCCTTGAACATATCTGCCAAACTTTCTACATCTACATCCTCATCAGTTTCGACGCTAAAAGTCTTACCATAATTAGTTATTGTTATTTTCATTTACTTAGAGTTGTGAATTAAGCGAGTTTCCAATGCTCCTTTAAGGCAACCATCTATTTTTTCTTCAGAGTGTCCTATGCCCATAAGTAGACCTTTAAAATACAAAATCATGTGATATAGGTCTTTGCTATTTGGATTATTACTTTCAACACTATGAGTTTCATCATCTATTTCAATTAATATTTTCATTTTTTTTTCCAATTTATTTGTTCGTAATTTTTTTTAAAATTTTCTGATATATTTCTAGGAGAATCTCCTTTACCATTCTGATTTTTTGGTTTAGATTTTACTTGTTTAACTTTCTTCTTTGATTTCTCCTTCATTTCCATATAGTTCATCTAGGGTTATTGCTTCAGATTTTTCATTCTCATTATAAAGCGGAGCAAATTTTATTTCTTCATAGTTTAAAACATTATAATAAGATTTGTTTGCATCGTCAAGCATTAATCTTAATGTTTGCAATATATCTTCGGGGCTTTCACCTATGATTTCAGAGTTTTCAGAGTGTGCTGAAATTTTCCCATCATCATTATATATTACTTCATATAGCCCATAAGAATCATCTTTGTTTTTAATTATTCTATAATTCCACATTACTTAATGTTACCCCCATGTTTTTCATCTAAATAACTCATTAACTCCATAAAGATATTTAATGTGGGATTATTTTTTTCAACATATTCAAAAGCCTCTTCTTCAGAAAGATTTCTATTTAGTAAAGTTTGAGGCGCGGATACTCTCACTCCATCTTTAGTGAAAACCATTATAGCCTCTTCTTTATTTAAAAGTATTTTTGTTCCTTTTTTGTTTTGTCCTAATATTTTCATAATTTAATATATATAAAATGCTCCATCTCTTAAAAATTCAATAAACTCTTTGAGATAACTTTTGTTAGATTCTCCCGAAAATCTAGTAACTAGAGCGGATTGCTCTTGATTCCAAATCTTTGCTCTCTCTTTAAGAAATTTATCATCAATGGGTATTGTCTCCCTTTCTTCTACTCTCTCATCGGGTATATCGTCTAGGGAAGACTCTAAGGCATCGCTAAAGGCTTTTGCATCTTCAGCAATAACTTTTTGACCATTATTTCCAAAATATCTTCCCCCATGATTTTTTTGAAATTCTTCATAGTCTTTATAGTTTTCAAATCTACCTTTATCTATTTGAGTTCCTTGTGGTTTCCAATCGTAAGCTAAAGCTAAATTAATAACTTCTGCCCAACCCCACATATTCCATCTAAAATATTTATTATTTTCGTTTGTTAAATCGTATCCCATGATTATTTTTTTTTTATATTTTTTGACCAAATTCCCAAATAAGGATCGAAAGAGTGATTATCAAACCAATCATCATCTATTCCTAAAAATTCTTGTAACTCAACAAAAGAAGTGCAATCGTTAGGATTGAAATCTGAGCTAGTCATACTATTAACATCATAACCAACTTGAGCAACCAATCCCTTTAAGTGGTGCATAAAATCGTTCATTCCGAAATTTTCTTTTCTGTAATCATGTATATTCATATTTATATATATTTTTATCAACCGCTTTCTAGTTCCAATCAAAATCTACTGACGTAGCAAAAGCCAATCTATCTTTCCAAGGATTACCATATTTATCAACTTGATTAGGGTCGGTGATTTTTACTATGATATTTGCACCCCAAGGATTTAATTCTTCTCCATCGGTAGAGTAATCACAATCAATATTCAATGTAGGACTATCTTCTACATGAATATCTTCTTTGTAATCAAGAAACCAAACAGGTACAGACAACCCCTCTTCGACTAAATCTTCTCTAATTGTTAAATGACTATCTTTTACGCTCATATTATTTTTTATTTGTATTGTTTAAACTTAAACCTAGTTCTTCTCTGATATATCTTTTCTTTTCGCCATTCAAGAGTAATTGTTTATTTAATTTAAATGCTTCTGTCTTCGTCATTAAAATTGGTCTTTGTGGTAAAATTGGGTTTGCTTTATCCCAATCAACTGCAATGTAAGATATAAAGCTCATCTTGGCAATAGTATTGCTTATTTAGCAATATACATGGCATCAATTTCTTCAAGCTCATCTCCGTAAGGATAAACTCTGACTCTTAATTCGTCAGCATCGTTTACGATCTGAAGAGAGTAGTCTCCGACTTTAAGCCAAGCAAAGTGGTTAGTCATTTCAAAATCTTCTCCTTGATCGTTGCTAGGTACAATATTGTACATTTTACTATCTTGTGCATTCACATTCATATCTATTCTCCATTAATTGTTTAATTTTATCTTTAACTTGATACCAAAGTTCTTTAGAATCATCTTTTAACTTTTGTATTCCATAATCATACCAAACTTCGCAAATTCTGTCAATGTTTTTATCATCGGGTTTTACAATAAAATGATTCCAATTTTTTTCTCCATCAATTATTTCTTGCTCAATCCATTCAGCAGGAAAACCATCGGGGAAATACATTAATTTATTATTATGTGCGAATTCCCTAGCAAGAGAAACGAAACTTCCCTCTGTTTTATGGCATTCGTAATAGTTTGAATCTTTGCCCCAAGATTCATAAGTGCTAATATAAAATTCAAAAGTATCTTTAATTGCAACGCTTTCTTGTCTCCACTTTGGTTGCTCTTCATCTCCATGCTCTACAAGTTCAACACTATGTTCTTTGCCGTACCATTTCATATGAGACATAACCTTTTTGCTAGAATAAGCTAAACTTTTAAACTCCTCTAAGAGTTGTTTGTTAGACTTGGTAGTCTGTGTCGTTCTTTTGAAACTTGTTGTGTGTCCTTCTCCACTCATAATATAAATACTTTACTAAAATATAAATTATTTGTCAAGCTCAAATTCTACCTCAAAATTGCCGTAACTCTTATTATAACTAAATAAATATTGCTCTCTATCTGTATCTATTTGATGATACTTATTTTCTTGAGTTGGTGGATTAACTGCATAGCAAGCTACATCCCAAGACCATGTGCTAGGGTCAGTATATTCATACTCTCCCGAACCATCTTGCTTGACTACGCACCACTCGTCTCCACAATGAATATTGTAATCTACATAATTACCATCTCCCAAGTCATAGCTATGCCAATAATCAAAGTTATCTCCTTCAGTTTTAACTTCGGGATTTGATATAACTTTTTTGATATGAGCTAATGCTAGATCAATTATTGCTAACTGAACTTTTTCGGGTGCTTTCCAAGTTTCTATTGTGCTAATCATTGTTTACCTTTCCTTCTTTATTTGAAATTGTTCCATTTGCTAAAAGTGTCTCAAAAGTATTCCATAGTTTTTCATATCTAACTTTATTTAAAGCTATAATGCCGATAAGGATATTGAGTATCTCGTCTTCTGTTGGTGAAACAGGAGAATCTCCTATTCTATACAATAGAGTCTCTAACTCTTCATTGTTAGTAAACACATCACTTATAGCTTCTTCTAAATCAAATCTATCCATAATAAAGACACTCTAACACAAAAATAAAAATGTGTCAAGGTTTTTTAATTGTTTTTCCTATTAAATTTTCTCTTAGTAATCTTATGGCTTTATCTTTACCTTTAACTTCACATTCCCATTTAGCCTCTTGATCGGGATTGATGGCAATAATTGGAGGTGAATATCTATACGAAAAGTATTCAGCATGAGCGCGAGGTTTATCGGGGCAACCTTCAGACCAATGAAAGACAGGGGCAATAAAATCACCTTCTTCTAAAATTCTACCTTCACTATTTTGATTTACCCAAGTATAAGCACATCTCTCTGCTTGCCATTGTATGTCTAAAACTTCAGAAGGATTGCAAATATCATGAAGATTGTCATAACAAACAGGTAAGTTGAATTTAAATTGTTGAAAAATGTAATCGCTAAACTTAATTATATTGTCAACATTCCATGATCCACGATCTTCATTTTCTATTGTTAATCTATTATAAACCCCACTATCACATTTCATTAAGTTGTCATAAAAACACTCTGCGACTTCAGAAATCTGATAATTTAAAAAAGATTCGGGGTCAACACCCTCCTTAACATCCTCATGTTCTGCTCTAGGCAAAGGAGCATTAATGTGAATATTCATTGGTGCAGTATGATCTTGAGGAAGACCTAACATATCAAGAACACTAGCTTGAAAATTTAATTCTTTTATAGTTCTATCTATTGCATCTAAGTTTTTAGACGCAAGAACATTAAATTGATCGGGATGAGAGCCAATGGATATACCGAAATCTTTTGCTATCTTACCTGCGAATTTTAATTCTTCTTGTATTTCTAATTTATTTGGCAAATCCTCAAGAGAAACGTTCGTAGCATCATCAGTAATAAGAGGAAACAGAGCGGAGCTAAGACGATAATGTAAGATGTTATTTTGAGCGCAATGACGAATAATGTAACGAGTAGTGAGAGCATTATGCAAAATCTTTTCTGATAATTGTTCGATAGCTTCATCTTTACTATCTTTTACACAAATATCATTGAATCTTCTGCGAGTCATTGTTCTAAAAGAATATTTAGCTTTATCTTTTTCTTTTAGCTCTTCGCTAATGCAGGTAAGTCCTAAAATAGTATTTTTCATATCCCCCTACCTTCTCATAAGGAGCAAATAAAGTCAAGACAAAAGTTTTATTTTCTTTTTGGCTTATTACCAATTTTTAACTATATTTGCCATTATAAAGAAACAAGTTGTTATATTTACAACGACTATAATCGTTCTTAGGATTAAGCTAACTCTAGCTTCACTCAAGGAAAGAATGGGAATATCGGGTTGATCTTCATCCGTCTTTCCAACTCTATGATCTAGGGTTCTAGCCCAAATTAACCAAAGTTTTTTCATCGTCTTGAATCTACTATTTGTTTATAATATTTTTTGTCCCAAAAGTTGTAATAATTTGTTTTATGCAACTTGTCTGAATATTTATTTAATTCACTTAATTTTTGTATCAATAATATAGCATACTCTTTATTATTTGTCTCCACTCCGTTTATTTTATTTATTTGATTGGGGTGATCCCATATAAGCCATAAGTCTTTGTCTTTTGAATATTGTTCGTGTGTGTCGCAAAACCATTGAAGCCATTCAGTATCGTATTTGTCTTTATTTCCATATATGAGATATAGCATTGGATGTTTTTTATTATCCATGCACTTAATAGCATCAACCCAAAAATCTTTAGATTCTATTATTTCTATTTTATCTAAAAAACTTTTAGCGAATGGACAAATTGCATGACCGCCAAGCTCATCTCTTTTTAAAGATATATAATCTATATAACCTTTAATCACTTTTAATTATTTCCCAACGATTATCATAATTTAATCTAAAAGTACCTTGATGTTTTTCTCCCCAAGAGCATTCATTAGGAGCAAATAAACTCATAAAATATCTTCCATTATCTTTTTTATATAAATGATATATTTGCCCAATAACAGGTTTCATTCTCATCTCTGCATTAAATATTATTTCGTTCCATTTAACATCTTCAGCTAATTCTTCTAATTCTTTTTTTAATTTATTAAATCTTTCTTCGTAGTGTTTGTTTGCAGAATGTACTGCACCAACTTTCCATCCACCAAGACTATGGTCGGGTTTAATTACAGGTGCAGATAAATTACTTGCATAAGGTAAGGCATAAGCGTTTGGGACATAATTATCGGGCAATTCTTTTTCACTCATCTAAAAAAATGCTCATCATCATATCTTTTTATCTTATCAAGGTCTTTTGTCTTTTCTATTTTAGAATCTCTCTCGCATAAAAACTTATAATGTTCTATATCATTAGACCACACGTCGCCATTCCAAAACTCAAATCCCTCGTAATCTGATTTATAGATACAAGATTTTTCGTAACCAAAACCTAAATACATATAATCTTTTTTTTGATCAATGCAATAATCTATCTCTGCTAAATTAGCATATTTGCCAAGATATAATTTTGGATTCTCATAATCCCATGCAAATTGAGTAGAAAAAACACTATTTGAGCCGACATCTCTCAAGAAAGTAAATGCAATAGGACTGCCATTTACATAATAAAGAATAAAATATTTTTTATATTTCTCTCTTTTAATTAAAGGTTCTAAGTCCCAACTTTTAAAGCCTCTATATTTAGTATATTTATCAAATATAGAAGTTAAAGTATTTAAATTAATGTCATCAGCACGAACAATCTCTGTAGCAACGTCTTTACATTTTTTTCTAGCTTTCCTTGTTCTTCTAGTATCTTTAAATAAACTTAAATCAATTCTTGTTTGTCTAGCTTGATACCAATCAGATTTATCTTCTTCAAAGCTATTTGACATTTTTTTAGGTTCTGTATAGTCATCGGGCAACCAACCTCCTTGCAGGGCTATCTCTTCTTCATATGAGCCAACTTTAGCCATGCAATCAAAAAATAAATAATCATATTCAGTTATTGCACCGCAATAATGTTTAAAGTAAATCTTCATTGTCAAAATTAGATCTATCTAAAAATTTATAACCTAATGATTTTGGTTTTAAATTAGATATATATTTAAGCACCACATCTTTATCGAAGTATTTACAACTATAAATATCAAGTTGAACTAAATTAGGATTGGATTCTTCCCAAGAGTGCAGACTAATATGACTTGTAGTTATAAGACAAAAAGCACTTATTCCTTCATTGTCTTTTTTGTCGCATCTTACAGCTCTAGGAGCATATAAAATCTCCATATTTATTTCTTTTACTAATTGTCTTATCCAAGATTTAGTAAAATCTATATTTGTGAAAGGAGTTTTTTCAAAAGTAGCATTGACAAGTAAATGATTGTGATCCATTATTTATTCCACTTGTATGACTCTCTAATGCAAAAAAAATATAATATAGATAGTAATCCAATAACAATTATAGCCTCCATTATTTTTCGTCTCCTTGTCTCCAGTTTATGCACCACTTATAGCTTTGAACTCCTGTGATTTTCCCCCTATCTTCTTCTTTTATTTGAGAAACTGCACTTCGTAAATTAGTTTGTAATGTATCAATCAAAACATAAAGTTCTGATATTTGCTTGTCTTTTCTAATTAATTCCAATGTATATTTTGTATCTTTATTCATTACCAAATAGATAGTTTGCCTCTTAATACATCAAAAAACATTAACCAATCACAAGCTTTAGCTTTTAGTGTGGTTTTGCCTCCGTCTTTTACTCCTTCTAATGCTAGAGGTTTGTTTTTTTCAAAAATACGATGTCCCGACCAAGCAAAAGGATAAACAACAAAAGGGATCAAGGGAATTAAATACCAATGCCATTCGTAAAAAACATAAAACGCAAATCCAAGTGTAAAAAGCTGACCTATAAAGTGCAATAATCTACATTTAGGATTTTGATGTTTAGTTAAATAAAACTCGTAATATTCTTTACTTATCATGATATTAAAATTTATTATAATTTTCTTCTACTATTTTTCTAGCAAAATCTGCCTCATGCCAATCTTTAACTTCAACTACTTTATTATTTAAGTCTTTATAATGAGAAAAGAAATTTTGACATATTTTCAAAAATTGAGGATCAATATCAGACAATCCTTTATATTCTCTAACATGAGATATTGGAGTTCCAAGAATTTTCCAATCTTTTTCTCCATCATCCTCCATATCTAAGACACCAATGACTCTACATTCAACAATAGTACCCCTATCTATTGGAGTGTTATTGTACACCAATAAATCTAAAGCATCTCCGTCTTCAGCTTTTGTGCTTGGAATAAACCCATAACTAGATGGGTATACCATAGCGCTAATTAAACTTCTGTCATAAATAAAAGCCTCTAAATCGGGGCGATATTCATATTTGACATTAGTATCTTTAGGTATTTCTATAACTCCATAAACTCTATTTGGAGAATTTGGATGTTTTGATATGTTGTATAAGTTCAATATTTAATATAATAACTTTAATAGTTACATTTTAAACATCATTTAGAGAACTTTCTCTTTCTAAGACTTTACTTTCATCAATCCATTTTTTAGAATATTTGCAATATCTTTCAACAGAAATATTTTGCATCTTAATGTTTTTTATCTTTGCCATTTTACAATGAAAGGCTAAGGCTTGTATTGGGCTGTCAGCCATGTAGTAGTGATGGCTATTTATTTCAGCATGATCTACTCCAATATTATATTCTATTCTATATTCATTCATTTCTATTACTACATTCTTTTTTTAAAAAATTTAAATATTTTTCAACATCTTTTATTTCTTTACATATTTTTTCTAGATTTTCTTTATTGGGTTTATTTATTGCATGAATTAGTTCTAGAGAAAGTTCGTGCATTTCTTCTATACATTTCATAAAATATCTTTTTTGCTCGATAGATAATTTCATTTATAAATATAACAAAAATTATAAAAAAAGTCAAGTATAAAAATGGTGGAGATGGCGGGAATTGAACCCGCGTCCTAATAATCTTCAAGCAAGCATATCTACAAGTTTAGTCAATTTTTTTTAAAGTTATGATATTGACATCCAACTCCCTATTACAATTATTCACTCAAAATGAGGTCTCCGAATACTCAGCGATACAGTTTATTAACAGGTAAACCTTTTCTGTTTTGCAGATAAATTACCCCTTGTCCTTTATATCTGCGTCAAAAGGCAAGAGGTAGCAGACTTACGCTGCTAGGGCAAGCGACTCGCTCTGAGGCGAGTAAGCTTTAATACGTGACTTGTTGCCATGTAAGAGTTTGCACTTTTTTAACGAAGCCAAGTACACCTCCGACTTGCAATGCAAGAATTCAATTTTAGTCGAATCCTGTACATCCCCATAAAATTTCAAAGATCTATACTATATTAATACACAATTTTTATTTTTCAATATTAACACTTTCGAAAAAACTTTTAAAATCATTTTTTGAAATAGTTTTTTTTCTTACTAAATTAATTAATATAGAACGAACAGAAGACTTATTTAAATTAATATGTTTAGATATTTCCTCATATTTATATCCCGACCTTAATGCTTTAAGTATATAAGAATATTCATAGTTTTTATATGGTTTTTCTTTTATTTGTTGGTATTTAGGAATCAACCCTTTTCTAACAAAGGTGGTTCTGTGACCATGAATAACATAAATAGGAAGTTTTAATTCTTCAGAAATAAAATTCATATAATCATTATTTATAAAACCTTCGATTAGAACATTAGATACTAAATAATTAAATTTACTTGATAATATTTCTTTAATTGTATCTGAATTTTGATTTTTTTTATTAAGTTTAATTATTTCATAGCCTATATTAAAATACTCAACTATTCTTTTCTTTTGACATTCTGTAACATTATGCTTTACTCTAATACAATCAAATAATTTACTTTTAAAAACCCTCCTCAAAAGCTTCATTCTTTTTATCCTCATTTTAGATGTTTCAAGCAAGACTCCTGTTTTGTAAAGGTGAGTTTCTTTAGCTCTAATAGAACTAATTGGCTTGCCTAGTTTTTTAGAGATTTCTTCTCCAGGGCAACCGCTTGTAGAAAGTTTTATAAGTTGAGATTCTTCTTCATCCGAAAAAGTTTTTATATATATTTGTTTTTTCTTTTTTAAAAGAAAGCCTAATTTAAGCCATCTAGATTGATTAATTATTTGATATTCGGAATATTTACCATTTAAAAAATTCTTACTTATATACTCTCCTGTATAGGTATTAGGGTTTTTTAGTAAAATAGAAGATAAAACTTTTTTATCTACATCATTAAAGTAAACATGATCGTTGTGTTCAAAAAAATCATTTATAGCATTATTTCCTTCTGTAACTTTTTCAAAAACTTCATCATTTAAAACTTTACTAGAAATACCTTCTTTTAATACCCCTATGGATTTTACTTTTTGCACTATCTTCTGGTAAGTTATATCAATAGCTTGTCTAGTTACTCCGAGATCTTCGGCTATATCTTTTTGTTTTTTTCCTGACTGTAAACTTGTAAATATTTTACATTCATTATTAGTTAGTCTTGATTTTATTTCATTTAAAATGTACTTATATTTGTCGCCAATATTTATATTTTCTACTTCAGCCTCAACTCCATGTGACTCAAGGAAAATATCTAAAGTGCTTTTCTCTCCCTCATCTGTATAATAAATTTTATCTACTCTATTCGCATTCCATTTTCCAGATTTCTTTTTTCCATCTGTTTCTCTAGAGTAAATCCATTTGATTAGATTCCTACAATATATAAAAGAGGTATGCTTGAATGATTCAAGATCAAATTCTTTACCTTGAGATTCAACATAATCAAATATTTTTTGTTTATTTTTTACTAAATAAAGATTTACTTCCGACAAGAGTTCATCGCTACTTAGTGGATGACTATTACTTTTATATTTTCCAATTATTTTTACCAAATCCTGTTGGAAATCAATTAAATAGTAGTCAAACTTTTTTATTTTTTTGTGTTCTGCTGTATTTTGTTGGGAATTCATTGCTCCAATTTATATTATATATCTTTTTAGATCTAACTAAAATTTTATCAAAATGAGATTGTTTTAAACCTAAGAATTCAGCGGTTTTTTTTCTGCTGTTTTTAAATTTTGGCAAAGTTTCTTTTATTTTAGGTATTATTTCACTATAAAATTTTTTTCTTTTTTCTTTTTTAGCTTTTTTGATATTTTCAATTCTTATTTTATGGTCTTCTTCTGTCATAAAACTAAAAGGGATTTCCCCCTCGCTCATTCTTTTTTTCATCACTTTTTTTTGAGTAGACGATCTTTGTTGCTTTGACACTCTAGGCGGAGGAATGCGAACATAAGGGTATTCTTTATTCCACCAATCTAAAGGCTCTATCCTAGTCATCATTTTATAAAGAGTATTTCTACCAACTTTTAGATATTCAGCAGTTTTCTTTCTATTATTTTTTAAAAGTTTAAAAGCTTCTATTATTTGTTGTTTAGTCTTTTCCATCTCTTCCTTATCCCATTTAATCCATTTGCCCTTATATATCATGCCTTTTCTTTCTTCGATGGGTAAATATATACCCTTTCTATTTATATGAGACCAATTATCTTTACCTTTTTTAAAACCAATAGTAGACAATAATTCATAGTTTGTATAATTAAACCTATTCGATTTTCCTTCATCTCTTGGCATTTCTTTTTTAAAAAGAACATTATTATAATTAGGGAATGAAGCTTTTTTTATTTGATCCCAATTTTCAAATGTTAGCCTTCTATTCATATGTAGTTTATAATTTCCATGAAACATAAAACCATGAACGGATTTTATTTTTTTTACTAAACCTTCTTCTTTTAGTTTTTTTATCAAAATTAATTTTGCAAAATCATAAGATTTAGCTCTTATAAATGTTTTGAAATCTTTTTCTGAACCATCAAAATAATGCTCAGTATAATTTATATTCCAATATTGATCTACATTAAATACTTTGTTTCTAAAAATTTTTTGAATACTCTTTGATTTTTTCATTTTTGTCTTTAAAAAATAATTTCATTCTCTTGATCATTGAACTCTTTAACCTTGAAGTGTTAGTTGGCTTTATGGATAATTCTTTTGAAATTTCTTTTACACTAAAGCCTTCTCTCAACATTTTATATATTTTATACTGCTTATTTGATAGATAATTTTGTATTTCTAGATCTAATTTTATTTTTTCATCTTGAATTAGATAATGAAAAGGGTCTTCAATGGCGGGGAAATCTTTGTGTTGAAAATTTATAAATTTATTATTCCATCTCTTTCTCTCAGTTAAATATCTTTTTATTTGAAATCTAGTAATTGTCATAGCCCAACCTGAAAACGATTTTGAATTATCATATTCATTTCTTTTTTTTATTAATATCAAATTAACATTTTGAACTATATCTTCAGCATTTTTGTGATCATAAACCACACCATATACATATTTTCTTATTCTAGGTTGTATAAATTCTAAATCTTCGTCTGTAAGCATTAGCGACACTCTTTTTTAAATAAATCTTCAATTGACTGCTTGCCTATGGAGATTTTTCCCCAACTCTCATCTTTGAAAAAGTCAAATTTAAACCTACAGCTAATTTTTTCTTTTAACTTTATCATATTAAAAGAAATAGCTTGATGAGTACATCCAAGAACATCAACCATATCTATTTGCTTGTACCCTTGGGATAATAAAGACATAATTTGAATTTCATTTGAAGTTAGCCAATTACTATAATCCTTCATTAATTTCATTAAATATTTATATTTATAAGAATCGTCAAAATTATCTAAATCCTCACAACCAAGAGTTTCACAAGCAAGTTCAAAAGATGTTATTTTTCCATCTTCAGTATTATGCTCAAAATCTAACCTTCTAGATTTAAATTTATCATCTCTTGCCTTACAATGATACCATGATATTGATTTTTTTAAAAAACAACAAATAACATATTTAAAAGTTTCAAAATTAAATTCAGTAAATTTATCATCTCTGTAGTTGATAATTTTTTCTTTACCCTTAATTGCATTATAATTAAAATCGCTAAGAATTTCTTCAATAGACATAGCATGAAAATCTTTTCTTTTAGATCCTATCAGTTTTTTTAAATCTGGTTGGAATTCAGATAAATATTGATGAAATTTCTCTTCATCGGTATTTTTTTGAACAGTATTCATTTTAAATTTTTAATCTTATTTTCATTCCTTATTTTTATTTCAAACTCATCCATACGGACTAATAAATGTCTAAATAAAAAATTATTTTCATTAGGGTAAGCACAATTTCTTATATTCTCCCAATCTTTTATATTAATAATGTTTTGAGATCTATCATTTGACCTGTCAAAATGGTAGTTTTTATGAAACATAGAGCCTCTTATATTTTTTATTTTTAAGAAAGGAGTATCGTCTTTTATCTTTTTAAATAAGATTTTTGTTGCAAGATCAAACGATCTAGCTTTTATTACAGATATATATGTTGACTCTTCTTTTTTATTCTCAAATAATGAATATTGAATCTTCCAATATTGATCAAAACTAAATTTTTTTGACCTAAAAGCTTTTTGTTTTATAGAACTGTTATTCTTCATCTTCAAATTCTTGATTTACTTCCCTTCTAAAATTTTCATTATTTTCATATTCACCAACAGACCTGCCTACTTTAAAAGCATACTTATCTATAAAAAATACTAAACAAGATATAACCCAAGGTTCATAATCAACAAGGCTAAAGTTAGTAAATAATAATATAAATATTAACAAATAAGGGGCAAATTTATTTACAATATATTCAATCGCTACTGCATTTAAAAAACTCATGTCATTTATTGTCTAAAGGTTTCCAATAAATATTTTTAAATAAAATAAAATCTATTTTGCTTGGCTTGATCCAATCATTAATAAGAGCTTCAAATTCTTGATTAGCATACCATCTCCATTTGTCTCTATCCCTGCTTTGATCATTTTCATCATCTTCATATTGAAGATGATCAAAATCGTACACAGGGACGTCTATACCCACAGGCTCTCCATATGGCACAGGCTCATTAGTGTTTTCATAAAAAAACTCATTATCATCTCCAGCATAAACAACCTCATTAGAGCTTAGTGATGCAAATTTATCATCATGTAATATTAATTTTATTTTTTCCATATTTTTTATTCGTTAAAAAATTCTAATTGATCTTTATTAATAGTTCCTCTATCTACTTCCGATTGTAGCATACTTTTGTTTGATTTGTCAAGATTATTTTTTTTACTTTTTCTAAGCCAATTTCTTTGAGCCATTCTAACAACAAAACGCATGAATGCAAAAGCATAAATTTTATTTAATTTTATACTACCACCACCAGTCGAATATCCACCCTCATTCTCTCCATGTGGAGCGATTTTAATTGTGAAATCTTTATTTTCTTCGTTATACTCAAAAGTTGCGTATTTCAATTCTTTTTTAATCTTCATTTCTTATTTGTTTTAATATTTCCAAGCACATGGTCGGAGGAAAACATTCTCCTAAAACTTTTCTAATAAACCCTTCTGAATATTTATTTTTAAATTTATTTAAAAATTGAGAAGGTAACCCACATAAAATAGATAATTCTTCAACAGACATCACTCTTGCATCAGAATAAGTTCCATCAGTAAGTAATTTTCCTGGATGCACATTATTTTGACTAGATATAGCTCCATTGCACATTGTGACAGTAGGAGAAGGTTTATCCCAATCTATTCTTTTATATGTAGTCATAAACCCTTTAATTCTTCTTCCATCTTTTTTAGGGTAATGAATTTTATTATTAAATGCAGTTTGACCTGTTGGAGTACTCTTCATCCAAATTATATGATGAGGATTATGTTTTTTTGCATAATGCCAAGGTATTGAACTTGATCTTCCAGATTCTAAAGAAGGTAGATGTCCTATAGCATCCTTAACGGTAATAACTTTGGTCATTTTTTGGGGATGATTCCATGTTTCATCTTTAGAAATTAAACCTATAAACCTTTTTCTTGATTGAGGAGTGTTGTAATCCTTTGCATTAAGGACATCACATCTAATCTTCCAAGGCGATGGTAATCTAGATTCTATATATTTAATTATATTAACTACTTCTCCGTCTATATTTATCCAAGTATTAGCCATACCTGCAACATTTTCTATCAACATATAACTTGGTTTTATTTCATTAAAAACATCCATTGCATGAACTATTAAAGAATTTCTAGGATCATTTTGAGATCTTTTTGCATTAGCTACACTCATCCCTTGACATGGTGGGGTTGCTAATATTATATCTATATTAGAACATTTTTTATATATATTTTCTTTTGTATCTGATTTTGTTATATCCCCACATAAGACTTCTGTATTAGGATGTAAGTCTTTATACATCTTACATCTATCTTCGTGCAATTCGTTCGCAACGGAAACATCTATATTTAATTTATTTAAATAAATTTCTCCAAAACCAACGTTTGAGAATAAAGATAGAGCTTTCATTATATTAGAACTTGGATTTAAAATTGGATTCGAACTTTTGTTGGTATCACTTTACTAAATTTTTTTCGATATGTCAAGAAAAAATTACAACCAATATTGATTTAAAGAAAGAAAGTCTGAATAAACCATCTTCCAAATTGAGAATCTTGTTTTATGATTCCCTGCCCAAATAAAATTTTTTTGCAACATATAAAAACTTGAACCATAATTATATAAAGGCTCACTGAAGTCGTAAATATATAAAATATGAGATATTTTTTTTTCAGAAAAAGATTGAACTTGAATTATTGGAGAAGAATTGTTAATTTTTTTTACTATAATTTTATTTAGAATAAATTTAATTGGATTAGTTGAATCATATTTAAGTACATCTAGATGATCTGAGCTTGTGGCAGTGCCTTTTACTAATAAAGATTCGCAAAATTTATTGTTATAATCGCATAGTAAATTCTCAAAAAATGGCTCACAATCTTTGAATAAATGCTTAACTGCTGGACTCTTGTTCATGTTTCCATTTTAGAATAGCCTCACAAAGAATATAAAGTTCTTCAACACTTAGGTCATTTTTTGCATAATTAGCTTGCTTAGTACATATGCCCAGATTATCTAAATCATTAGTTCCACCTTTTGAAGTTGGAATGATATGATCCAAATGATATGTTTCTGACTTATTTATATTAATTTTTTTTCCAGTAAGATAACACTTAGGATTATCGCCGAATTTTTCTATAACATCTTTAACTGAAAAATTTTTGGAAACATTATTAACAAAAGCATGTGTTCTATTTCTGTACTTCCGTTTTTTAAATGTTTTTATTTTAGTTCTAAAAGTTTCATAGCTTTCTTTAGAGCATCTAGATTTAAAAGCACTTATTTTTTTAGTCAACCTATGAAGAGATGTAGTATTTCGAGCTTTTACTCTTTTTTTCTCAGAAGAATTCTCGCCACAATGATAAGATATTACAGATTTTGAAACCCCTAAGATGCTTTGTATTTCATTATAGCTTTTTCCTTCTGCTCTTAATCTTAATATATCGTCTTTTCTTGCTTTATTGTTAAGTTTCCTCTTCATTATTATCTTTAGACCCGACGATCAAGGATTTATTACCTTTTACAAATTTACCTTTTTTATCTCGCTTTCCAATCTCTATCTTTAAATTTTTATTCCAAGGAGTAAACCCTTTTTTAAAAGTTCCATTGTGATTTCTAGATTTTGAGAGAGGAGTTTTAAACCAATTATGTTTTTTAAACTTATAAAGCTTGTGTTTTGTATTAGGGTAAGAGACTCGATTTAATAAATCTATTTGTTTGTCTGATAATTTTCTACCTCTATAATTATTTTTATTAATTAAATAAGAGCGAACATTGCTTAATTCAAATACCATATAATCTTTACTAATTTTTCTTCTTAAAGTAGATTTAGAATCCTCTATAGAAGAAGATTTTATTATAGTTTTATAATCTACCTTTTTATCTACTGATAACGAAAAGTAAACTATGTATAATTCATCAGTATTTTCCATTATATTATATAATAACGATCTTTGATTAAAATTCAAACAAAAAAGCCCCCCATTTCTGGAGGGCTTTAATTAAGAAAATCTAAAAAGAATTACTTCTTCTTAGAGGCATCACAAGAGCCAGATTGATTCCCTAAGAGGGAAACGATCAATACAAGTGTAATCACACCTGCAAGACTAGCTCCTGGTCCGACAAAGCCATTTACTATGCCTTGTAGGTTTCCGATGACATCGATGCCTGATTCTGCCCCAAAAACAACTTGGGAAAGTACAAGCAATCCAATCACGGATAGGAGTACGGCGCTAATGCCACAAACGGCACACTTTACTTTATTTACTACTTCATTCATAATGTTTTTTATGTTAAAATTAGAAGGATACGGAAAGAGAAAGACCTACAATGGATTCTCCATCAGAAATAAGATCAGAATCAAAATAGTCATAGGACAGCCCCAATTCAGCATTATCTGATACAGACTTAGATGCAATAACACCTACTCCGTAATAATCTTCATTTACTGATGCACTAGCATCAGTGTTGCCATAAAGACCATGAACACATAGATTAGCAACTTCTGTTTCAAGCTTATGCTTTCCAGAAAGTTCAAATGTGTACAGATTCTCACTAGTATTTCTGTAAAGAGTTACGGATGGAGAAAGGACTGTATCGAAGCTGAGAGATAGCCTAGCATCAAGATATGCATCTCCTGCGACTTCTTCAAAATGCTCCAATCCAATGTAGACATCAAGAAGGTCAGCTAATTGCTTTGAGCCTCCAAGCTCGATGACATATGCATCAGAACCTCCCGATGTCGATTGATTAGTGGATGCCCCTACAGAAGCATTGAATCCACCGATATCTGAATCGAGAGATAGGGAAGACTGAACAGCTTCAGATGAGAGAACAGCCCCCCTCCTGAAATAGTCAGATGCATAGCCTACGGAAATAGATCCCGCTGTAGCAGATGCGACGTTAAAAATTAGACACAGCAGTGCCGTCATGTATGTTTTTGTATTCATATGTTATATGTATGATTAAAAGATTTTAAAAATCAATCTTCAAAAAAGTCTTCATCGACTTCAAATTCAATATCTTCTCCAACAAGTTCATTTATCTTATCGTTTATAATACGAATGTTTTTAAAAAATTCAAGTTTTTTCTCTTGTAAAGCTCCAATTTCGGTAAAAATGTTTATATCAAACTCTTCAATGTATCTATCACAAAGGGAATCTAGGTCAAATCTAAATGCATCTGTTTGTTCATCGAAATCCACAATTAAGTATATTACACAATTATTTAGATTTTTGCCAAATGGACTTTCTTTTAATTTTTAATATATCAGATGTTTTTATCTGCGACATTAATTCTTCATCTCGCCTATTATAAAATATATATTTAGCATTAACCGCTCTTTTTGCATACTCCTTATTTTTATCTATTAATTTTTCGCAAAGTTCGTATAAAGATATTCTGTCCACTACTAAAAAATAATCTTTTTTTTCGAATGCTATGTAGTCTGCTTGTTTTAAAAGCCAACCATCATAACCATATTCATTTTTATATTCGATCCAAGTCCATTCTTCACTTGGGTTTTTATCTTTTGCACTTTCTTTTTTTTGAGCTTTAACATCGACACCTTTTCTTTTACCTTTTTTTGTTATCCAAATATCAATGCCTAAAACTTTATTTTCATACTCGCTAGAAAGATCGCAATGAAACCCTCTTTTTGATGCAATACCTATAAATTTTCTCTCTGCTTCGTTTCCTATTTTTGCAGAACCTCTTTTGTCATATTTATGTTGATAGGGCATTATTAAAAAGATAAAGATTTAGCAAGCTTCCTGCCTTTGGCGGTAATTTTCCTCTTAACATCTATCTCCATTAGATTTTGCTTTAAGAGATATTTTTCATGATCACTCCTTAATGAGGTAGTACTCAAGCCTGTCTTTGCTCCAAGCATAGATAAAGTACAAGATCCAGATTCCATAAGCACTTCTAATATTTGCCTTTCAGTGCAAGTAATTCCAAAAGGAAGTACCCCAAGAGTATCGCAAAATTTATTATAATGATTGATATCAAAAACATCTACATTTTCTGAAGCTGCATAAAGATTAATATCTTTTGATCTTAACTTTGCATTCCTAGCATTACCCCTAACTACAGAACTTAATTGAGAAAGGACATCTTTAGAAACATCACAGTCTATAGAGAGCGAAAGTATTTCACCTAATTCTTTTTTACTATAAGGATCAAAGTCAACAGATGTTAGCCTATCCTTTAATGGAGGGAATAATTTATCGCTTTCAGTAGTAGCAAACATAAAAGTTTGCTTCTTGAAATTAAAAGGATATCTAGTTTCTTTCCAATTAAACTCTCTGATATGAGAGTCAGTTGTATCTAAAACAGTCAAAAGAGCCATAGTTAAATCTCTTGGTAATTCATGAGCCTCATCAAAAAGAATTGAAATTTCATTATCAAGAATCAATGGAATGAAAATTTGGTCAAAAAAGTCATCATTATTCTTTATTGCCGAGCAATTAAGTTCAAGGAGTGTTCTTTGAGAACCATCTTCATTCTTTAAGTTTCTTGCAAATTTCTGAGCAAATGCGGTTTTGCCAAGACCTTTAGCTCCAAAGAAACCTAAAAAAGGGGAGACTCTAGTTTTATTAAAAGCTTTTAGATAAAAGTTAAGCTTTTTCTTGACATTTTTTTGACCTACTAATCCATTAAAAGGATCTTTGTTTTTCGTTAATAGAATGCTCATAATTATTCTTCCTCCTCAAATGTTGTTAATGTAAAAGGAATCTTAACAGAAGGTTCCTCTTTTGTCAATGGCAAAGCAATAGGCTCTGAAGTTTCATCTTGAATTAAGCCAAGACCTTCAAGCCATACTCTACTAACTACGATTGGAGTCTTCTCGCTTATATAATCTTTTAAGCTAGAAAAGGGAATTTTGACAAAAGAATTAGAACCTTTCTTTCTTCCGCTTCCCTTTTTTCTTAAGCCTCCATCTTTATTTACTGTGGGTTTTTTTGTTTTCATGCTTGCATTGTCGCATAAAAAACAAGATACGTCAAGGTTTTTTTAAAATTTTTTAAAATTATTCTAAAAAACTATCTGGAATTTGATCATGATCTGTATTTACACCTCTGTCTTTTGACTCATAGATAATCAGATCAGGAGCTTTAGGGTTTTGTTTTAATTTATTAAGAAAAATAACAATAGGAATTTCTTTTTCTCCCTCTTGCCCTTTGTTAATCTTAAAAAATCCAGAATAAAATTTCTGAGATTTTCCATCTTTCTTCCAAAGAACCCCTAGTTCTCGTTTTTTCCATTCAGAATCTGTTTTGTTTTCATTATTATCCATTATATATTAATAAGTGGATAACAAAAAATATGCAACCTAAAATGATATATTTTTTACTTAGGTTTTTTCGCTAGTATACCCCATCTTTTTATACTTCAAGTGATCGGAATATGTTTTAGCTTGATAAGCTTTTCCCTGTTTATCATACATGGTATGGGGCTTAAACTTTTCTCCTTCTTCTTGTCCGTGTTCGGCTTTAGATTCTTTCTTATCTTCTTTTTTATCTTTATCTTCATTTTTGGGACTTTTCCCCTTTTTTTGAAGAATTTTCTTTTGCAAGGCAGGAGGAAGAGTTTTTTGTTCTTTTGTTAATTCTGCCTTAGATTCTTTTTTCTTCTTAGAAGATTTTTGAGCTTTCTTTAAAGATTTTGGATCTGGGTAATCTTTATCTCCTGGTTTTGCAGGTTTATAATTCTTGCCCATTCTTTTTTTCTTATTTCTTATATTCTCCCAAAGCCCAGGTTTTGCTTGAGTTTCATCTAATTCATCTAAGATAATGTATTCCTTTTCTTGTTCTGTTATTTCGACATCAGATCCTTGTACTTTTGTGCCAGCACGCCATTGTTTGCAAGACCAGTATCTAGCTTTTGTTTTCGGACCTGGATTGGCACAGTTATGCCTAGCTCTAAAAGATTTTCTTCTTTTAGGGTCATCTCTTTTTATCTCCATATTTGGGTCTCCGAAATTTACTTTAACTATATTACCCTTTTCATTTTTAACGTAAACAGAAAACTTTTTAGGACCTCCTGAAGTTCTGAAAGGTTTATTTAACTTCTTACCTTTATTTTTTTCAGAAGCCCAAATTTCTTCAGTTATAGGTAATCCTAAAGTATCATCTTCGCAGTCGCAGAGATGATATGACTTTATTTCATTTGAAAAATCTAATTCTATTTTTTTCATGTGTAATATATTTTGTGTTGCTAATTATAGATGCAGAATTAACTGCTCCACCAAGCGAGGTTACCCTCTTTAGGGATATTACACTTTATTCTAACATTTTTCTAAAAAAAAATGTAGTTCTGGAGTGTAAGAAATCCGATAGAGATTTTTACTATAAATGGTTAAGAGAAAAAGCTGCATGGGATTATGTGGAAGATTTCATAAAACCAAAGACTGAGGGTGGAATAGCTATTAGAGTAGAATCTGGAAATATAGTGGTTCCAAGAATAAACTACTATAATTTTGGAGAAATAATAAATAAATTAAGCATTTATAAATCTGACAATTCTTTAAGCTGATCTAAATTTTTAAAAGGTTTAAAACTTTCTGTAGAAAAAAGATCTAATGAAAATTTATTGTCTACGTTATATTTTTCCGCAGGGAGCATAGTTGTATATATTTTTATCTCTTTTTTAAAATCTGGATTAAAAAAGTTTAAAATCTGGCGAGAATTATGAATATTTTTATAAGAAATTTGAGCAAGAAATTTACTAAATGGATATTGATATGAAAGCTTATCTTTAATATCTATAAACAAAGAAGCTTTTGTTATTACGAAATAATTACAAGGCTCTTTATTGTAAAGCAATGGCTTTCTACCTTCTGTGATTTTAGAAAATTCATTTAGAAAATCAAAAGAGACATTATTATTACGAAGAAAATTTAATACAAAACTATTTCGATTGCAATATATGAAATATTTGTTAACAATATTATTCACCGTATTCCACTATTGGGGTTTTTTGTTAATCTATAATATTCCATGAAGAATTCCCTGTCTGTCTCTATGCTTGAGTATATAGCTTTAAAATTCATTTTTTGAGGAAGATAAGGATCACCGCAAGGGTCTATCAAACAACCAGCAGGGCAATGCATAGTTTTTTTAATGTTCCTTAGGGGAGAAGAGCCTATTTTAAGTGGATTTCTGGACAAAACAATATATGACAATGTTTTAAAATTAGGTAATGATTTGTCGATATATCTAATGTTGTTACATCCAACCTTTAAATAATTCAACCAAACACAATTTACTAAAGGATCAATTGATTTTATTCGATTTTGTGAAAGGTCACATGCAACTAGGTATTTTAACTTAGATAAAGGCTCTAATTTTTCGATATGACAATCTCTAATCCTAACAGTCATTAGTTTGGGAAACTTTAAAAGAGCATCAAGATTCTTTACGGTTTCATATTCCTCAATTTCAATACTTAAAATTTCAGAAGAAGGCAGTGATGATATTGGCAAACAAGACGAACAATAATCCTTAGGCAGACTAATGATACCACGTTTATCATAATTTTTTCTATAAATTTCTATTCCTGAGTATCGATCAGGAGAATAAGGACGAATGGATAATTCTTCATTAATAACTTTTTCTAAAACACAAGTATAATCTTCAGCACTAGAAGTTCCCCATTTCGGAGGTAAAACTTGACTATGGTTATTAAAATTTGTAAAAACAAATGTATTTTCTTTAGCTTTAGGTTTTAAAACATTTTTCTTTTTATTTTTGTTTGCATCCCATTCTCTGACGAAAGCTTGATCAGACGGAATTAATTTATCAATTCTTAAAGAAATCTTATCGCCTGATGGCTTTTTAAGACTCACAATACGATTACTAAAATCAATTAACTCTGCATTTATCGTACTACCATGAGTACTAGTCCAACTTCGAGACTCTACAGTCAATGAAGTTATAAAAAATATGACTGAAATTTTAACGATATTCATGTCTCAATAACCTCCATCTATCTGAATCTATTTCTTTACTACCTTTATTGATAGCAAAAAGCATGTCTACAATTTCGCCCACACTATTATATATATACTTGTGAGGGAGCATACCAAGCACCCAAAGAGGAGTTTTTGACTTTCCCCCTTCCATGCTTATAAAAATAGGCTTTTTCATCCTAACAGCAGTAACTATTTCTTCGCCACTACCCCAACTAGCAACCTCTGGAACTAAATGAGCAATTATAAAATCACTTCTATCAACTAAATTTAAATCATAAGATCTAATGATTTTCATTCTTTCTGTCACTCTGTCATACTGCTTTGTCTTCATCCAAACATTCATTTCTTCTCTTGATGCTTCATCCTCTTCAACATCTTTTACGAATGGTTTTTTGTATGGATCAAAGCAAGTTATACCTAGTGGAGTTAAACTTTCCGTAACATCAGATCTCCAATTTCGACCACTTAGATATTGCATATGACCGACCAAATAACATTTAGTTTTATTTAGTAGATTCATTTTTGATCTTTAAGTTTTTTTAATATTTCTCTAGCTTCCTTTGCTGGAATATCTTTAAAGTCATTCCATTCAGACGGATTTGAATTTGCATCTATTTTATAAATTCCAGCAGTATGCCAAGATCTTAACAAATCTTTTAATTTTTCAAAATCTCCTACTCCAGATTGTTCGGCTTGACTTTTTAAAACACCTTGAGGGGATAGGGATATTGAGCTTCCTTTACTTATAGAGGAAGATAAATTAGATTTATCAATCTCATCATCACCTACGATATGAATATTTAAGAAATTTCTAACACATCTAACAAAAGCTCTATTACATGCAATAGTTTCTAGAAATTTAGTGGCAAAGCTACTCGTATTTTCTAGAGTTGCATTCGCCATATCTTGAAAAACAATAGGCTCTCCCCCTGTTTCATAATTTCCTATAAAAGTCATAGTGCAACAAACAGCAACATGATTAAGTTCACACTTGTCAGAATAATAACTGACACCCTCAAAGCCTCTAAGTCTAGCTAACTCTTTTATTCCGCTAAGCTTAATTAATAGTTGGTAATCTTTTAGCCCTTCTACAGTCTTGGGAACTTCTTTTTTTCTAGCCTCAAACCAAGATTTATTAGGAAACAAATGTTCATCCTTAACCATACGTCTCCAATCTATAGAACCATCTTCATTGAAGTGGTATTCAACATTAGAAAGAAGACCGTCTTGATCTCTTTTGTACTTAGCTATCGATTCTGCACGTCTTGATTGAGTTATTGAGTTTGATGGAATTTTGTTTTGTATTTTTAATACAGCTTCCTTCATTGACTCTTCTACTTCTTTGCTGACATTTATGTCAACTTCGTTTTTATTTTTACTTCCCTTTGGTCTTCCCCTTGGCATTTTTATTCTCCTTGTTATATATTATGTAGTAATCTAGGTCTTCCCAAAAATCTGAATTATCTATAACCTCTTGATATTCAGAACTAATCTCCTTATTTAAGACCCAATGAGCTTTGCTTGCGAATCTTTTTCCGTTTGAGATTAATATTTTAGAAGACTTCATGATTGCATTATTACATATAACTGCAGAAGAGTCAAGATCTTTTTTTGTTTTTCTTTCAAATAAAGAAATTTCTTCATCCATATTCTCTAATCTTAGAGATTGAAGTTTAGAAGAATCTTTTACAAAAAGTTCATAGGGTATTTGTAATTTTTTTAAAATTTTTAAAAAATTTAAATCAACTCCGTCCGTAACATCTAATGTTATTCTAGCTATAGAATTTCTTGCTGCTTGGCAAAAATCAGAGCTTAAAGGTTTATTTAATATGATGCCTAACTTTCTTCCTTGTGCAAATTGAAAGACATTGTTTTCATCAAAATGCAAATCCATCCGAATGTTGACGAGGGAATTTTTTAAGAAGGTAGAATCAGGAATAAAGTCAGGAACAATTTCAATTACTCTTATGTTGTAAGAAGATCCCACATGCACTTGGGAAAGATTTTCAAAATTTGTTTTTATATTTAAAGATTTTAATATATTTTTAGCTATAGATAAAGGTTTTATTTTATTTATGGTTTTGGGGCTTTCATGAAAACTATAACTAAAATTTTTATCTTTTGGAGAGTCTATTAATTTAGAATTACTAGCCAATGGAAAGCAAAAAGAATCAGAAGGCTCATGAGAAAACAAAGATACAATAGGAATTTTGGAATGAGCAGATAGGTAAGAAAAATGATCACAAGAATTAAAATGAAGCAAAGACTTATTTATTATATAAGAATTTTGATTAAAATTAGCTAAGCCACACATTCTATAAACACCTTCATAAACAGGATCTTTTTCAGATCCTAATTGCAAAATAGATATACCCTTTTCTTTTAAAAAAGGAGTTATAATATCAATTACCTCTTGCCAGTATTCATAGTGTTTACTTTGTATTAAAGAGGAGGAATTAAATGTTAAATATTTATCTTGTATAACAGGAAAAAAACAATTATTAACAAATGGTTTTGATATTTTTAAACCAGAATGTAGACTGTATCTTTCTAATTTATTCATCGTGCAAATCAAAACAAAGATTGTCTAAACCTCTGTAATTTAATTTTTGTTGAGTTAATATCCCAAGGTTGCAATAATAATCAAAATAAGATTTTTCCATACCAGAACCTAACATTATATGTTCATTTTCCATCTGGGGGCTATATGGTATAACTTTATATACCAAAGGATTAGAAGTGAGCATCTCATGATACTTGGAATCACAAGCAAAAAATAAATCATAATCTGGATGAGTCTTTTTGAAAGATTCTAAAAGAGCTGTTGACATAAATATGTCTTCTTCTCCCCCTTTTAGAACAAACAATGCTTTTTTATTGCCTTCATTTTTAATGATATCAAAAAAGTCTACAGATTTATTATTAGCTATTTCTTGATTTTCTTGCATAGCAACCTTTCTAAAATAAGCTAAAACTCCATCTCTACTTCCTCCTTGATCTAAAACTTTCATCCAATGTTTATGTCCATCATCAGAAGAATCTAATTCAACTTTTAATATATTTTTATATAATTCTATGAGCCAAGACGAGTTATCTTCTGTTTGACTAGGTGTATAATTTGGGTTTCTTTCTGGCTTCTCAAAAGAGAAATCATAATTCATACTAGGCATTTCGTCTAATATTTTTTCTAGTTTTGACCCTATAGATTCAATTGAATAATTTTCGACCACATATTCTCTTGATTTTTTTCCCATAGAGATTTTTTTTAGATGATCCATGTTGTAAACATCGTCAAGTTTTTCTGCTATACTGTTTGGGGTTGTACTTGCTTTTATAAATTGAGTTCCTGGCTCTCTATATTCAGACCAATCTAATGGAATGCCTCCTGATTCTGGACTACATCCCTCTTTTCCACAAGAATAATCAGTAACTAAAGTTATTAGCTCACAAAGTTTTGCTTCTTGAATTGGAATTTCCTGACCTCCCGATGTAAAAGGGTGACAATAAACATCCATTAAATTGTAAATTTCATTTAACTGATCTTCGCTAACTCCCGCAGTAATAGATATTGTTTTGCAAGATTTTTCCGCCCCGCAATATGGGCAATTTATACCTTGACCTATGAAGGAGCTTATGTGATAATTTTTACACTTATCACAATAATAAGTGCATAAAATATCTTTAGAGTCTAACCCCTTTTCTTTTATAAATCTAGGGATATCCCAGCCTTCAGCCCAATTACTATGAAGCAATAATTTAGCTTTTGATTCGGGATTTTTTTCTTTAAATATTTTAAACCCATCAAGAAGATTTGGGACACTTTTTCTTAGTTGGTTTCTAAACACAAAACCAATTACAAAATCATCTTCAGATATGGCAAATCTATTTCTTAATGAATCCCTGTCTTCATGATTTAATTTAAAAAATTTTGAAACATCAATACACCCGTGAAGAGTTCTGACATGATCATGCCCTTCTTCTCTTAATGCTTTCTCAGCAAAAGATGACCAGACATAGTAATACTTGATTGATGATGCGCATTTTATTGCATCAGGTAATATAGGCAAACTATCAAGAGTAGTCCAAACCATGCAATTTATTTTATTCCACCAAGGTTTTTTTGAGTACCCAGAAAGTCCCCAAATATCTTCAACTCCTAGATATATGTCTGGCTTTTCTTTTTTTATTACATCATCTATAACCATAGAGCCGTAGGAGGCAGACCTTCCTAGATTTGGATCTTTGTTAATTCTATCTATAGATTCTTGGTCTCTAGGCAACCCTCCCACACTTTTCCAGGGAAGCTTTTCTAAATCTTTATGACCTTGAGAAACTCCATTACTTAATTCCACTATATCATATTTGCCTGTAAGGCATAAATATTTTAGAATATTTTTAGCATGTTTACCAAAACCACTAAGCAAACGTGAGTGATTACTATGGTATAATACTTTCTTTTTTTTAGACATTTAGGATTTATTACCTTTAAAAAGGAGGGTCTTGATCGTCATCTTCATCAACTTCCTCAGGTTCGGAAGGCATTGGTTTTGAGGAGCTATCTGACTTTTGATAGTTGTTTTTTCTGTTCTCTTCGTTTTGTTTTATTTTTGCATCGATAAATTTCAATACATACATTTCTAGAAGTTTTAAAATGATTTCAACTTCTCCTGGATCAAGACCTATTTTAAAAGTATTACCCTTACCTTTAGATATAGACAATCCAAAAGCTGGAACTTTTTCTTTTTCATCTTTATAACTCTTGCTTGATGGATCATATTTTGATACTTTTACATCTTTATCCCAAGGAGAAAACTTTATTGAAGTGTTATTTCCATCAAAAGAATGAAATGTAGAATACTCATGTCTGTTTTTAAATGCGCTCATAATCTCCCCACATTCAAGCTCGTTAATCTTGACATTAACTGTCTTTTCTGGATTTTTTGAATTGCCAGAAAAAGATCCAATCTTTTTCTCATCGTTCCATGAGTGCTGAGCAATAGCACTTATGTAGAAAGCTGGGAGAGGGTTGTTTTTGTTCACCCCGATTGAAAAAGTAAAGGCTGATCCTGTATTCTTACTGTTTGGTTTGTATAGTTGTATTGACATAATTTTTTATTGTTCTAGTATTTTTATAATTGATTTTTGATATTTATTAATAATTGCTTTTTTAGCACAAGCTGTACAAGACGCTCCCCCAGCTTTCTCAATGGCTTTTTGGTATTCACCATAGAGTTTTTTATAGCCCTTAAAGGAGCATTTTTCTCCAGAAAAGAAATTGTTTATTTCAATTTTTGTTTCAGGAGGTTGAAGATGGGGAGCTATATCTAAATCTTGAGAATCTGAAAAATCTTGAGCCTGTTCAATTGTATCAAATATATATTGACGTGGTAGATTACTCTCACTGGGTAGAATAGAAATCTCTTTGATTTCATTTTTGTCATTATAGCTAATTCCAATTTTTTGATTGGGCATGAATTTATAGCCCCTAGAAGAAGCAAGCTCGCAAACCTCTTGAAAAGAAAATGCTTCATCGAAATATTCCCTATCAATTTCAGACTCATCTAGCTCTTCAAACTTGATTATTTTATTCCCAACATGAGTTAATTCAAATTTATTCATAATTTAGATCAGAAATGTTAATATTAACTTTACCAGATTTATGATTTATAATAAATTCTGAAACTTTATTTTCTATATTTTTTTGAATTATTTTCTTGATTGGTCTAGCTCCCATTTTCATATTAAAAACATAATCTTTTAATGAATATAAGGCTTTTTTTGAAACATTCAAGTCTAAACCTTTATCTTTTAATAAATTATTTTTTAATAAATTAATTTCTTTATCTAAAAGGGCTCCTACGTTAGCTTTAGAGAAATCGTTAAAGACAATAACATCATCAATTCTATTGATGAATTCTGGGCTCAATTCTGACTTTGCCCTATCTAAGATTTTATCTTTTTTCGTAGAAGAATTTGAACCAGCAAAGCCTATTCCTCCAGATTTTTCTATCAAGTCAGAACCTATATTACTCGTCATTATAACAATGCAATTAGAGAAATCAGAAACCCTTCCGTAATTATCAGTAAGTCTGCCCTCATCTAAAAGTTGTAGGAATATATTTACTACATCTGGGTGAGCTTTCTCTATTTCATCAAATAAAACTACTGAATAAGGTTTGTTTTTGACTTTATCCGTCAGCTGACCTCCGTCCTCATAGCCAATATATCCAGGAGATGAACCTATTAACCTTGATATGTTTATTTTTTCTGAATATTCAGACATATCAATATGTATTAAGTTATCTTTACTGCCAAAAAAATTACTTGCTAAGGATTTTGCTAAAAAAGTTTTTCCGACTCCTGTTTTTCCCAAAAGAAGGAATGAACCTATAGGCTTGTTTTCTTCAGACAAACCACTTTTTGATCTAATTATTGAGTTGTAAACAGATTCAACGGCATGATCTTGAAATAAAACTTCATTTGATAATTTATTTTTTAAATTTAATAAAATTTCAGTGTCTTTTTTGCTGAGATTTTTTACTGGAACTCCAGTTCTAGAGGAGATAACTTCAAAAATGTCTTCTTGAGTAACATAAAACTTTTTCTTTTTATAACTCTCAGCCCATCCGTTAAGAACTTTCTTGTATTTTCCTAGAAGAACATCTTGTTTGTTTTTATATTTACCTTTATTAGACTCAGACTTATCCTCTTTAACCATCAAATTCTCTATTTGCTTTTCTATTTTTTGAGCTTCAAGTGGCTTGTTAAAACTTTTCATTTTAACCCTTGCCCCTGCCTGATCTATTATATCTATAGCTTTATCAGGTAACTGTCTATCAGTTATATATCTAATAGAAAGATCTACAGCCAATTTTAAAGCATTTTTTCTATAAACAACATGATGAAACTTTTCATATTGACTTATTATACCCTCTATTATTTTTAGAGTTTCAGATGAAGATGGTTGATTAACTTTTATTTCTTGGAATCTACGCTCAAGAGCAGCATCTTTTAATATATTTTTATTGTATTCCTTTGGTGTTGTAGCTCCTATACATCTAATAGCTCCTCTTGCCAATGCTGGTTTTAAAATATTTGCAGCATCCATGCTTCCTTCTGTAGCTCCAGCACCAACAATTGTATGTATTTCATCTATAAATAAAATTATATTAGGAGACTTAGAAGCTTCATCTATAAGATTCTTCATTCTTTCTTCGAATTGACCTCTGTATTTTGTGCCAGCTATCATTGCCGCCATATCAACTTCATATATAGTTTTATTAGCTAAAAAGTCAGTGCATGTATTGTTTACTATTTTCTGGGCGAGACCTTCAACTAATGAAGTTTTTCCTGTTCCAGGTAATCCAATTAATATTGGATTATTTTTATTTCTCCTGCATAATATTTCAGACATTTTTTCTATGTCTGCATCCTTGCAGAAAACTTTATCAAACTTACCTTCGGATGCCAACTCATTATAGTTTTTTGCAAAAGAATGAAGAATGCTTGGTTCTGATGAATCTTTATTTGAGATAGTTTTTTCAAATGTTTTTTGTATTCTTGCATTTTCCCACTCTCCTGTTATAAAAAAATTTTTAAGCTTCTCTTTAGATTTTTCTATATCAACGTGAAAATTTTTAAGAAGTTGACCAAAGGGAGAATTCTCGTAAACAAGCATAACATAAAAGATATGCTCTATACCAACATAATCATGATCTAATTCTTCAGCTAATTCGATAGACATCTTGAAAACTTTAGTGAAATCTTTTGAATACTCTTTTAACTCTATAGAGTCCATGGGGTTGTAAAAATCTCCATCAATTGAATTAAAAACTAAAGATTTGAATTCATCAAGAGATATTCCAATTGAATCAAAGAAATTTATAATAGTAGATTGATCAGAGTCGAGCACTGAAAAAAGAAGGTGATTTAAATCTATAAAATCAGAATTTAAAGCATGGGCCGTCTTTTTCGAATCAGAGATTATTTTCTGAACTCGCGGTGTGAAATTTGATTTTTTCATTCTATCTTAAATCAGATAATTTCATATAAATTTTCTCATCTACTATACTGGCTTCGTTCAAAAAAAGAACATCGTCACCTTTTGATCCTAGCAATAAAACTATATTGTCTTTTTCTGGAATCTTAGATTTACTTTTAAATTTAGAAAGTTTTTTGTCTCTTCCGTCAACCATAATTGCATTGTACCTGCCGAATTCATCACTTACGGAAAGTCTCATATAATCATTTCCATTTTTGCTTTTTCTACATATGACATCATCTACAACTGCAATATATTTAGAAATTTTATTTTTTTCACAAGAGTAAAAATAAGAAGAATCATTTAACCTCTCTGCCTGATCTCCGAATGAATCTCTCAGTGAATTACTATAGCTAAAACCTAATAAGGATTTTTCAAAATACCAATTAGCGAAATCTTCATATTTTCTATTTTTATCATAAATTAATTTATAATTTTTATAATTTTTCTTCAAAGTTTCAAATCTTTTTTCTGGCATTATTGGTCTTTTGTCATCGCCTATTAAATTATTTGATACTGCATCATGAACGGAATTTAATATATCATAATTATATTTTTCTCCAAGAGAAATAAAATTTCTCTTTTCCCTTTCTGTTAGAAGGTTAAAAACTTGAGCTTCTAAAACTAACCTTGGCCTGTTTGTCTTGTAGCTAGATAATGACCCAGCTTGAATTAATGCAGAAAGAATTCCTATATTTAGACCAGCAGATTTAGCCGCCAAAAATATATCATACTTGTTAGGTTTTTCTGAATCTCTAAAATCTTTTAATGCAGATAAAGATTTTTCGCTAATACCTTTTACACTATTTAGTCCAAACCTTATGTCTTTACCTTCTATTGTAAAATCCATTTCGGAAAGGGATAAATCTGGAGACAATAATTTTATATTAAAATACGATAACTCTTGGCATATTTTATTTATTTCTTGTTGGGGAGAAGGTTCATATTTAGTCATTTTCAACAAGCTAAGAAAAAACTCTTGAGGATGGTTAAATTTTAAATAACAAGTCCAAGCTGATAATATTGAGTAAGATATTGAGTGGCTTTTATTGAAAGAATAATTAGCGCTATCTTCAGCAACTTTCCATAAAACATTGCCAACTTCTTCGTCTAGCTTATTTTTTAATATCATTTTTGATATTTTTTCTCTCCATTTAGGCATTTCTTCTACTTTCTTTTTGCCCACTATCCTTCTTAGTTGCTCAGACTCATCTAAAGTAAAGCCAACTTTAACAGCCATCTTCATTAGCTGCTCTTGATAAAGAGGAATTCCACCAGTATAACTTAATACATCATCAAAAAAAGAATTAACACTTTGAAAGTCTCCAGTTTCAGAATACCTTTGATAATAATCCATGAAATCCATAGCTCCTGGCCTTGCTATCGCAATAACAGCACTTAACTCCTCAAGGTTTTTAGGTTTTATTTTTTTACAGACCATATAATTTGCATCCGCTTCAATTTGAAATAATCCATGAGGAGTTCTAAGCTCTTTAAAGTGATGGTATATTCTATTACAAGAAAGATCAATATCTTCTGGATTTAAATTAATTTGATTACATGTGTCATGAATAGCGGATAAGGTTCTCAGTCCTAATATGTCAAATTTGACCATTAACTCGGCTACCCAGTTCATGTCATAGCCTGTTACTATTGAACCATCATTTGTTTTTTGTATCGGGCATATTTCGGTTATTTCACTAAAAGATATTGCTATGCCTGAAGGGTGGACTCCAGTATTCTTTTTAAGTCCTTCTATTTTTCTTGAAATTTCATATATTAGTTTATTTTTATCACAAAAATCCTTAAACTCTACTGATGAAGAATAAGCTTCTTTTAATTTACAGACAATGCCGAAATTTTTTGGAATAAAATCACTTATATTATTTACATCTTGCTCAGAAAGCTTTCCTACTATTTTCCCGCATTCTTTTGTACATAATTTACTGCTAAGAGTATTTAGAGTCAATATTTTAGAAGTTCTATTGGGGTGCTTCGACTCAATATAGTCAATAACTTTTTGCCTATGTTCGTAAGCTATATCGTTATCAACATCAGCCAACAAACTTCCATCTAAATATTTTATATTATTTTTTTCTATTATTTTTGCTCTGCTTTTTGATACGAATCTTTCAAAAAACAAATCATATTTTATTGGGTCAACTTTAGTGACTCCAATTAAAAAAAGAACTAAAGATCCCGCTGCAGACCCTCTTCCTGGGCCAGTAGGTATATTAGTTTCCTTGCAATAATTAATAACATCCCAATTTAAAAGTATGTAATCAATAAACCCTAAATTAGATAAGACAGAAAGCTCTTCTTTTAATCTTTTCTTATAAACGGTTGATTTTTTAGAATTAGATAAATCTTTTTTGATAAATTCTGACTCACAAAGAGAAGTTAAGAACTCAAGATTAGAAGATTGTTTTGGGATGTTTAATTTTTTATAATATTTATCTTCAATTTCTAAACTAGGAAGTCTAACTCCTGGAGGATGACAATCTTTATAACTGGAAAACTGTTCTGTAAAATTCATATTATATTTCTATTTGCCATATCATTTTATGATAAACTTCAAAAGTTTTTTCAACATCATAAAGAGCATCATGTAAAAAGTTTTCATCAAATTCTATACTATAATCTTTGCATAATTGTTTTAAGTTTGTTTTTACACCCCTAACTCTATGATGTAATAATTTATATTGCCATTCTATTAATTTAGAATCTTTTGAAAAGCTTATATCATTTTTCAAACCTCTAGCTATGCAATTTGTATCAATAACTCTATTTATATAAGAATAATTAGAAGGCTTTTTTAGAAGTTTTCTATGCAAATTATGTATATAAACATCAAAACCTAAAACATTGTGACCAATAATAATGTATTCATCATTAAACAAATATTTTTCAAACTCTTCAAGAACATTATTTGCATCTTTTTTTAATCTATTATATTTAGATTTTGAAAACCCAGTTATTCTTGCTGCATCTGCGGACACTTTTAAATCATCCCAAGATATATAAAAATCTTTTTTATCTATGATTTTTTTTCCTTGGCATACCAAAAAACCCAATTGCCAAGGTTTGTTTGCAGTAAGACCTAGATTTAGGTTGCATGTTTCATAGTCAAAAATCAAATATTTTTGATTGTTTTTAAATCTTAAAAGATCTTCAGTCATTTTTGTTAAAAGCTTTTTTTAAATCTTCAATTAAATTAACCTTAGAGCCTTTGGGTAATTTTTGATACTCTTTTTTTAATCTCCTTAGCATTCTTTTATGCTCTGGCACTGAAGGATCATAGTTTATGATTTTTTTAAGTTCAGATGTTTTTTTCTTATTCATAATTGAATATAACGAACATCCTTAAAAGAATCAAGAGACTCTCCGCCAGAGTAACTAATAGAGCTTTGAAGATCTTGAGTGATTTCATTTAACTTTTCCCCATAAGTCATTCCATTATTTGGTATCTTGTTAAGCGTCCCTTCAATATTATTGTTGTGACCTTTATTTTCCGCACTAGCAGAACCGAAATAAGCCTTGTGATTTGCACCATTAATGTTGATTGTTGAAGCGGGGCTATCTGTGCAAGAAGCAAATAAACTACCAGCCATTACCATACTAGCTCCAGCTACTAATGCTTTTGCTATATCGCCATTGTTTTTTATTCCTCCATCTGCTATAATTGGTATTTTTTTAGGTATGTCAAAATCTTTAGAAAATATTTTTGCTTTAAGAGTTATTTTTTCTAGAGAGGCATCTGATATCATAAATCCATCTTCTAAATTAAAAGAAACATTAGCACATTTTTTTACACAAGTAAACATAGGCATTGTGAAGCCTGTTTTATCTTTTGTGGTGCAGGGACTTCCTTGACCTATTCCGACTTTAATAATGTCAGCACCCCAAGCAGAAAGATCAGCCACCGCATCTGGGGTAGCAACATTACCTGCAATAATTTTTGCATCAGGAAGGTGCTTTTTGATCCACTCGATCATTATCTTCATTCGTTTACAATGACCGTGAGCAATATCAATGGTTAAATAATCAATTCGATGACCCCTCTTGCTGATCTTTTGAATTGCCATCTTGTCTGGAGCTTTAACTCCAACGCTAAATGAAATGTTATCCCAATCTTGGCTATTAGCGACATCTTCGGCCAGATCACGATCAAAACGATGCATAATATAGAAGAAGCCGTGGGAACTCATCCACTCGCATGTACTGATATCTATGACAGACTTCATATTAGCAGGGATAATCGGTAATAAAAACTTTTTACCAAAAAGATTCACAGAAGGATTACAGTCAACTCTACTGTGAACCTCACTGTAATTAGGAATTAAACAAATATCTGAATATTTAAGAGCTTTCATGTTCTAGGTAACTTTCGAATGAAAATTCATCACTTGATGAATGATCTAAATTAGGACAATCTAAAGATCTGGCTCTAGCACCAAAACTTCTATTGCAAATACATTTATAAGTTTGGAAAGCTGCAAAATCTTTTTTCCTTTTATAAAAAATACTTTTAGTCAAATAAGTGTCATATTTATTTTTAATACAATATTCTTTTACTAAAGGTTCAACTATTAAATCGAAAGGTAGACCATTTCTTTCTATAAAAAATTGAGGCTTACAAAAAGAAAAATCAGGAATACAATTTTTAAAATTTAAACAATTATTAAATAAAAAAGAATCGTAAAAAGGAATAGCTAAAATTAAATCATCTGAGAAATAATCAGATAGATGTTTGTAATCTATTCTTCCCCATCCCTCTACATTTGCAAAACTATAAATTTTATTTAAAAGATTACAGCCTTTTTTATTTTTAGCAAAAATAATAATCTTACTGTCATCTGAATTTGAAGAGTCTTTTGGGTTTACTAAACAATCTTGGCAAATTGAAATTCTTAAACCAAAAATTAAATTTATATTTAAAGATTCAGCATTTTTCAAAGCTTCTAGAAATCCTGTAAGACAATCTTCAACTAAGACGACATTTGTAAGATTATTACTTACGGCTATGTCAAATATACTATCGCTAGAATACTCGTCATTATCTGAACTAGGCAAATTCAGATTTAAAATACTTTTTCCTATGGAGAAATCAGACTTAAATAATGGAAGCATTCATTTACTATAACATGAATACATACATAATGTCAAGTAAAATTAAGTTATTATTTTTCTTTTAAACTTCTGATCTCTTTCTAATTTGTCCATTTGTTGTGCTTGGACTTCGCCCTTATGTATAATTTTAATCGGTTTCTTTAGTTTTTTTTCAACTAAAGGGTCGTGACCGTAAATTTCTCTATATTCACTCTGAGTAGACTCAGGCGGCTCTGGAGTAGGCTCAGGTGGCTCAGGCGGCTCTGGAGTAGGCTCAGGTGGCTCAGGCGGCTCTGGAGTAGGCTCAGGTGGCTCAGGCGGCTCTTGGAGGCATTCGATCTTTATTTTTTTTTTACTGCAAATTGAGATGTAGCACAGACTATCATCATTATAGCTAAAGGATCAAAGACAAAAATTATAACAATAATAATAATTCTTACTGCGTCAGATAAATTTATTTCAGAACCTGTAGAGTCACTAATAAGCTCAGCAACATATTTTACTGGGCCTACTTCAGTTTCTATCGCTAAATTTTTGTTAGACAATTCGAACTTTTCTAAATTCAATTTATCGATTGATTCATATGCAATAGCGATTTGATTTTTATAACCACTTATCTCAGTAATGCTATCATCATCTACTTGGTAATCTTTATTTTCAAATTTTTGGATTTGATCTCTAATTAAACCAACTTCAGTTTCTGCCTTTTTTCTTAAATAAGAAATATTTTCTGTATAAGAATTTATTTTTTCTTGAATACTTTCTCTTTCTTTTGATTGAGACTCCTCTAAGTCTTTTATTTTTTTGCCTTGGCTTGAAAATATCCCACCCTTTTCGCTTCGAACTAATGTTAATTGAGCATCAAGTTCAGATAAGCGAGTATCAAGAGATCTCATCGCTTCCTGATCTATCGAAATGTCTTTTTCCATTCTATCGTAAATAGATTGTATTTTTTCTACATTAGAATCTATAATATTTTTATCTCTATCTTCTACTGAATTATCTGCATCTTCTATCTTAGATATTAAAGATTCATTTCTTAAAATGGCTTGTTCTTCTCTAATTACTTTGGAATCAATTTGTGAAACCTTGAGGTTTATAGATTCAGAAACACTTTGATGCTCTATATGAGCCTTACTTAAAAATCCAAAAATACCCATACTAGTAATTAGCATTAGTACTATAATAGCAAAAGAGAGATACGACTTAGAGAAAAAAGATACAATTTTCCAATTCCTATGAGTCCAGACCGCACTAATGATCTTGGCTACTTCAAGAGCAATAGCCATAACTACAACAGCAGTTACAGCTCCTGGAAACATAGTCGCAATGCCAATAACACTAAAGAAAGCGGCAACAATAGACAGCCCTAAGGCTGATATAAGCAATAAAATATTTAATACTTTCATATTATATATATACACAAATAAAAAAAATATAAAATTTTAAAAAAAAGTGTATAATAGTATTATGGGAGAACTTGATACATATATAGCAGAGAAATTTAGTTGTGTTGGACAATTTAACGGATTCCCTTTTCTATTAAAGGAGAAACCGTCTTATATAACTGGAGAAGGAATAGGGATGACTGGTACGAGAGCCCTTCAATCTACCGTAAATCATTATTGGAATCTGCAAAGCATACAAGCAGAATTCGTTATTAAAACTATAACAGTTCCAGCAGGATATGAATCTGGGTTTGCCTATTCAACAGGCATTGGTCAAGTAGGCGCAAATTTAAACACTGGTCATGTAGTTGGTGTTGAGTATGAAGTTGTAGATTCGTTTCTTGAAAGTGGGTTTGAACCATCTGATAGGCAATATTTTGAAGTAACTGGAGAGTCTCAAAGTCTCACTGTAGATAATTATGGTCTAATAAATGGAAGCGGGTCTGGGTACGCATCTTGTTTTGTTTCAAAAGAGCCTAATTTTTATGTCCCAATAACTATTCAGCCAGATAATACAGGAGCATTTTTAATTACAAATGAGTCTGGAGTGGCTGAGTATTTTCAAGGATTATCTGATTATGGTAATTATGAAAAATTTGAAATGAATATGATGTTCGATTACGGAAATCAAACATCTGACGAAGTAGGAGGAGAGTTTAATAATATAGAGTATTATTCATTCCCTCAAACTGGATATATAGTTCCGAAACAAGGATGGAGTTTTGAAATTGAAGCTTCAAAAGTAAAAGGGTTTTATTATGAATATGAATATATAGATCCAGATTCAGTAAAACCTCAAGGGGGTTTGGTTATTAATAAAAATAACCCCATGAAATTTATAGATTCTAGGCAAGGAACTAGTTTAATAGGAGAACCTTTGCCTGGTGGATCATCTCAATATATAGACACTAGAGATCAAAACGGACTAGTTACATGTGGGCTTCCAGGACCTAAGAAAAATAGTTATACTGGCTCGACATTCAATCAAACATTCCCCAAAAAAGTTGCTAAAAAATCAAGGAGCGGCTCTAAGAAAAATAGAAAAGTTCCTACAGCTAGAAAAAAGAAAGTAAACGATAAAGTATCAGGAGGGGCTGCTAAATTCGTACCTAATTGGACTGTAAGCGGAATAAATCGAAAATTATGATCTCTTCTTGATTGTCTGTTGTTTTGACTTGGGAAGTAAACCTTTTTTTAAAAGATTCGCGTATCGCTTTAAGCGATCTTCTCTATCTTTAGCTTCTTTCGATTCAACTTTCTTTGACATGGAATTTAATATCTTGCCTTTTCTTTTTTAAGAGAAGATTTCCTTTAATGAAAACTAAATTATTATTTTTTATTAAAACTGACATATTATGTATTACACGAAAATATCTGAATCGTCAGTTTTAAAATGAGGGCACCCTTCATAAGTCTTTTTTTCAGAATACTCTCCTTCAGCTAGCATTACATCTTCTTCTTCGAAGACAGATCTTAATAATTTACCTTCTTTATTAAAAATTGCATAATAATCAAATGGTTTTCTATGTTCACATATAAAACTTTGAATCTTTTCTCCACTTTTATCTAAAACATATTTACCTCTTAATTTTTTAAAACCATGCTTCCCGCACATAAGTGGCCCCCCAAATGTACCATCAGATGGATAATTTTTTTCAGCAGCAAAGTTAGAGCAAGCATCCTCCTCGTTAAAATTTTCTAAATATTCTTGAACTGAACTCAATTGATATTCAAAACCTTCAAGCTCCTCTTCTGAGATTCTTTCCATTGTTAAAACTCCCTTCCCAGGATTTCCTAGAAGGTCTTTAGAAAGATCAAATTTTACAAATAAAAATTCTACTTCCACTTCTTTATATTCAGGGTATAGTTTTTTTACCGCCAAGCAATACATTAAATTTTGTAAATTATCAGATATTTCTTTACCTTTAAATACTTGCTTGCTAGTTTTAAAGTCCCTAATTAAAGCTTTTTTTTCATTTGAATATAAAAACAACTTATCTATAAAACCTCTAATTTTATATTTTTTTCCACCTTCGTTTATCACTAAATTAAACTCTTTTTCTGATATGTCTTCAGAAGGTTTTGATATATCTGCGCCGAAAAAATCATATAGAAGACCCTCTACTGTCATTGTATCTATAAGCTCCATATTCTCATCATCTGCAACATTTAATTTAGAGGCATAAGACTTAACTAATTTTGTTACAGCCTTTGATGCGTGTATAGTCCCAGAAGCAATTATAGAATCATAATGATGTCTATGTCTTTCCTTGCCTAAAAGCTCAAATACCAAGTGGCAGACAGAACCTCTGCTAGATCCATCATTGCCTTTTTGTGGAAGCTTTAACACATAAGAGCTCCAGTATTTCCAGCTGCAACTTTGAGCTGTTTTTATTCTACTGGCAGAAAGAAAAACATCATGCATAATTATTTTTAAATTTTTTAAATTTTTTGAAAAAAGTTTGAGGCATTTTTTTATATTTCAGCATTTTGTCAATTTGTTTTATTATATTAATGTCATGAGCCTGTTTTTCTATATTTTTATTAGATTCAGCCCATTGATGAATGTCGCTTGAGTCCATATCTCCAAAGTCATTTTTTTGAGGAAGACTTATAAATATTTTATTATAATCTATGAAAGATTGAAGTTTTATAAAGTTTTTTAGAGCACCATTTAAACCTGCATTTTGAGAAGACATTGAGTCATTATTAAATGATATAAATATTTTTTTAGGACTTAGTCCTACTAAATAAGATATTAAGGATGGGGAGATGTCCACTCCAAAAGTACAAAGAGTGTTTCTAATTCCATTTTCAAATAAATTTAACATATCACCTATACTTTCGACAAGAATAACTTCATTATTAGAATCTATATATGATTTTGATATGTGATTAGGATAAATCCACTTTGATTTTACTCCTATGTGCTTCCATTTAGGTTTATCTTTATGGTCTATCATGTCTCTTCCTGAAAAGCCATGTATTTTATTATTTAAATTATAAATAGGGAAAACAAATCTTTGATACATTTTTCCCTCAGTAGCAAGCCCTCCTTGAAAAACTTTAAGAGTTTCGGAGCTTATTCCCTTGTTGTTATAAAATTTATAATGAGGCAATAGTCTCTCTAGACAATTATCTGGATATATTTTTTCCATTTTTATTTTTTTTGGAGAATGAGAAAATTCAAAATCAAAAGGCTTTCTTTTAGTATAATATTTTTTAACAATTTCATCATCATCTGTCCCTAATGTAATTTTTAAAAGTTTTTCAAAGGGCATGAACGCTGTTTGCTGGACATAATCTTTCCATATTCCAGTGTCTTTATATATTTGTATCGCAGTGTTATTGTCTCCATTTCTATAGACAGCACTAGTTTGCCAATAAGAACCTCTATCGGAGAGTTTATAGCCCAATGAGGTTAACACCTCTTCAAAATTTTGATTATCTTTATCCATTGAATAAATCTGGAAGGTCACTTTCTCCGTCAGTTTCTGGGGAAACACCCTCTATTCTAAGATGCTCAACCAAGTCTCTTAAATCTCCCCTCTCCCTTATGTTAAAATTATTAAAATCTAAGTTTATAAAATTATTTTTTAAAGACCCATCACCCATTCTTATAGGTTGTATCGCTCCCTGTGGGTCTTGCCCTAAAGATCTATTTTTCAAAGCAACAAGCTTATGAGTCCCGAAATTTAAATGTTCTGCTATTTCGGCTGGCTCCTTGGCTCTAAGTATAAACATATGAGAACAAAATTGAATTATTCTATCTGATAGCGAAACTACTGTTTCATCTTCAACTATATTATCTGAGCTCCTATTTCTACTTGTACCCAATCTGTTCATTTGAACACTTGTCATCATAGATATAACTGGCTCTCCGTCAAATACTATTTCTTTTTGAATTAAAGCTTTAAATTTATCAACCATTTCTCCAACAATTTGCCACTCGCTCTTATTGGAGCTAGAAGAAGCAAAAGTTGTCTTTATGTAATCAAAGCTAAAAATCATTTGATTACCTCTTTTAACTTTAGAAAAATAAAATTTTCTAATAATATTTATCATTTCATCTACAGACATTCCTCCACAATTAAAATAATAAAAGTTCATTTTTTGGATTTTTTTCCAAACAGATCTGACTTTATTAACAACTTCGTCTCCTGCTTGCCTCCATCTACCTGTTTCTAATAAGCTTAATTGAACTCCAGAGATTGCTGCACACTGCCTCATTATAAGCTCTTCTTTACTCATTTCTCCATTATCAAAATGTAATATTGGAATGTGATCATTTGATGCTGAAACTTTAGAGCAAAAATCCATACAAAATTGAGTTTTACCTATTCCTGATCTAGCCACAACAACACTAATATTACCTGGCCTAAGTAAAGATCCATATATTTCATGCAATCTATTATGAGGGCCAGCTAAACCAAAGTCATCTATTGGATTATTTCCCCTTTCTTCTATTTTTTCTTCCATCACTTCATATAAATTTTCTGGAATAGATTCAGAAGATTCATATATATTTATCCTTTTATGATAAAGTTCATCAGCTTTATTGACGATTTCATCATAAGAACTGTTAGCCATTTTGTTCATGGCTTTACTTATTTCTATACCAGATTGAGATATTTCCCTTCTTATTGTGACCTTTTTAAGTTCTTTTGCAGTTTTTAGAACCGATGCAAAAGACATTTTTCTCATAAAAAGAGCTTGAATGTATTCCAAAGGATCTATCCCTTCTTCAAAAGAAATACCTAAAGATCTTAATTGATCAGAAATTAAAATCTCATCTAAAACTTCGCCTTTTTCTAAAGAAGATCTTGTTACGAAAAAAATAGATTTATTAAGCAAACTACTCTCTGAATAAAAATCCGACTCAGATATAAAAGGAGATATTTCAAAAAATGAATCTGGATGCTGTAAGAGTCCGCTTAGTAAATGTTGTTCTAAATCGTAGTTGTATATCATATGTTATGAACCATAACATAAAAAATAAAAAAAGTCAAGCTATTATTCTTCAGGAATATCAAAAGATATTTCACCCTCTTCTAATTCAATAAGGTATTTTTCTAAAGCTTTTCTTAATCCCATTTCTACTATTTGAGAGCTACTTCTAGAGTAAACAAGAGCCCTCCCTTTGTCATCAACGTAAGTAAGAACATAACCAGAACTACCTTCTGAGTTACCAGTAAATTCATAAAGTTGATCGAGGAAGCTCTCTGGTATTTGGAAATTCGGAATATCCTCTGGATTAAAATCTTTTTCTTGCATTACATAATATGTTACACTTATAAATCTATTCCGAGCTTTTTAAAAAAACTTTTATTTAGAACATCTGATTCATAAATTTCGATAAGTTTTATATCATTAATATCACAAAAATCTGACTTTTGCTTATCTCTTCGAAGCTGATCTATGTAATTCATTTTATGATTTCCATGAAAAAATGGAACATATTTCCTATGTTGTTGTCCTTGAACCTCTACTGCAATTTTTTTTGAAGCATTATAGAAATCCAAACTTAACTTAGTTCCAGCGACAGGGAATTCTTCAAAGACAACATGATTAAACCAAAAATCTTTCAAAAATTGCTTAGTATTAAACTGAATTTTACTCCTACTTGACTTTTCCCAGTCAATTATATACTTCCTTATTTTTGGAACTCTCTTTTCACTGCCATGTAATGTTTTAAATTTCATTAATACTGCCTGCCGTTCCCATGTCCTCGATCATAATATGTTAAAGGTTCTTTTATATTTACACAATCAGTAATAGATAGAATGCGCTTCCAGAATTCATAATCTTGACCTTTCTTATATCTTCTAGTTTCATTCAAGAGCCCAACTTCTTCCATGATAGATTTTTTAACCATAACAGAAGACCCTATTAAGAAATTATGAATAGATAAAGTTTTTTCATTCCAAAAATTAGGCACTCCATTTGGAAAATCACCAGCATACTTTTTAATTCTTTTATCTATGCCTCCTAAATATAATTGATATTCCTTTTGGGGATCGAAAACCCCTCTGCCTTGAACAGCCTCAGTGCTACACATACCGCTTCCATGCTTTTGCATGACTTTTACTTGTTTTTCAATTTTAGTTGGGTACCATGCATCGTCATCATCTAAAAAAGCTATATATTTCCCTTTAGATATTTTTAGACCATAATTATATGTATATGATCTACATCTAAAACCATGAGCCTCGTTAGAGTTTTCAGGCAAATTTATCCATATGACCCCAGGTGGGATTTCATTTTTATAATCCGAATCAGTAGAGCCATCATTTATAATTATAATTTCAAGATTTTTATATGTTTGATTTTTTACAGATTCTACAGCTTTTTTAAGAAACTCCCACCTGTTAAAAGTTCCAATTACAACAGAAACTTTTGGCTCTTTCTCGTTATTAAAATGCTTTACTTTTACCTCTCTAAAAGTTTTTGAATTTTTTTCTTCTTTAATATTGACTGCTTGTGAATTTTTTGAGAAACCAGCTTGTGTCATTATTTTAGCTTGTGTATATCCAGAATACCCCTCTATTTTATGACCATGATTTCCTAGCCCTATAAACTTGTGTGTTTTTTTATACTTAGAATTAAATATATTAAAAGATTCAGTATTGCTAGAAACTTTTTCAGTAATTAAATTTTTAGAATGAAAGTTATTTTTTATATATTCACTACATGAATTTCTATATGGAAGCACTACCTCTTCATACTTTTCAAGGCAAAGATCGATAACTTTTTTTGTTTTTTTCATGTCGCCTAAAGATCCATGAGGCATCAAGAAAATTTTATTAGAATCTATATTAAGAGAGTTTAAGGATGATTTTTCAAATTCAAAAATAGATATTCTTTGACCCACAAAACGCCCATACTCTAATTTTTCATGTGGAGGAAATTTTTTAGAATTAGGGATTTTACTTTTTTCTGGAGATTTATTGTGATCAATTACAGAATCTAAAAAAAGTGGTAAAATTTTTTTAGTTAAGAAAGTTTGATCTTGAGAATATCTAAAATTATAATTATGTGATTTACAGAAACTATCAATCTCTTCTATAATATTAATTTTTAAATCTTTATTAATTACGCCCCACATTCCACCCATAACAGCAGACCAGTGACCTGCATCACAATCGTGCATAGTGTGAAATGATTTTTTAGAAGAAAGCCACTCGTTTACAGCAGCAGATTCTCTAGGATTAACTAATGAATCTGTGTCTCTAGAAATAGTAGCAAAAACATCACTATCTCCAGCTGTAAAAAACCTCCAATACATAGGTGGGATTTTAGAATCTATAATTAAAAACTCGCAATCTTCTTTACTAATCTGTATCAAATTAGAAGGCTCTTCGTCGCAATAAAATCTACAAATCCAACCTGGATAATGTTTTTTTGCTAAATCTATATTCTTTAATATTCCTTTTGAGTATTTATCGTCAGAGCCATAAAGACTAAAGCTTATGACTTTTTTATTTTTTTCTTTTTTAAGCGAGCCTATCTTTATATCAAAAAAAGGACTGTTTTTAAAAGAGTTCACTCTGGAATCAAGATATTACCGCAAGGCTCATCCTTCAAAACGAGCCAGTGAGGACTATTCCCTTCTATAAAATTTGGAGATATTTCTATGCCCGAACCTCTTCTTCCTGAGTAAATGTTTCTCTCTGTTAATACAGGAGAATATATTTTTTCTTGAACTCCAAGCAGACATGCCCAAAAACTGAAAGAGGAGTTTGCTCTAAATACTGATCTTGCAAAATAAATTCTTAGAAAATCTGGAAACCAATCAAATGCTATATCTTTAAAATACTCAGAGCCGTCAGGATAAAACCAAGACCCTCTCCTCGTAAACCAATCATTGTCACTAGGTTTGCCTACTCCCCATTTACCACTCCAATCGTCGCTTGTCCACTCCATCTTGGAAGGATCTATGTCAAATTTTTTAAAAGCTTTTTCATATGACTTTTTAGAAATAACAGAATAGCCATAATTACTATCATAGCTAGGGTTTGAGATATCATCTCTTCTTAAATGAGCTATATCATAAGTTCCTTGTTTATCTTCTAGTTTTTTATATATATCAAGATTTTTAATTTCATCTTTAAATTTAAATATATTTTTTAAAAAATTTAAAGACATACCTGAAAAAATTTCAGAATTGTATGCAGCTATGTCGCTGAACCAAACATTTTTCAAGCCAGACCAGCATCTAGAATTATTAGAAGGATCTAAAAAAAGCATATTCTTTTTTGATCTAAATGAGTAATCTTCAAATGCTTTTTTTCTATGATCATTATTATCAAAATCTCCTTTACTCTGGTTAATGTTTAATTTTAACTCTTCGTCTTTTAAAACTTTATGACAAGAATCTTTAAATAAAAAATCTCCTTCCCATTTAGATGGAAGAAGGAAATTTAAATTAAACTTATCTGCATAAGAAGCTCCATATGCATATTGATGCATTCTGTTTCCGAATCTCCCTTGCCATTTTGCTAGAACTATATCTCCAGATTTTCTAGCTCTAGTCTTGGTTTGTTTTTTAATTTGTTTTGCCATTTAAAAGTTTGAGTTTATATATTGTAAAATAAAACTAGAAAATTTCTCATTTTCTTCTAAAAAATCTACAAATTTAGACTCTCCTTGTATTTTTTCTGGACATTCTATACCATTCTCTTCACAAGCTGAGAGTATTTCTTTATCTATGGATATCCAAGCTCCTTTTTGCTCGATATATCCCCAGAGCTTCATCATGTCTATAATTTCCCTTTCGACCCAAATACTTTTTCCGTTAGATCTTCCATATCTAATTGGATATTTTACAATGGCACCTGTTTTTTCATTAACACTTTTTCTAAATATAATTTTACAAAAATGTCCAATAGGGTTACCTTTATCTTCAAGCTTTGATGCAGTTGGGTTTGTAAATATTATATCTGGATTATACCTTTCTTGAAATTCAAGAATAAAATTAGAATAATGTTTTACCGCATTCCCTCCAGCTTGCTTTACTTTTGGGCCTCCTCTTGCAGCATATGGATTAGTAGCGACTTCTACTCTTACTTGAGATGTTAATATCATCATATGTCCCATTTTTGTTATAGGTAGAACCATTTTTTTTAAGAAAACTGAAGTGACTAAAGCTCCCCCAGCAACCTGTTCGCTCTCGTCGAAAGGTTTGTCAAGATCTCCAATTCTACATAAAGCATCTACACTGTCAACAATAAACATATACTTCTTATCTTCAGGATTATCTTCAACCAACATTCTGATTAATTGAAATACTTTTTCAAATACATTACAATCAAACCTAAAAAAACTTTCTTCACTAGTATCTATTCCGCTTCTAGATAGAATCTCAGGAGATAATCTGCCTTCGCTGCGAATATAAACAACCATTCCTTTCTTCCCGAAATGTTTTTGGAAGTTCTTTGCAATAGTTAGCGCACAACTAGTCTTTCCTCCTTCATTTACTCCTGTAAATCTGTGAGCACCAGAAGGAAGACCTCCGCCAAGAGCCAAATCTAAGTTAAGACTTCCTGAAGAAATTTTATAATCATCTTCTTCAAAATTATTGTAATGATATTTCTTATTCTCTTTATCTGATAAGAATTTATTAATTTGATCTAATGTTTCACTCATTTTTTAAAAAATCTTTTATTGTTTTGTTTGTTTTATTATAAGAAAAATCTTTTCCAGTTTTTTCGGATATTTTTATAGGTTTATATTGCTTGGGTTCATAAGAAAATTCAAGGAATTTTTTCTTTAAAGTTTTTTTTCCGTAATCGCCCTTTAGGAAGATTAAACTATCGTACTTCTGATTAAATTTAATTAATTTCCAGAAATCTACATTAGGGTAGAGGGAGAATAATTCATTTAAAAACTTCATTTCCCTAGCCCAGAATGGTCTTTTATTCTTAGAGGGAATTGTTATCATTCTTTCAACTATGGCTTTTTTTTCGCCCTGTTTTAGCTTAAGCATAATTCAACTATAGCAAATTTAATAAAGAAAGTCAAGAGCAAATAGGATGATATGTTTTTTTATCAATATCATAATACATTATATCATGTCTAATACCAAACACTCCGTTATTTGCAACTAATTTAAAATTAGCTAAATTACTTTTTGATTTTTTCTCATTCTCCGAATTAATATAAAAGAATCCCTTTTCTTTTTCTAGATTTGTTAAATTCTTTATTGATAAATTTTTATCATTTTTTATAGATTTATTATATTTTGAATTGTCTAATAATAATGTAGAATCAGGATATAGAGCATTAACTCTATTTATTAAATCAGTATCCTGATATCCCATTCCATAAAAAGATTCATCATAACCACCAGATTTTTCAAAAACCTCTCTTCTCATTGATATTCTTCCATAATTTCCACTAAACCATTCTTTCCTACACCATTGATGACACATATTTATATTAGAATTTTTAAAAAATATATTATATAAGTAAAGTGCCCCGTTTTTACCTACAAAATTATCACAATCCAAATTAACTAAAATTTTACCTTCGGATAAATAATGAGTTGTATTTTTTGCAATAGATGCATGCCAGTAAGGAAAATCAAAAATTTTAAAAAGTTTTAAATATCCAGATTTTATATGCTCAGGAAAGCTAGATATAAGCCATTCGAAAACTGAATCTTGAGAACCAAAATCAGTTACAACAAACTCGCAATGATCCTGAAACATTATATTGTCTTCTAAATTTTTTAATAATGTTTTTTTAATTTGACTTTTTCTATTTTTTATAGAAATACAAAAACTAATTTTTTTTACTGAAGAAAAATTTTCCTTATATATATAAAAGTTTTTTCTTTCAAAGTTCCTACAAGATTCCTCATGATATAAGTGATATCCTGTTGCATTTTTTACCACAAATGGAGTTATTTCCTTTAATTTATTATGAACAAAGTCTAGATCCTCCCAACCCCAACCAACTATATTATTATCAAAACCATTAGAAGAATCGAACTTTTCCTTTTTTACTAATATGGAATACTTGCTCACATAAGTATCTGGATTGCCTTTATGTAAATTTGTAGCCGACGATTTTTTTATAAATAAATTACTCTCCTCTTCGTTTATTCTGTAGACTTCTGAGAAAGGGCTTATTAAGTCTTGATCGTCAACTTGTTGTATGACACTTTCAAAATCCAATATAACATCAGCATCTATAAACCATAAATATTTTGTTTTGGAATTTTCTCCAGCTATATTGTAGAGCCTAGATTTATGAAAAGGAGAATTAGAATAATACATTATTCTAGTAAATAAAGCGCCTTTTTTAATAAAAGCAGAACCTTCTTTATTTGTAGAGTCAGGCTCTTTTTGTTCTGATATAATTATATCAGCATTAATTTTTTTTAAATTTTTTAATAAAAAAACTAAATTTCTGAACCTTAAATCAGACGAGTTCTTATATGCAATAATAAAAGTGAACACAAAATATTATACCTTTTAAAAGATATAATTTCAAGGTCATTATGGATAAGTCGGAGTAACAGGGTATGTGGGTGTTACAGTTGCAGGAGGTGTGGTCGCAGGAGGTGTGGTAGCAGCAGTCGGGGTAGCAGTCGGGGTAGCAGTCGGGGTAGCAGTCGGTGTCGGGGTAGGTGTTGGAGTATCAGTCTCCGTAGGGGTTGGAGTCGGGGTTGGGTCACAACAATCTTCACAAGTAGAAAAATCTTCATAACCATTTAAAGCATCGTAAACTGTAGATTCTTTTAAAGTAAAGTCATTTAAGAAAGCTTTATCGTTACAATCTGAAGCTCCACCACAGTTACTTGCATCAACTAAACCTACATTATGATAGCATTGACCACCTTTAGTGACAACACTAGGAAGAGTGACATCATCCTCAATTGCTACATAAAAATATTGTTCAGCTGAGCCTCTGTCGTCTTTACAGCAAGGTTTACTTGAATCACTTTGATTTTTGCTTTCGCTTTCGGCACAAATATTATATTTTGCGCACTTTCCTGTAGGGCAGTCTAATGCTTCCAGATCTGTTTGACTTTTAGCAGTTGCAGTTACAGAAGTTTTACACAACCAATTCCAAGCCTGATCTATAGTCTTGTCTCCTCCGTCATCGCTATAAGTATCATCTGTTTTATATGTTTCTCCAGCGAATTCAAACCTAAGATTCTTACCTAATTTAATTTTTTGATCTGTAATACTAGGACCATTTTCATCTGGATTATACCCACCGTTATCAATTGCATTAATTGCAGATGTCACCGAAGCGACATTTTTAAATGTACCATCACTTTTACAACTATATGTAAATGTAAGCATAAATTGAACATCAGCTTCATTAGAGCCAGCTGGTAAAATTTCTTCATCAAATGGAGTTTGATCATTACCTGCATCGCAATCAGGGTCAAGCACATGCTTGACTTTTACTACGGGAGTATGATCAGTACATGTACATTCATTACATTTATAACCCTCTTTTCCAAATGGTTGTCCTTCTCCGATGCAATTTCCTGGAACAGTTCCGTTACACCAGTTATCAGAATACAAAGACTGTCTATCATAGCTACATCTAACTTCCTCAAACATATTGGCATTTAATACACAAGTGCTTGGTCTTCCACAAACGCAAAATCCGTAAGGATTTTCATTTGCATCGCCAATCTCTCCACAATTAGTATTATTGCCAGTTCGGTTGTTTCTTCCTGCCGCTTGTCTTTGCGCATTGATTGCATCGTATCTTTTATCCGCTATGCATTGCCTGGTGTTCTCACACAAAGCTCCTTCAGCATTTGTTGCAACCCCTCCCCATTCTTTTCTAGAAGGATCATAAGTCATATCAAGGTAAGAGCCGCAAAAATTAGTGGGGTTATCTGAATGTTTGAAGGCAGGGCAGAAAGTAGCATCAATACAACCTGCATCTCCATTCGGAATGAAGTCTGGATTAGGGTCTCCATTATCGAGGTTACCGCATATTAGCTTTTTGTAGTTAGATTTTGTTAAAGGAATAAGCAAATCAGGTCCTGTATTACCAGCCTTAAAACAATTATCATCTGCAGGATCGCATTCACATTGACATTCTGGGCATTTTATGCAATCTCCTCCAGGATTTTGACCAAAATTAGTACAAATTTGACTTTTAGGACGGGGAGTATTATTTACTGAAGTATCTATTACATCCGCTCCAAGTGGACAACAATACTCCTCAGAGCCAATTTCTTGATATTTAAAAAATCTAAGTTTACCTTTACAAAAATTCTCTTTAGGTTTTTGAGGCATGCAGGATCTTTGACAATTAGTTTTTCTGGTCTGTTCCCTATCGCAATCATCGTCTGGATCGGGATTTACTACAGGAGGCCATGGATTTACAGGCGTGAAATTAAAATCACTAACTGGGGTAGGAGGAGACTCTGTAGTTGTAGGAGATTCTGTAGGAGTTGAAGTTGCTGTAGGTGTTACAGTAGAAGGCGGTATAGTTTGAGTTGCAGTAAAAGTGACCGTAGGGGTAGGAGTAGGGGTAAGTGTGGGTGTTGGGCTAACGGTTTTAGGCGTTATAGTCCTAGTAGGAGTAAGCTCAGGAGTATTTGTTATAGTATAAGCCGTCTCAGTAAAAGGAGTTTTAGCCTTAGTATGTATAGGTTTAGTCTCAGTAAAAGGAGTCGGACTTTCTGTAGGAGTGCGTACTGGAGTATCAGTTGGAGTTTTTAAATGAAAACTAGGAGTTGGAGTGAGAGCACATCCAGAACAATGATTATCTAAAATAGAAAAATAAGCACTATCCTGATTTGTATGAGGAATTATTGAAAAAGTATTGTTTTTTCCACAAAATGTGAGCTTAGTTATTCCGCTATAAGATGCAGATTGAACATCTCCCGCACAATCTATATAAATATAAGTTCCACTATCTGATCTTTTTTGAGATTCAAAAAGAAAACAGACGCAATTTGTTGGAGATAGTGTAGGTGGAGTTATCGTGGGAACTAATGATGTAACAGTCGGAGTATATGCAGTAGGACCAATAGAGTGAGTATAAGGAGTTTTTGTTGATGTCGGAGTTAAAGTCGGCGTAGGTGTTGGAGTAGGTGGAGCACTTAGAGTACTCGTTGCTGTTGGGGTAGCAATAGTAGCGGTCTGCGTAGGTGTTGGAGTAGGTGGAGCGCTTAGAGTACTCGTTGCTGTTGGAGTAGGTGGAGCGCTTAGAGTACTCGTTGCTGTTGGAGTAGGTGGAGCACTTAGAGTACTCGTTGCTGTTGGGCTAGGTGGAGCGCTTAGAGTACTCGTTGCTGTTGGGCTAGGTG
>Ga0209630_10000268_pt1 | contig 61283 bp, 45 predicted proteins | sample COG_01_FD_184745 | JGI IMG/M metagenome (GOLD analysis project Ga0209630, IMG submission 184745) | Pelagic Microbial community sample from North Sea - COGITO 998_met_01 (SPAdes) (version 2) | ecosystem: Environmental > Aquatic > Marine > Neritic zone/Coastal water | place: Helgoland, sampling...
CTCCGTGTTAAATATCCACCTTGCGCCAGAACCTTGGATCACCCATTGTCTCAAACGAAAAAAGGCGGACCGAAGTCCGCCTTTTCAAAAGAGAGTAGTTGTTGTTTTAAGCCTTCAATTCCTTGCTCAAGTCCAAGACACTTGGAGTTGCAATGAAGATGGAGCTGTACGTACCGACTACAACACCTACCATCAAGGCAAATACGAATCCTTTGATATTGTCGCCCCCTAAAAGAAAGATGGTGAGCAGCACGACAAAGGTTGAGAGCGATGTGTTGATAGTCCGGCTGAGCGTACTATTCAATGCATCATTCATGACGGTCTGATCGTCGCGCTTGCTTCCGTACAAGCCGATGTATTCCCGTATGCGATCAAACACGACCACCGTATCGTTGATCGAGTATCCGATGACGGTCAGGATCGCGGCGATGAATGCTTGGTCGATTTCCATGGTGAACGGCAAGATGCCAGAAAGAATGGAGAAACAGCTCAATACGATGATGACATCATGCACCATCGCGATGAGTGCGCCCATTCCAAACTGCCACTTCCGGAATCGGAAGAAGATGTACAAGAATATGATCAACAGTGAGAAAATGGTGGCATTTTTCGCACCGTTTCGAAAGTCATCCGAAATCGTACTGTCGACCTTGTTGTATTGATCAATGGTGTAGCCAACCCCAGCAACAGCCAATCCTTCGGCAAGGGCACTTTGGATCAATTCATCTTGGTTGGGATCTTGGTTGTCGATCATGTAGTTCGTCATGACCCGGAGCTTCGCATCGCTGTCTTTGGTCTGTACGATGGGATTGCCCACCTTGCCTTCGACTGTGAATGCAACAGCCAATGATTCCCTGATTTGCTGAACGTCGATTTCGTCCTCAAAGGAGATGTCGAACGTCGTACCTCCAGAGAACTCAACACCGTACTGCAAGCCCTTTGTCATCAAACTCGCGAGGCCTCCGATAACAATTACACCACTTAGGATGTAGAACTTCATTCGGTTGCCGACAAAGTTCACGTTGATTTTGGTAAACCAATCCTTCGTCATGTTCGAGGAGAACGCAATTGATTTCTTCTTGTCCAGGCGGCTAAAGAAAACCAGTCGGGTCAACACAATCGCAGAGAAGAGTGAGGTGAAAATACCAATAATCAGTGTGGTCGCAAATCCGCGTATGGCACCGCTACCAAAGCTGTAGAGGACAAATGCCGTCAACAACGTGGTGATGTTTGCATCGATGATGGCACTGTATGCTTTGGAGTATCCGTCTTTAACGGCCATCATAAGCCCTTTGCCTCCGCGCATTTCCTCTCGGATACGCTCATAGATCAGTACGTTTGCGTCTACCGCCATGCCGATTGTCAAAACGATACCGGCGATTCCAGGAAGGGTCAAAGCCGCTCCCAATGAAGCCAAAGCGCCGATCAAGAAAAATAGGTTGGCAATCAGCGCAAGGTTGGAAACCAGGCCAGCTCCGTTGTAGTAGAAGATCATGTAGAGCAGAATCACCGCCAAGGCAATGACGAAGGAGCTCAGACCTGAATTGATGTTCTCTTCTCCCAATTGTGGTCCGACGCTGACTTCGTCGACAATTCGCGCCGGTGCCGGAAGTGAGCCTGCTTTCAAAAGACCTGCTAGGTCATTGGCTTCCAGCATTTTTTGTTCGAGGCTCTGGTCAGAACCAAAGCTGATTTGTGAGCGACCACTCGTGATGGCCGACTGCACACTCGGAGCACTAAACACCAGGCCATCCAAAACAACGGCCACTGCACGTTGGTTGTCCGCTGCGCACTCCGTGGTCATTCGACCCCAAATGCTCGCTCCTTCTGAATCCATCGTCATCGATACGACGACATCTCCGATTTCATCGTACGAGACGCGTGCGTCTACGATGCTCTTTCCAGAAAGTTTTGCTTTGCCTTTGCGGCTCTCATCCTTAACGGCATATAGCGCTGCAAACGTTTGCGTAGGCTTTGCTTCCCAGAGAAGACGCAGGTCATTTCGAAGAGCCATGCGTGCCTCAGGGCGACGCAAAAGATCATTCACGCGGTTGGTATCTGCAACAGCCGCGTATCCGACGACGGCGGAACGACGCTGCAATTCAGGCTGCAAATAGCGGAACAATGGAATCTTTGCGAGCTTTTGCTCATCCGTCAGTGCGCTGTCAGCAGGGGCCGATGCACCAAAAAGAGAAGGATCGTTTGCTGTTGCAATTGCCGTATTCGCAGCATCCAATCGTTGGATGATTTCGTCATTGAAATACGTTTCCCAAAATTCAAGATTCGCGGTACTCTTCAATTGCTTTCGAGCGCGCTGGCGGTCATCTATACCGGGCAATTCCACCAGGATACGTCCTCCACTGACCTTTTGAACGTTGGGCTGAGCCACGCCTAATTGGTCAATACGTTTCCGGATGATGCTCTCGGTGTTGTCAATGGCTGTCGTAGACTCAGACCGAAGGATAGCGAAGATTTCATCTTCCGTGGACTGGGCAGGGAACAGGTCCTTGCTTTCCATGTTGTGGAAGATGCGCCACAATTCAATCGGGTTTTCTGAAGCGCCATTCAAATCCTTCCAAGAGGCCTCGAAGAGATCAACATAAGTCAATCCCTGAGTTGTACGTTGTGCCGCTTTGGCAGCAGAAATGGCTTGGCGGAACGTTTCGTTCGAAGAGTAGTCGCTCAAAGCGATGAACAAATCAGGAATACTCACCTCCAACGTCACGGACATGCCGCCTTGAAGGTCGAGACCAAGATTAAGTTCCTGTTCAATAACCTCCCGATAGGTGTGGCCAAATACAGGATAAATTTCAGCGTTTGCGCTGTCTCTGAGGAATTCTCGGGCTGCTTGGTCTTGCGTCGAAGACCATTCAGATTCCGTAATTTCTCCGGTGCCTTGTAGAGAGTCTGCTACGTAAGCTCCATAGTTGGCTGCTTCTTCTTCAAAATTGTTTGCAGCCCAGTTGAAACTGAGCGTATAAAGTGTCGCGAGCGACAACAAAATGGTAAAGAGCAGAATTGCATTCTTATTTTGCATGATGCAAGAGTGTTTTTCAGGGGCGCAAATATAACTTAAAACCCGTCACGGATGAGGGTGCATAAGGGTACGGTCTACCTTTGCCGTATGTTGCGTTTTATCGAAAATTTTATAAAAGTATCCCTGTTGGGAGTTTTTTTATCGCTCAACGCCGCGCATGTCCCGGCACAAGGCGGTTTTTACCAGTTGGCGGTTTTAAAGTACCGGGGGGGAGGGGATTGGTATGCAAACCCAACAGCCGTGCCGAATTTGGTGCGATTTTGCAATGATGAATTGCAAATGAGCTTGAAAAACGATGTTGCGACCGTGGAGGTGGGCTCTCCCGATCTCTTTGATTATCCATGGATTCACATGACGGGCCATGGCAATGTTGTTTTTTCAGCATCCGAGGCACAAAACTTACGGGCGTTTTTGGAAGCTGGGGGATTCTTGCACATTTCCGACAATTACGGCATGGATCCATATGTCCGCAGAGAAATGGCCAAGGTGTTACCGGAGGCCGATTGGACTGAATTGCCTTGGACGCACCCGGTATTTCACACGGCATTTGACTTGAAGCGTGGATTGCCGAAGGTGCATGAACACGATAATTTGCCACCCCAAGGGCTTGGGCTGTTTCACGAGGGTCGATTGGTCGTATTTTATGACTACGAATCTGACTTGGGTGATGGTTGGGAAGATTATCAGGTGCACCGGGATGCTGAAGAAATTCGCTATTGGGCTCTGCAAATGGGAGCCAACTTGGTGTCTCATGCTTTTCAGGGCATGGGTCAGTGAAGACTGTTTGCCGACTTATTTCGGTTCGATTCGGCTTTTCCAGATGCCGTTCTCAAGGGACTTGGTGAGTTCCAGGCCTTGCCAGGTCATGGCTGCCACGAGCGCCTCCCAGCTATCTTCTGTGCCGTCAGCAAAGTCACGGCGTAGGTCTTCCAACGCATCAGGTGCCCCGGCGACTTCATTGAGAACGGACCAATAATCTGATTCGGTCAATCCAATTCGAGGCTCTCCAACCTGTTCCCAGAGAAGCCGCATAGCGGTCTGTAGCGATGACGCTCTCCCCGTGAGCTGCATGATTCGCACATCGCTCAAAAAAGCCAACACAGCCCCTTCCACATAAATGGAGCCTTTCCTGCCCGGCACGCCCTGTTTGTATCCGTCGAGCCACGTGTCATAACTCGAATCGGCAACACTCAAGTTGAGCCGTCCCGGGTTGTTGATGTGCCGGTCCAAGAGTTGCTCCATCAACCGGCACCATCCGGACAAGTCGACGACACCGCTTTCGAATAGAAAAAGATCGCCCATGTAAGTGGTGACTCCTTCCGCGACGTACCCCATGCGACTGGGAGTCGGTTGAGAAAAGTCATAAGGCGTCCATTCGGCAGGGCGGATACGTTTCACGTTCCAGGCGTGGTACAGCTCATGGGAGGCGATCCCGATCAGTTCCATATGGCCTTGTTCGGTTTGGCATTTGGAAGACGGTCCTTGTGCAATCACTGTGGTGTCTTCATGTTCCACTCCGTGCCGGACTTCTCGTTCGGGAAAGATGTAAATGAAGTGGTAATGTGGTGCTGGAAAACGTCCGAAGTGGGCTATTTGGGCGTCTGTAAATGCTTGGTGTTCGCGAACGAACCGCTCGGTGTCCGGTAGGTTTTTTCCATACACCCAGATGTGGAATGGAATGCCATTGGAATCATATGTCTCATGCCAGAGCGACTCAGCAGCCAAAATCGGACTGTCCATCAGGTGTTGCACGTTTTCTGCAACGAGTCGCCCATTTCGCAGGGGCAATCCTGTCGCCAACGACCAGGATTCCGGCACATCCACGAGCTCAATTTGGTATCCCCAATCTTGGTTTTCCGGATGATAAAGAATGCAGTTGACGGGGTTGATGTAAACAATGTCATCCCCGGCGCCCGTTGATCCAGCGTTGAATACGTCGGCATAAAACTCCCACCGAACGGTTTGAATGCCTTCGGGGACATACCAACGATGCAGATTTGTTTTCGACAATGCTTCCCAGCGTCCTTCGCTGTTCTGACCTTTCATGCCGTAGACGTACTGGGCAAATTGTCCCAATTCGTAGCGTCCAGGGCGCCAAGTTGGCAACTGCGCCTCAAACCCTTCATGGGAAGGAAAGATGGCCGTCAAGGTTAGACGAGGAACATCTATGAGATCCCGTTCGATCCGAATTTGAATGGTAGGCTTGGATGAATCCATCGTGGCTGGAGCGTGTTGTAAATCCAAATGATCCGCTGGGCGTTGCTGTTTTTTCTTCCTTAATCCTCAAATAAAGCAGGAATGGGCTGCCCTGTTGTCGCGTTGGGCAATGGGCTGTGGATGAGGGCTGCAACAGTTGGTGCAATATCCCGGATGTAGGTTTTGTCGTATGTAATTCCCGCGGGGACGTGCCAGCCGTAGAAAATGCACGGGACATGCGTGTCATAGGCAAACGGCGACCCGTGTGTCGTGCCACTCATGCTGTATTGAATCCAGCCTGGCTTGGTTACAATCATCACATCTCCTGAAGCTTGAGCAGACCAGCCCATGCGAATGCGATCAATGACCTCATCTCCCGTTGAGTTGCCCTGCACTAAATCTTCTCCTGTAACCGCCATCAGCACGCCAGAATAGTCAGTGACCGTGCGCTGAATGCGTCGTTGCATTTCCCATCGGTCGAGCCCCCTTTCCTTAATCAGCGGGCGGTTCAAGAAAAACTGGTCATTCGAATAATTCAACACCCACTCGCCCTCTCCATACGCTGCAGCAAGATCGGCTTTCACGTCGTCAATCATGTTGCCGGGCTTCCAGTAGTCTACCGGTATTCCAGCATCTTGTGCGAGGGAGGGGACCGTTGCTGCTCCATGATCAGCGGAGAGCCAACTTAGCCAACTGCCCGCACCGACTTGTTGATCAAGCATCGTGAAAAGGCGCTCCAATTGTTGATCCAAACGCACGTAGGCATCCATCACCTCCCATGCGTGCACACCGTATTGGTGACCGATATAATCGGTTGCTGAAAAGCTGATGGCCAATAAATCGGTGATTGCATCGCGTCCCATCCCTTCACCAGCCAGAGCAGCCAGGGCGAAGTCGACCACCAACGTGTTTCCAATCGGGGTTGACTTGAGAATATCAAAACCGCCATTCGCTTCACTTAATTCGCGCAAGTCATAGGGATAGGTGGCGCTGTTGTCTCCAGTAAAAGGACGCTCGTACGGAGTATTGTCTGCAGTTTGGATGGAGAGCGCACGTTCGGAAAGCCCAATTTCCCATGGTTGTTTCAAGTACTTGGCGCTCCACTTTCCTTTGTTCCATTTCTCCGCCCATTTCGGTAGTTTATCCATGTACCGGCTGCTCGTGATGAATTGGCCTTTGTCTTTTCCGTAAAACCAATACGCCGCATCCGCCGCATGTCCGGCGGGAAGGATGGCTCCGCGGTCTTTTAGGCTGATGCCGATGACTTTGGATTGCATGCCGGTTGCGAGTTTTAATTCATCCCCGAGCGTGGTGGCTTCCATTCGATGGGGAGACATGTGCCCACTGGGATTTGCGGGCTCGTCTATTCCAATCGTTTGAACGGAAGGGTCAGAAGCGCAATAAACCGACGCGCCGGATCCCCGCTCATACCAGTCGTTCCCGATGATTCCATGATAGCGGGGAGTGGTGCCCGTGTAGATGGAGGCATGGCCAGGGCCGGTATACGTCGGAGCAAAGCCAAAATGATGATTTCCACACACAAACCCATCTTCGATCATGCGTTTGAACCCTCCTTCACCGAAGGCATCCCAAAAGCGGTATAGGTAATCCATGCGCATCTGGTCAACGGTGATGCCTACAACCAATTTGGGTCGTTCACCGAGATTGATTGGTGCTTTGGTTGGTGCTGGAGCGACGGGTTTGGATGGTGGTTTGGGGGCCGGAGGTCGTTGCTTTTCTTGAGCTTGCCGCTGGGCTTTGATGTTATTCTTCTCATCGATGGCTTGGCGCATTTGCATTTGCTCATCCATCTTACCGTCCTTGCTTTTTTGAGGTTCCGGTGGCAGGCCAATTTGGGCAGTGATCCAAAGAGGAAAAAACACAATCGAGGCGAGAAGGCTGCGGGTCAAAAGTTGCATTCGAAGGAAGTTAGAAAGATAAAGTTAAGCTGATGGCGCCAGAGTCAATGCCCAATAACCGACTCCAATGCACAGGATGAGATTGGCCAGCATATTGCCAACGGCCCAAGCCCAACCGTGTGTTTGAAACAACTGAATGGTGTCAGCTGCAAACGTTGAGAATGTCGAGAATGCTCCACAGAAACCGACGGTTAGCAAGGCAAATAACGCGTGGTTCCTCGGAGATAATGACTCCGACGCATTGGCTGCCTGACCGAGTAGGAAAAGCAAAAGAGCCGAGGCCAAAACGTTAGAAATTAATGTGCTGATCGGAGTAGTCCACCCTACAGCCGTGATTCCATATCCCACACCGTAGCGTGCCAAGCTGCCCAAGCCTCCTCCTAGAAAAATTGCGAGGGCATTCATTCTGTAACAACAGGATGTCCAATGAGTTTATTCTGAATGCGCCACATCACATAGCCTAAGAACGCACCGAGCATAGCGCCGCCAGCGATGTCCAAGGGAAAATGGACGCCCAAATAAATACGGCTGTACCCAATGAGCAAACTCCAGCCTAATAAGAACCAAAGCCAGCTTCCTCCGCCCAAGAGCAAGCCCATGTAGAGCGCTATCCCCGTATAGTTCGCGGCATGGGAACTCACAAATCCAAATCGGCCTCCACGGTATGGTTCATCCTGTCCGGGAGGTGTCACCAAGTGTACGTTGTCACGCAATTCAATGGAGTGAGAGGGCCTAAATCGCTGCACACCCGGCTTGATGAGCCGGGCAGAAATGACGTCGGTTCCGGTGATGCAGAGCGCCAAAAAGAACACCCTTATGAGGGTTCGATCCCAAGTTCGGTCCGATTTTTTCCACACTTCCCACAAGAGGAGCAGGTAGAGAGGAGTCCACCACCAGATCCCTGAAACGGCCCACATGATAGGATCTCCTCCTATCCATGGTGTGTTCAGGAATTTGAAAAGCGCAAAATCCAGATTAATGAGTGTTTCGACCATGGATCAAACGTAAAGCTGATCAATTTCGTCCTGATAATGCTCCTTGATTGGCTTCCGCTTCAATTTCAATGTAGGGGTGAGCTCGTTGTTATCAATGGTGAACATGGTGGGTAAAATTCGGATGGCTTTGACCTTTTCCCATTTCGCAAACGGCTCCACCAATTTGTCCACATCTTCTTGAATGCGCGCGGCTATGCGCTCATCGTTGCGAATGCCCTCCATGCCGGGGAACGGATGGTTCTTCCGCTTGCACCATTCGGCGACGGCATCCTCGTTCGGGACGACCAATGCACCAGGAAACTTTTGTCCGTCACCGACCACCATCACTTGTTCAATGAAGAGCGATGCTTTCAACGCATTTTCGAGTAACTGGGGCGCAACATACTTGCCTCCAGATGTTTTGAACATTTCTTTCTTACGGTCTGTGATTTTGAGGAATCCATCATCAAACCGGCCGATATCTCCGGTGTGGAACCACTCACCGGACATGACGGCCGCTGTTTTCTCCGGTTCCTTGTAGTAGCCCATCATGACATTGAATCCCTTGACAAGGATTTCGCCATCGTCGGCAAATTTGACGTCTACCCCTTCGATCAGTTTCCCAACGTAGCCAATGCGCATCAATCCAGGCTCGACGTCGGAGTTCACCGTCACAACTGGGCTCGTCTCTGTCAGGCCGTAGCCCTCATAAATGGGAATGCCGGCAGCATTGAAAAAGCGAGCGAGTCGAGGGGCGAGGGCTGCTGAACCGCAAGCGACGGCCCGGATGTTGTCCAACCCAAGCGCGGTTTTGACTTTGCTAAACACGAGTTTGCGTGCAAGCCCCAATTTCCATTCATAGAAGCCACCGTTCTGCCCATCGGGCTCCCACTGCAAGGCCAAGTCAACGGCCCAATTGAAAATCGCCGCTTTGACTCCACCCGCTGCACGTCCTTTTTGGACGATGCCATCATAAAACTTCTCCAACAAACGAGGCACTGCGGTGAAGACCGTAGGCTGTGATGCGTTCAAGTCTTCTTTGATGGTTTCTAAACTCTCTGCGAAATAAATATTGGCCCCGATGTACATATAGAGGTAATGCAGCATGCGTTCAAAAATGTGGCAGACGGGCAAAAAACTCAATACCCTGTAATCGCTGCCGATCAGCACCGGTGGGATTCGAGGGATGCTGCGCATGACGGTCTGGGTGATGTTTTGATGACTGAGCATTACGCCCTTCGGAGTTCCTGTCGTTCCTGAAGTGTAAATGATGGTGGCCATTTCACTGGGGTCGACTGCGTCCATTCGGGATGTTAACTCGGATTGTTGGTCATCCGATCCAGCCTCGGCAATCTCCGACCAGTGACGGCCTGTAGCACTGCGGTCAAAAACAAAAACATCCTTGAGTGTGGGAATTTTGTCCTTGATGGACATGACTTTGTCGTACAATTCTTGATTACTCACAGCGCAATACTGGCTTTCACTGTGGTTTAAGATGTATTCGTAATCCGCTTCTGTCATGGTGGGGTACAATGGAACGTTGATTCCGCCGATGGACATGATGGCATGATCCATGATGTTCCATTCGCACCGATTGTTGTGGGAAATCAAAGCGATTTTGGTTCCTTTCTCGACTCCCAATGCAATCAACCCGCGCGCCGTTTGGTCTACGGCATTGATAAATTGTTCCGTGGAATAGTTGACACGGTTGCCGCCGTTGGGCATGGACATCATCAGTTCTAGGGGATTATTCGCAAGCTGGTAGCGCGGAAAATCAAAAAGTCGAGTGGGTTGGTTCATGGTTGTGAAGTTTTGGAACGCACCTTCGCGTGCCCATCGTGTGGGCAATTTAATACAACATAAGAGGATTTCAAGGAAGAGTTACAAACGGTGCCCACAGTGTTTGCAATGCTCCGCATCTTCATCGTGGCCATCTCGGCCACAACTGGGGCAAGCTTGGGTCGAAACCTCAGCGACTGCTCCATCGGGTTTACGCATCATTTGCATCCCAATCATCCCGGTCGGAACGGCTATGATGGCATAACCTATGATCATCATGATGGACGCAATGATCTGGCCCAAAACGGTATGAGGTGCAATATCTCCGTACCCTACGGTCGTCACGGTCACGATGGCCCAATAAATGCTTTTTGGGATGCTCGAAAATCCACTTTGGGAGTCTTCGATCAGGTACATCAAAGTGCCCAGAATGGTTACGAGAGCCATCACCACACTCAAGAAAACAATGATGCGCCTGCGGCTCGCTCTCAGTGCAGATTGAAGGCCTTTTGCTTCTTGGATGAACCCGGCCAATTTAAAAACTCGAAATACCCGAAGCAGCCGCAAAATGCGGATGATCCGTAAACTGCCCGTGCCTGGCAAAACCAAACCGAGAAAGGTCGGGAGGATGGCCAGTAAATCAACCATGCCAAAAAAGCTCGTGGCATACTGGAGAGGGCGCCGCACGGCCCAAAGACGAAAAACGTACTCGAGTGTAAAAAGCACCGTGAAAAACCACTCAAGCACCGTGAACACGCGTCTGTATGATTCGTGCCATTCAGGCACGGATTCAGCCATCACTGTAACAACGCTGGCAACGATGCCCCATAGCAGAATGACGTCAAAGCGTTTTCCCGCGGGAGTATCCGCTTCAAAAATGATTTCGTGGATGCGGTCTCGAGTAGAGATCATTGGAAGTAAGGGGAAACCACCAATTCTTTGCTCCCCGGTGTATGAAGGTAAAATCCTTGTCCACTTTTTACGCCCAAATGTCCAGCAGCAACCATATTAACGAGCAAAGGACAAGGCGCGTACTTGGGATTGCCGAGTCCTTCGTGGAGCACCCGAAGGATGCTCAGGCAAACATCGAGTCCGATAAAGTCTGCAAGCTGCAACGGCCCCATCGGATGGGCCATCCCCAATTTCATCACGGTATCTATTGCCTCCACATCTGCCACTCCTTCGTGCAACGTAATCATGGCCTCATTGATCATGGGCATGAGAATGCGGTTAGCTACAAATCCAGGATAATCATTGACTTCCGTGGGTGTTTTGCCAAGCTGTTTAGATAGTTCCATCACGGCGCCGCATGTGGCATCGCTCGTGGCGTATCCGCGAATGACCTCTACAAGTTTCATGACCGGCACCGGATTCATGAAGTGCATGCCAATGACTTGAGCAGGCCGAGCAGTCGCTGCGGCGATTTGCGTGATGGAAATGGAGGACGTATTCGTTGCAAGAATGCAATGGGGGGGCGCTGCGGCATCCATCTCTTCAAAAATCCGAAGCTTCAAATCCGTTCGTTCTGTGGCTGCCTCAACAACCAAATCTGCATCCGCAACACCCGCTTGGAGCAGCGTATTGGTTTGAATGCGTTCAAGCGTGTTCGCTTTGTCCGCTTCGGAGATTTTCTCCTTTTTGATGAGGCGGTCTAGGTTTCGGCCGATGGTGGTGAGGGCACGGTCAAGGGCTTCCTCCTGAACATCAATAAGCGTAACGTTGAACCCAGACTGAGCAAAGACATGAGCAATTCCGTTGCCCATCGTTCCTGCTCCGATAACGGAAATCTTTTTCATCGCGGTGGACTTATTTTTTGACCGGAGCTTTTTTGGCGACGGTTTTCTTTCCTGCGGGTTTTTTGGGTGCCACCTTCTTCGCCGAAGGTTTTTTGGTGGCTGCTTTCTTGGGAGCAGCTTTTTTGGCCTTTGGCTTTTCCTCGCCTGAATCTACTTCAGACTCAGCGTTGGTTTTGTCCTCAAGCTTTTCCTCATCCTTCACCTCATTTGTTAACGGAAAGGCCTTGTTTTCTCGAAGGATGCCAAACCACTGAACCAATTTTTTCAAATCGGAGTTGTAGACGCGTTCATGGTCCATTTCAGGAACCACTTCGTCGACAAAATCTTTTGTCGCTTGCGCATTGCCTTTGATGTCCGGCAAATCTCCTTTTCCAACATGGTCATTGATCCGATTCAATACATCCATAAGAAGAATATCCTCTGCCGTTGTGTACATGGTGATGTCCGCGAGGCTGCTGATTCGGCTCGTGCCAGGAATGCTCAATCGTTTTTGATCCACCATGGATTCAACAATGAGATTGGAACGATTCGTAATCAGAATGCGGAACAACCCGGGTTTGCCTGCAATGGCGATGATTTCTTGGATGATCATGGAATGAAATTTCGAATCTATGGGTGCGAAAATACTCCAAGACCGCTATCTCTGCGAATTTCAATGCAAAGGAGATCCGAAACTTTAGAATCTAGGAGAAGCAGTTGGAGGGGACGGAATGCTGTCAAGGGCTCTAAACTTTCCGTCGTGAAACTGGTAAGCTTGATGCATGATGCCGTTCGAAATGACGACCAAGGGCGTCTGGAGGATAAGGTGATACCGGAGAACTTGGTCCAAAACTCCGGCGGATAATGCAATGCTGGGGCGTTTGACCTCAACCAACAGCAAGGGTGCGCCCGTTTGGTCATAGCAAACGATGTCCGCGAACCGGGACTGACCATTGAGTTGCAACGGTTGCTCGACGGAAATCCAGCCCAGGGGATAGCCCAATTCGGATGATAAATAGTGAATCCAATGTTGTCTGACCCATTCTTCAGGCTCCAGGGCAACATGTTTTTTTCGAGATAAACATTTGACCTGCAATGTCCCCTCAGGACTTTGTATCCTCCATTGCAGCGCGAAGGGGGGGAGCTGTAGCACATCGAATGAACGATGTCCCAGTTGAACTTGAGGGCGATCGGAGGCTGAGGGCATGGGTTCAAAAATACCGCACACGCGGGAGCGGGCCATTCGGTCCAACCATTATCTTCGTCGGCATGCCGCACCGCCAAATTATTCGCGATGTCCAGGCCGGCTCATTTAAGCCGGTTTACCTTCTTCATGGGGAGGAGCCATTTTTCATTGATGAAATTGCGAAGGCTTTGGAGACGAATGTGGTGGAAGAGTCCATGCGCGACTTTAACCAGACGATTTTGTATGGAAGGGACGCCAATGTGGACCAAGTCTTGGAAACGGCTCGCCGGTTTCCGATGATGGCGGATCGACAATTGGTCCTCATGCGCGAAGCGCAGGATTGGAGTGCATGGCGCAGAAAAGAAGACATGGAAAAGCTGGAGGCCTATGCGAATTCGCCGGTCCTTTCCACAGTGCTTGTCTTTTGTTTCAAAAATAAAAAAGCCGATGGTCGGCTCAAGAGTGTGAAAGCGATCAGTCGGGGAGGTTTGTTGTTTCTGAGCGAAAAAGTGCGCGATTACAAACTGGCTGAGTGGATTTCTGGTTTCGTGCGTGAAAGCGGTTTGAGCATTTCAGCTCATGCAGCGCAGATTTTAGCGGAGTATTTAGGCAATGATTTGCGCAAGGTGGTCAATGAGCTCAATAAACTTCAGATTGTTTTACCGGCAGGAACAGAAGTGGCACCGGAACACATTGAAAAACATATTGGGATCAGCAAGGATTTCAATGTTTTTGAACTGCAGCGTGCCTTGGGGTCAAAAGATTTGGCGCGAGCTCAGCGTATTACAGAGTTTTTTGCAGCAAATCCTAAGGACCACCCTGTTGCGATGATCATGCCGGTACTCAATGGTTATTTCAGTAAAGTCTATGCGTACCATGGTCTCAAAGATCGGTCTGGGCCTGCAGCGGCGAAGGCGCTTCGCTGTGCTCCTTTTGCAGTGAAACAATACGCAGAGGCGGCACGTCATTATCCGTTGGATAAAGTTGGCAGGATTTTTGGCTATTTACGGGAAGCTGATCGCAAAGCAAAAGGGCAGGGCAATGTATCCATACCCGATGCATTTTTATTGAAGGAAACGGTTTTTAAAATTCTCCATTGACGGAGAATTGATGGCCATTCCATGGAAAAATGATATTTTGTCGGAAGCGAGGCGGTCGCTAAATTGCGCAACGGCGTCAGCCAGAAAGAAATGAAAACAACAGGTATGATTATGATGAAACGATTTGCATTATTGACCATTCTCGTGGCTTTGGTCTCGGGTTGGAACCCCGGCCTGGCGCAGGAGGATAATTTGGTGCCCAATGGCAGTTTCGAAAACTCTGATTTGCGAAAGCTAAAGAAGCAAGGAGAGCTTGAGACTTACACGGAGGATTGGTTTAGTGCGACGGAAGCGATGCTTGATCTTTATGGGGAAGGCCTCAAATCAGAAAAGGTCAACATCCCCAATAATGTGTACGGTGTCCAAGAGGCTTCGGATGGGGTGTGTTATGCTGGTATGCGAGCGTATACGAAAGATCCTAAGCTCACCCGCACGTATTTTGAGGTCGAGCTGATGACTGAATTGGAAAAAAACCAGCTTTACTGCGTTTCATTCGATATCAGCCTGAGTGATTTATCCCGCTATGCTGTGAACGGAATTGGAGCAGTCTTGAGCGATCGCAAAGTGGAACAGGGCAACACGGGGCTTATGGTGCGTACACCGGATGTGATGCACAAAACGGACAAGGTGATGGCTTTGTTGGATGGATGGGAAACGGTTTGTGGGACATTCATCGGTACAGGCGAGGAAGAGTTTTTGATCATTGGGGGTTTCCACTCAGACAAAGAAATCGAAGATGAAAAGGTCCGGAAACCTTCGGGTGTTCTTGGAACCCCGAAAGCTCATGCATACTACTACCTCGACAATGTCAAGGTAACTCCGATTGATGCGAAGTCACAATGTGCTTGCTCTGCTGCGGATGAGGTTCGGACAGATTTGGTGTTCGGTGAAGCAGCCCCTGGTCCCGACACTGCGCCTGCAGATGTCATAAGCGCTTCGCGTGTTTATTACGCTTTCTTGAAGCGCCGTCCAACGGGTGCTGGTGAGATGGTTATTTCTCGATTGGCGAGTATTTTGAAAGACAATCCATCTTGGAAATTGAAAGTCATTGGTCATACCGATACAGACGAATCCAATGAGGGTAAGATCAATCCTCGTTACCGAGAGCTGGGTTTGAAGCGTGCGCAGGAAGTGGTAAAGAAGTTTGCTGAAATGGGGCTGGGTGCAGACCGTTTCGTTGTGGATTCCATGGAAGAAACAGATCCCGCTAGTACACGGGATTCGGACATCAGTCGAGCCAAGAATCGTCGTGTCGTGTTCGAATTGATGAAATAAGAAAGTATAGAGGTGCTTACTCAGCCTCATAGAATATACGATTGGAGCCACTTTCGCCTGCGGCGAGGGTGGCTTTCTTTTGCACTCCTGTGGGGTGCTTGCTCGGTCTCACTTCTTCCAGTTACTGCCCAAAATCTCGTCTTTAACGGAGGATTTGAAGAAATGAATTGGTGTCCGAATGACTTTACGCAGAATGAATTAAAGACACTGAAGTATTGGAAACAATCGAACTCAGGCACACCGGATCATTTTGATGCCTGTGCGGCGGGTTCAGGTGCTGGAGTTCCGAAGAATGCCTTTGGCCAACAAGCACCACTTGAAGGGGATGCGTACAGTGGAATTGTGTTGTACTCCGCCTCCAAACCGGAATACAGAGAATACCTGCACGCCGAGTTAAAGCGTCCACTTGTTGAAGGTGAATGGATTTGTGCGGAATGGTGGGTATGCGCTGCTGATGCGGGTCGATTGATAACGGATGGTCTGGCTCTCCATTTTGGGGATCGACCCATCAAGGAAGTGGGTGAGGGTCGATTGGCGTTGCAGGGCCAGGTCGAGAACCCGTTGCTGAATTTGATGAGTGACCGTTGGAGCTGGACGAAGCTCAGTGATGTGTTTCAAGCGGCTGGAGGTGAATCATACATAACCATCGGGAATTTTCGAGCACCCGATGAGTTGGTCGTCTTGGAGCGGCAGGATGCTGGGAATGATGCGAGCGGCTGGGCTTACGTTTATTTGGATGAGATTCACGTGGAGTCGGTCACTTCTCCAGAGGATTGTTCGTGCCTCAATCGGACCATTGCAACGGAGGTTACAGATCCGCCTTGGCAGGTTTATCAGCGAGCACACGTTCGGTGGGACGCGGTGTTGTTTGATTTTGATTCCGCTGATCTGGCGGACGGGGCGCTTGTGCAATTGGAGGAAGTCGCGAAAGAAATGCGTGCCAATCGATTTTTGGTCATTGAAGTCAATGGCCATACGGATTTCATAGGGACTCAGGCGTACAATCTGATGTTGAGTGAGCAGCGGGCGCAAACCGTCATGACCGCGCTGCGTGAAAGGGGAGTCGATCCAGCGCGTCTTAAGCTCGCTTGGCACGGAAGTCAAATGCCCGCTGCAGACAACCTAACAGAAAGGGGGAGACAGCAAAACAGGCGGGTGGAATTCGAATTGCTTGAACACGCTTTTCTTCCCAAGAATCGTTGAGTATGTTCAATGGTTTTCGCGGAAACTAGGCGAGTTGTTTCTTGGGAATGAGGCTGAGGAATGCGATGCTAAGGGCAAAGAAAATAACCAGAGCGAGAATGCTCGATCGCATGGAGCCAGTGAATCCTTCGATGTAGCCCCAGCAAAACATACCGATGACCAAGCCGCCCTTTTCCAGGACTTCATAAAAACTGAAATACGATGCGTGGTCTTCAGTTTTGGGTAACATTTTAGAGTAGCTGCTGCGGTTCAAGCTTTGTGTACCGCCCATCATGAATCCGATGATGCCCGCTGCAACAAAAAAACCGTTGACGTCATTGACCAGTTTGTAGGCGTAAACGCAGACTCCTGCCCAAACAACTGCACAGCCGATCAAGGTGGGAATGTTCCCCAACTTGCTGCTGACCCAAGAAACAAAGAAGGCGCCAGGAATGGACAGCAATTGAACGGCGATGATGGCAATGATCAATTGATCGTCTGCCAGATTGATCTCCTTAATACCAAAAGACGAAGCCATGAGCATGATGGTTTGAAGGGCCATCGAAAGCACAAAAAACGCCCATAAGTATCGCACCAAATCTTTTCTTCCGCGTAACTCACCTGCGACTTTGCGCAATTCACGAAATCCGTGACTGAAGAGGTTGCGCGTGATGTTTTTTTGGAAAGGATTCGAAGGCAGCTTGCGAAAGGCGGGTTGAGCCCAACTGACCCACCACACGCCAACGAGCACAAAGGCCCAGGGAGTCAAATGTCCACCCACCCCCATGATGAGCCCAAGACAGACCAAGAGAAGCAACACGCTTCCGATGTACCCCATAACATATCCCTTGGCGCTCAACTGATCGTGTTCCTCTGGAGGGGCAATCTCAGGTAGGAAGGCGTTGTAAAATCCCAAGCTTCCCCAGAAGCCAATGTTGGCAAGGAATAAACTCAACATGCTCCACTCCAAATGTGCTGGATTGAAGAAATACATGGTGACACAGGCCGCTGAACCGAGGTAGCAAAAGACCTTCATCAACTGAAGTTTTTTTCCCGACACATCCGCGATGCCACTCAAAAGAGGGGAGGCGAATATGACCACAACAAAACTCGCTGCGAGCACGTAGCTATAAAGCTGGGTGTTGATGTACGTCTTGCCAAAAAAGACGACGGTGTCATTTATGATGTTCCCCGCTGTATCACGCTCGGAAGTGAGTGCATTGAAGAAGATGGGAAAGATGGCGGTCGTAATGACCAGTGAGTAGACGCTATTGGCCCAATCGTACATGGCCCATGCGTTTTTGACTTTTTGACTGTGCAGGGCCTTTTTTTGGGACATGTTGGCCAAGATAGCTACGATGACCCAATTCGTGTGATTATTCCCGTTGTACTTTTGCGGCGATGAATGAAGCGAATGAACCCCAGGCATCCTTTGATGTCATCATTGTAGGAGGTGGAATCGTTGGCGCTGCAACGCTTTATCAATTGCAGCAGCGCTTTCCAAATAGATCCATGTTATTGATTGAAAAGGAAAAAGGCTTGGCCGAACACCAGACAGGCAATAATTCTGGAGTCATTCATTCAGGGCTTTATTACCCGCCGGGATCATTGAAGGCCAAGAATTGTGTGGAAGGTCGTCGGGCGTTGGTTCGATTTGCTCAAGAGCATAAAGTTCCGCATGATGTCTGCGGAAAAGTGGTGGTGGCCGTGGAAGAATCTGAAATCCCCATGCTCGAGAAGATTCATGGCATTGGTCAGCAGAATGAGATTGAAGGGCTGGAGCGAATCAATGCAGATCAACTTCGAGAAATCGAGCCGCATTGCAAAGGAATTGATGCCTTATGGGTTCCTTGTACGGGGATTATTGATTACCGCGCAGCGACGGCCAAGATGGTAGAACTTGCTTTGGCGGCTCAGCCCAAGAGCGCATTGAGATTGGGGGAGGCCGTTGTAGACTTTGAACGAGAAGGAGATGAGACCGTGGTGAGGACGGATCGAAATGCAGAGGGATTCCGGGCCAAGCATGTAGTCGTGTGTGGCGGGCTGCAAGCAGATCGGCTGGCGCGAAAAGACGGAGTCGATCTCAAGGAACGGGTCGTCGGTTTCCGGGGTGATTATTACGAACTCACAGATCAAGCGAAGCACAAAGTGCGAAATTTGATTTACCCTGTGCCCAATCCCGATTTTCCATTCCTCGGCGTTCATTTTACGCGCATGACGGATGGAGAGGTGGAGTGTGGTCCCAACGCCGTGTTCACGTTTAAGCGTGAGGGGTATGGTAAAACTGATTTTGATCTAAAGGATACACTGGAAGCTTTGGGGTACGCGGGGACATGGAGGTTGTTTTTTCAAAACATGGCCTTTGGAATCAATGAATACCGGAGAGCATTTTCGAAGCGGTTGTTTTTGAAGACGCTGCAGCGAATGGTACCTGATTTGACCATGGATGACCTCCGTCCTGGACGCTCAGGTGTGCGTGCCTTGTTGCTTTCACAAGACGGTGACACCCGAGACGATTTTCGAATATCCTACACGGATCGGAATATCCATGTATTGAACGCCCCAAGCCCGGCTGCTACAGCGGCATTGGCCATTGGGGAGCACATTGCAAACTTGGCGGAAGAGCGGTTTGTTTTCTGACACCAAGCCATTTGATTACAAGAAATAGAAGACAAAAAAAGGCCATCCCGAGGGATGGCCTTTCCTATTCAAATCGTTGGCAAGAGTGCACCCTTTCGGGTGCGGCGATATGGCGTTGATTCTGTCTCTCGACAGACAAATGCTGGTTCAGTCCTGTTTTGGAGCGTCCCCTTTGTCCTTGCCTTTGGCGCAGCTGGTAGCTGATTTGCCTGAACAGCAAGAAGCACTTTTTCCGTTGCCTGCGTCTGCAGTCTTTGAAGAACCACAAGCGGCTTCGGATTTACCTGAGCAGCAAGAGGACTTCCCGTTACTGGCAGTTTTCTTAGAATCTCCTGTGCAAGAAGACTTTGCGGTATTCGTTGCTGTCTTGGAGGCAGTTTGGCCTTTCGTAGCATTTCCACCCAAAGCGACATTCTTGGTGGATGAATTGGCGTCTTTCTTTGCATCCACTACTTGAGAGGTGGTGGATTTAGAAGCAGTTGAAGCTTCAGATTGAGCGTTAGCTGCAAAAGCGAAGAACGCAAACACACTGAGAATCAGAACTTTTTTCATTTTGTAGGTGATTAGTTAATCTGGTCGAAATAAACAGGTTATGAAGATAGGTAATTTTGTTGTTTCCGCAAGTGTTTATCGTAACTTTGTCGCCGCTTCTGAAAATAACGCAGAGCGGGAGAGGTGCCGGAGTGGTAACGGAGCAGATTGCTAATCTGTCGACGGGCAACCGTCGCCTGGGTTCGAATCCCAGTCTCTCCGCAGGAAAAAAACCAGCCGAATGGCTGGTTTTTTTATGCACGAGAAACAATAAAAAAATGCTTCAGTCTGTAGTTGAGTGCTCAATTAAGAAGCGTTCGAACAAGAGGTTTAGCGGACGATAACCGTGACACTTCGTCGCTCAGTGACATCCCCTCCATTTACTTGTAGGATGTAAATTCCTGACTCGAGATGAGACACATCAATAGCAGCGGAGCTGTTTTGCACACGTTGATGAATGTGGACGGTTTGGCCCACTTCATTGACCACGCTGATGGTTCTCCAATTTTGATGAAGGTTTTCAACTTTAAGCAACCCCGTTGTAGGATTCGGATAAGCAACCAGCGTCTCTTCCGACTCCAAAGGTGAACTTACGCTTTCCACAAGTTCGATTACGACACTCAAGAGGACAGTGCATCCGAGTGCGTCCGTCACGCTAACGGAATAGGTGCCGTGAACCATTTGAAAATTTGCAACAGATGCACCGTCGGCGTCATACCATACAATATCGTAAGGCGCTGTCCCTCCCGTCACAGTGGCTTCCGCCGATCCGTTGCCGCTGCCATCGTCCGCGACAGCCTCAACCGACACGTCCAATGCCATTCCCGAAGGTTCAGTGATAACTATGACCTCGGTGGCAATACAGTCCTCTCCAAAAATCCCTAATTCGTAGGTGCCCGCAGCTAAGTCACCAAATGCACCTATCCAATCCTCCATGGGTTCCGAGCCATCGAGCGCATCCAATGTGTAGTAAAGTACGACGAGGGAGCCATCGAGCAACGCAACGGTAATTGCTCCGTCTTCTCCTCCCGTGCAAACATTGTCTTGGATGCTGATCTCATATGCCAGGTAGTAGCAAGACCCGTTGTCCAAGGTGGCATACGCGTCGTAATTGCACGCATCTGGATCCGTACAACCTTCAAAAGCTGAGGCGGGCAACAATATCGCATCCACGATATGCATAACACCATTGTCAGCCGCGACATCTGGTATTTCCACCATCGACATTGACGCTGAGACAAAGACACTGTCACCTGATATCGAAACAACCGCTTCCTCACCGGAAAGCATGTTCAACACCATCCCATCTGATAGGTCTGCCGCGTAGTATGCACCGCTAAGAACATGATAGAGCAGTCCTTCCGTTGCACCTGATTCTTCCACATCGGCGAGGATATCTTCCACGGTCGATTCATTTTCAGCCAAAAAGGATGAAATCGCCGAATTAGTGGGAGCAAAGAGCGTAAGCGAGCCGGGAACATTGAGTTCGTTGATTAACCCCGTCGCTTCCAGCAGCGTGTCGAGCAACGTAAGTCCTGCATCGGTAATTGCATCGGACAAAAAATAGCTCGGAATGATGACTTCGTCCACCGTATGAACGTAACCATTCTGGGTTTCATTATCCGCCGAAGTGACCGTTGCAGAGTTGACATTCACAGCGCCTTCTGCATTTTCACTGATGTATAGCACCTCATCTGAGTCTGCGGTCACAGACTCCATTGCAACTAAATCTTCTGCGCTCAACATCGTGGAAGTGATGGAGTGCAAAAGCAAGGCCGAAATGAAATCCGGGTTATAAACGACATCCACAATGCTCATATCATTTTCCTCGGCATATTCAAGAATTGCCACATCTGTTGGGGCAAAAAGTGTTCTCGTTCCAAACGTGGAAAATGCATCGACCAAACCAAGGGACCCCAAGGCTACAGTCAAATAATTGTGTTGAGAACTGCCGTCGAGCCATTGATAGATGCCCTCAGAAACCTCAATGACCTCATCTACATAGTGTATCACACCGTTGTTCGCTTGCAAGTCCGCCCCGGAGACTTCTGTATTATTAGCAAAGAACTGCCCCGTGCCGACTGTCAAATTAATGTACGTTCCCAGCCCCGTAAGCCCCGTAATTTCTCCTGAGACCTCAGAAAACAAGACCTCATCATTCGGAAGTAGATGGTATTGAGCCATTTGAACTGCAGATTCAGATGTGACAAAATCCTCAAAGGTCATGTCCATCGAAGCCGCATAAGAATCCAATGCATCGTTAGTCGGCACAAACAGTGTCAATCCCGATTCATCATCGATGAGTGTGTCGAGCTCATTTTGCACGATCACTTCATAAAATTGACTTGATGTTGATCCGAGACTAATTAAGTCAAGAACATTGGTTTGGGAGAAGGTCATTGAAGCCGCAAGAAGACAAAAGGTGAGAGAGAGTAGCCGCATGGGTCAGAGTTTTGGTGATGCCGGTCAATATACTTCTCATGCACTATTTGTGATGTTAATCACATATTTTTGTTTTCACTTAGTTATTCAATTGGAGCAGAAGCGTTTTTTTTAATTCATCGAATTCGAGCCTGTTCTTTGTTCAACTGGCTGAAATTGTGCTTACTTCGCATAACCCTATAAATAAGGGCTTTGGGCATTGCACACAGAATAATTTCATCTATCTTTGCCCCCGCTTACAGCACTCGGGGCGTGGCCTAGTCCGGTTACGGCGCCTGTTTTGGGAACAGGAGATCGCAGGTTCGAATCCTGCCGCCCCGACGAAATAAAGTGAACGCCCGGTCTCGATGAGGTCGGGCGTTTTATGTAATGGTCGTCATGATCGAGAACGCTTAAAACTGCCGTTCAATACGGGTAAACTCCCCTCCAGTTGCCCGGCGGGTTGTATCGAGCGACCACGTAGGTTTGACCACTTGGTGTAATTGCATAGCCAATGCCGACGTGCGTTGTTGTGCTCCAAATCATTTGAGTGTAATGGCCAGTTTGTGAGAATTGGTTCCCACAGCAGCGCTCTCTGCGGTAATCCTCGATTTCACTTGCCCAAGACGTGCTGGCTTCAAACAAAGGATTTGCATGGGTGCCGCTGTACCAATAGAGGTTTTCTCCCTCATCGGTATCGGAGTGCACAAGTCGTCCTTTTCGAACCAATTCAGCAGCATATGCCGTTGCTTCCTTCGCCAATTGACTGGACCAGCTGAGTGGCGGCGTACCAACTGCTTTTCTTACTTCGTTGTGGACACGCAGTGCTTTGTCGATGTCCTCTTGAGGGTGCACAGAATTCGTCTCATGAGGCGAGGGAGCGAAGGTGCCTGCGGTCAATCCCAAGATTCCAATGATCATGGCCAAGGACATGCCCATCCGCCACGGCTCGGGTATCATTTTACGTTTCATTGAATATAGTACGGTACGTGCGTGAATTTTATTGCTTTTACGCTAAAAAAAATGCCACACGGGAAGTACCACAAAAGATGTGTCGATTCAGTTCAACGTAGTCGGACACACAAAGTCTGTTTTGGGTATGGACGTTGCAGCGATGGCCTCCCAGCCGCCTCGCACATTGACCAGGTTATGGATTCCACGAGCCTTGAGAATCGATGCAGCCACCATCGATCTGTAGCCACTGGCGCAATGCAAGTAGAACGCGTCACTTTGAGGAAATTCTGCAAGGTGGTCATTGATGCTGCTGAGTGGCGTATGATGTGCATTCTCAATGTGCTCGCTGAGGTATTCTCCGGATTTGCGAACATCAAAGATTCGTTGTTGGATTTCGCTGTACTGGGATGTCAATTGCTTCGCGGCAATGGAAGTGACGGTTCCGACTTCCTTGCCTTCTGCTCGCCAAGCTGCCAAACCTCCGTTCAAGTAGCCCAAGGTGTTATCGAATCCGACCCGAGACAACCGTGTCACAACCTCTTCCTCTCTGCCTTCAGGAGCAATCAGGATGATGTTTTTGGTGATGTCGATAATGAGCTCACCTACCCAGGGTGCAAAGTTGCCATTGATGCCGATGAAGATGCTATTGGGAATATGCCCTTCCTCAAAGTCTTGGGGATCACGGACGTCCAATATCAACGCCTCGGTTTCATTTGCGACCGCTTCAAATTCTGCAGGTGAGAGGGGGCGAAGTCCTTGATTGAGTACTTCCTGTATGGGCCGATAGCCTTCTTTGTTCAATTTGACATTTAAAGGGAAGTATGCAGGCGGCGGCATTAGGCCATTGGTGACTTCCGCGATGAATTCGTCTCGTGTCATGTCTGCGCGCAACGCGTAATTCATGGCTTTTTGATTGCCCAACGTATCCACGGTTTCTTTCATCATGTTCTTGCCGCAAGCAGATCCGGCGCCGTGTCCAGGATAGACAATCACATCATCGGCCAACGGCATAATCTTCGTGCGAAGGCTATCAAAGGAGATGCCAGCTAATTCTTCTTGCGTCATGGTTGCGGCTTTTTGGGCTAAATCTGGACGGCCAACATCGCCTAGAAATAAAGTGTCGCCTGTGAAAATAGCCACGTCCTTTTCATTCTCATCTCGCAACAGGTACGTGGTGCTTTCCATGGTATGTCCCGGCGTGTGCATGACCTGAATGGTTGCGTTACCAATCCGCAAGATTTCTCCGTCTTCGGCGATGTGAGCGTCGAATGTAGGATTGGCATTTGGACCGTAAACAATGGTAGCTCCTGATTCTTGGGCGAGCGTCACGTGTCCGCTGACGAAGTCCGCATGGAAATGTGTTTCGAGCACGTATTTAATCTTAACCCCATCGGTTTTTGCTCGCTGGAGGTAAGAATCGATTTCTCTCAGTGGATCGATGATAACGGCTTCGCCATTGCTGTGAATGTAGTAAGCGCCTTGAGCCAAGCAGCCCGTGTAAATTTGTTCAATTTTCATGATCGATGTAATTGTTGCAGTTGGGAGGTAGCCGTGAAGAACTAGTTTGGAATGATGAATTCCATGGTAAAGATGAATGCGGCCATGACGATGATGAAATAGCCGAATCCTTTTTTTAGTTTTTTGCCGTCGATGAAGCCACCGAGGTACACTCCGCCAAAGATGCCCGCTACCGCAAGGCCTGTGAATTGAAGGAGAAAGTTCCAATCGACATCCGTCGTCAGTGCATCACCGAGGAAGAAACCCATCAGAGATTTTAAAGCAATGATCATCAATGAAGTGCCGATGGCTTTTTTGATTTCCAAATTGGCCAAGACCACGAGTGCCGGGATGATCAAGAAGCCACCGCCAGCACCTACAAATCCTGTGATGCCGCCGACAATGAGACCCTCCAAAAGAATGAGCGGGTAATTGTAGGTCACTTTTCCTGTCCCTCCTTGGCGTTCTTTGGTGGATAGCATAGACCAGGCAGCCCAAATCATCAAAATGGAAAACAATCCAAACATGCCCATGCGGCGGGTAAATTCGATTCCACCCATTTCAAAAAGAACATCTGGTAGAGCTGGAACAACATAATGCCTGACCAACCAGACACCAACGATGGCGGGAAGCCCAAAAACGGCTGCGGTGCGCCAATCGACATGTTGGTTTCGACTTTGGCGCAGTCCACCGACCAGGGCCGCCGTGCCGACGACGAACAGCGAATACGCTGTGGCCACTTTTTCATCCAATCCAAATAGGTAGGCGAGGACGGGCACGGCCAAAATCGAACCGCCACCGCCGATGAGGCCGAGGGAGATGCCGATGCCAACAGCTAAAATGTATCCAATGAGTTCCATGCGATGAATTGAATAGAGGATGACATTAGATCGTGTTCGACCCGAGGTGATGTGCTGTGATGCACTCAAAGATGTTCAGCACCTTTCGGTCAGCGATGCGGTAAAACACTTGTTTGCCTTGTTTTTCGGAAAGCAAGACTCCATTGTCTTTCATTTTGGACAGGTGATGCGACATCATGGAAATTTGACATTCCATGCCGACTTGCGAGCACAAGCTGCTTACGTCTAGTGGTTCCTGACGCGCTAGAATGGACAGGATTTCCAGTTTAACAGGATGCGCAATGGTCTTGAGGACCTGTGCTGCGCGTTCGATTTGAGCGCGCGATGGAGGTGTTTGTATGACGTTCACATCGCAAACATACAAACATTTTAATATATGTTGAAATATTAAATCATAAATCTCTTTTCCAGGTTTGGAAGGCGAGTCATCGACTAGAAATTCAGATTCAAGATGTGCTCATCTTCGCAGTCAATGGTGAACGTTCGGGATATTCTGCCTTCTTCGAATCCACAAAGTTCATTGTCCCATGCATCATTGCCGCAATATGCTTCGAATTCATACGTCCCTCGCATGAATTCATAGGTCCGACTTTGGCCCGCTTCGATGACGTACTCATCGCCGTTGGGCCAAGTTACTTCGCAGTTGCACCAGAGGCGCTCCGTGTTGTCAAATGTGACGGTGCCTTTGATCTCGCAGTAATCACAGGATGAAATCAGGAGGGCAGAGCCTATTAAAATCGAGGAAAAAAGGTGGTTAACTTGATTCATCTTGATTCATCTTGATGAAAGAGGTTAATCGCAAATGGTTCCAAAGTAAGAGAGCATGAGCAACAAATCCTCGACGTTGGTTTGTCCGTCTCCGTTGCTGTCGCCAACGCATGGATCGACAGTGCATCCAAAGTCACTCAAAAAGAGGAGCACGTCCGTCACAGCTACTTGTCCATCTCCATCTAAGTCACCAGGACAAGCACAGCTTGTGAACTCACATGATCCGTCATCGTTGGTGGCAGTTGCGTCGTAGTTACACGCCGTAGCATCGGTGCAGCCCGCGCAGGAGCTAAACTCGCACGAACCGTCATCGTTGGTGGCAGTTGCGTCGTAGTTACACGCCGTAGCATCGGTGCAGCCGGGAACGCCCGCCGCTCCTTCGCAAAGTCCATCAAAGGTCAAGGTGGTTTCGTATGATGCCCCTATCGAAGACGTCCAGGAGTTCATAATGGTGATGACCCAATCTCCGGTTCCTTGCATGGGTTCATTGAAAACCGCTGTTGCTGTGTAAGTCCCAGCAGCACTCGTGTTCCATCCGCTAGGCCACAATCCCGCACTGGGACAACCCAACGTTAGGTTGTATCCACCGTATTGCAGGCAGGTGCCATCGGGTGCTGTCAAGCCCACCATCATTTCATTCGCCCACGATTGATCTGGAGGGGTATCTTGGAAGACAAGAACAGCAGAAAATCCTGTCACGTATCCAGCGGCTTCAATGGTTTCACTTGCTGTTTCGCCTGCACTCAGATTGACATCGAAGGATGCAGCGTATTCACAGTCACAAGTGCTACCCGCGGGCGGGAAAAAGCACGATCCGTCGTCCAAGGTTGCAGCCGCGTCGTAATTGCATGCATTCTCATCCATGCAGCCGGAACAGCTGGAATCATCCCCACCGCACACACCGCATCCATCTTCGGTGAATGCACACGTCCCGTCATCCTCTACCGCATTGGGGTCGAAATTACAGGCCGTAGCATCCGTACATCCAAAGTATTGGCAGCTGGTGGTTATGTCAACGCATGTAGTGAAGCAGCTGCCGTCGGATGTAATGGTCGGAGTCAAGGCTTCGCTGATGACGGTAGGGTGGAATTCGAGGCTCACAGACCCCCCGGCTACGGCATGGCAATAGCTCATCATGGTCCCCACTTGAGCCTGAGGGTTGTTGGTGCACGAACCCTCTGCTTCGTAACAATCATCAATCGGTCCAGTTGACCAGCCGCACCAATGGGTGTGATTTGAACCAAAATTGTGGCCCAACTCATGGCCTACTACGTTCAAGTTCCAACTGTAGTTGTTCAAGTTGTAGGTCGTTCCTGATTCGAGGTAGGAGCTGAAGCCTGACGCGTATTGCGGAAAACAAACGACATCGAGGTAGGCGATGCCACCGGTGCCTGTGTTTTGACGTCGAGTTAACAAATGCACAAGATCCCGCTGGATGTCGACAAAATTGGGGTTTGATAACCACTCCAAACGAAAATTGTCGAGCATCCCACCAGCGTCATTTACAAAACTCGCATAGGGATCGGTTGACTCCCATACATGGATATAGGAAGCTTGGATGTTGATCAAGGCGTCGAGATCATTTGTGTAAATGGTGTTCACTCCTGCCATGATGGCCAATGCCCATTCCACAGCGGGATAGCAATCGTTTCCAAAAGTGCCATACGTATGGTAATCGATGTCAAACGCCATTTCCACACAATCGGTCACTTGAGCACTTGATGAGGGTGGTTGCATCCCCATCGGCATAACTTCTCGTCGTGGACCAAACTCATCCACACCGCATTCAAATTCCATGGGGTTCGCGGCGTCTTCCAACAAAAAGAGGACGTGCTTACCGCCATCTCCATTCCGGATTGCACTCAAATCGTATTGGCGACCTTGCCACTGAATGGTTCCCATGACAAAGTTCTCCATGATGACAATGGTGCCGCGCATTCCGGGAGAGATTATGCGATAAGAAAGTAATTTCGGGCGGTAAATTTCTTCCAAAAACTTGCCGTCCTCTTGCGTTCTTCCGATTTGAAAAGCATCTGAAAAAGGCAGGAAGGATTCCAATTCTACCTGCAATGTTTTGCCATTGAGGAAGGGCAAAAGGAGCGTCCAATTGTTGTATTTATGGTTGCGAACGTCTGCAAATGCCTCTACGGATAATTCCAAACCAACTTGATTTTCTGGATGAAGTGTGGGGATTTCTGCTGGGTTCAGAGATTTCACTTCAAACAAGGAAATGGGCGCTTCAGCTTGCGTGCACTGCGCAGATAGACTCATTGAAAAGGACAAAAGCACAAGGGCATTTGCGAGGTGGGTGAGAGCAATTCGCATCGAATTTGGTTTTCCCTAAAGTTAATGCATTTCAATTTGCATCTTTGCACCTGGGTTTCCACCCGTTCACGAACGCGTGAAACATGGTTCCGTAGCTCAACTGGATAGAGCATCTGCCTTCTAAGCAGACGGTTTTGGGTTCGAGTCCCAACGGAATCACTAGTAAAGCGCCCTATAACCCCAGAACATGAGCAATAGGTCGAAAATGTCTACGTAGCCATCGCCGTCTAAATCGCTCATGCATACTTGTGAGTAGATGCAGGTGCCTGAAACGTTTGCGGTGGGGTCATAATCCAGTCCTAAGGGGTCCATACAGCCCAAGATCAAGCAGCTACCATCTTCCAAGATGGCTGTTGGATCGTAATTCAATGCAACGGCATTGGTGCATCCCGCAAACACGCATGAGTCGTTATCATAGGTCGCATCGGGATTGAAGTTGGCAGCGTTGATGTAGGTGCAACCGGGGATGATGCAGCTACCATCATCCGCGAAGGCTTCCGAGTCGTAATTGTCCGCGGCTGGATTGGTACACCCTGGAAATTCCTCGCAATCACACACCTCGTTGGCATTCGCATCCAAGCATTGGCCTTCACAATCTTCGCATTCCTCGGGATAAGTGCATTCTTCAAAAGCTTCTGGGTCAGCAGTTGGGTCGTAATTGCATGCTTCGGGGTCGCCACAACCTTGCTCAAAAATAATGGGCAACGCCAAAACTTGCATGCTTTGACTTTGCAACCCGTCGACAAACATTTGAACATTGACACTTCCGGTCAGTTCTCCGGCCGTTGTGAGTTGAGCAATGAGTATCCGCAGATCTTCCCCTGCAGCAGCATTTGCATCTCCAAATAAGGTGAAGACAGATCCACCAATAGCATCGTCGACGATGAAGTCTCCGCCGGAGTTGAAACTGGCCAATCCCGCATCAAGTCCGATGGAACCAGCGAGTGTTGGTGTGTCGTCATTGACCACGCCTATTGTGAACCACGAATCATAATTTACTTCGGGAAAGAAAGCTAAAACGGATGGATTGATGCTCCATCCAAAATTGGAACCAAGGGGGTTTTGATAAAATACTTCAGTTGATTCGATGCTCAATGGCGTGGCACTGTCTCCGAAGAATGCTGAAACCTCATCGTCAGGGTTGGTCATTTCCACGAAAAGTTGGTATGTTTTCATGCCTTCCAATTCCGCTATGCCAGTTTCATCGTGATTGGCGATTAGTTCCGCGTAAATTCCGGTGGCTTGACCGAGTGCAAGCCCACTTGCAAGGATGCAAGCGAGCAGGATGGCAACATGTTTCATAAGGGAAGGCTTCGTGTTCATCCATGAAGATAGTATAAATACTTCGTATATCAAATACTTTGTTTAATCGAAATTATATAATCGTTATGGGAGTGCTTGATGGGGTGTATTCGGTCTTTCGCTCAAAATTCATTTATCTTCCGAGGAAATAGACACAATGACAATAAGACTTACAGGAAGAAGTGGGTTGTTCTTGGCAATATGTATCGCGATTCTGGGGTGCTCAAATTCTTCAGAGCAGCCAGCGGGTTCAGATGTTGACCCGGCATCCAGCTCTTCGTATGCGATGGTTTTCACCAGTGAACAGCAGGCCATTCGCGATGCTAAATGGGCTGAGCCTGGCGTTCGAATGGTTGAACTCAGCAATGGGTACAGCGTGTTTACTCAGACATTCGGTGAAAGCAGCGATGCCTGTATTTTAACCTTGCACGGAGGGCCGGCCGCGACCCACGAGTATCTATTATCATTGGCTTACGATTTGCCGGTCCAGAGCGGATTTGAGGTCGTTATGTACGACCAATTGGGCAGTTTCTTCAGCGATCAGCCCACAGAAGACATCTGGAACATTGATCGTTGGGTGGAAGAAGTCGAAGAAGTTCGCAAAGCGTTGGGATACGATGCTTCGAACTTTTACCTCCTTGGCAATAGTTGGGGGGGGATATTGGCAATGGAATATGCTCTGCGATATCAGCAGAATCTCAAGGGGCTGATGGTGTGCAATATGGTGTCAAGCATTCCAGAATACGCGGCTTATAATCAAAATGTATTGCGTCCCCAAATGCGTCCGAGCCTGCTCGATACACTCGATGCGTATGAAGCGGCGGGAGATTTCCAAAACCCAGAATATGTCGCATTGGTCGAAGAAGAATTTTACAACAAGCACATTTGCCGACTGGAAGACTGGCCAGTGGAAGTTGTGGAGTCCTTCGGTCGTATGAATTACCCGCTATATGATCTCATGCAAGGTCCGAGTGAATTCAAAGTCGGTGGCCGTCTCATTGATTGGGACATTACGAATCGATTGAGTGAAATCACCGTGCCCACCCTCATGGTCGGAGCGACGCACGACACGATGGATCCCGCGGCGATGAAACGGCAATCAGATTACGTGCAGAATGGACAGTTCTTGCTATGCTCTAACGGTTCACACCTGTGCATGTGGGATGACCGAGAAACCTTCATGAACGGAGTTGCAGCCTTCATCGCATCCATTGATTGAATCGTTAGGGGTGAGTGGTCGCAAGAGGTGTCAACTCAAAAGCAGGTTCTTTGGATGTTCCGTAACACCGGACAACACGGTCTACGGTATCGGCTAGGATCGCGTATTGTCGGTATGCACCTGTAGAATGAGCACTTAAATCACAAACGATTCCTTGAAGGTCCCCTGATTTCGAATTCATCTGGCCTTTCCAAATTCCAGCAAACGTGGAAAAACGTCCGTCGTCTTGCGCTTGAATCATCTCGACTTTCCCATCCGTTTTGATCGTAAACGAGAATTGGCTGCCACCTACTTTGGCCTCTTTTCCTCGGATGACGATGACTTCACCCGCGGAGTTGGTGAGCGGATAGTCCGGTTGAGAACCTTCCCATGTGGTGAACCAATTGGACACCTTGAATGGTGCTTCTTGCGGAGAGATATCGGGTGAAGAAGCGCATGAAACGAGGAGAATCAGCGAAAGGCTCCAGCCGCTCAAGAAATGCTTTTTAGAAGGCTGAATCATGGCTCACATGCTTCGGCAAATTGACTGAGCAGCAGCAATAAATCACTTACGGTAGTCAAGTCGTCGCCATTGATGTCGCCCAAACAAACAGGAATTACACAACCGTAGTCCGATAGAAACAGCAGCACATCGGTTACGGCTACGATTCCATCGCCATCCAAATCTCCGACACAATTGCTGCAATCATACGTGCAGGACTGATCTTCGATGGTGGCCGCAGGGTCAAAGTTGCAGGCTTCCAAATCCGTACACCCCGTGCAGGTAAAAAATTCACAGCTTCCATTGTCGATGAGTGCGGTCAGATCAAAATTGCAGGCCTGAGGATTGGTGCATCCGAGGCATGAAATGAACTCGCAAGAGCCATTGTCTTCGGTCGCGCCCGGCATGTAATTGCAAGCTGATGCATCGGTGCAACCGTAGCACGAGACAAAATCACATGATCCGTCGTCAACCACTGCTGCCGGATTATAATTGCACCCGCTTGGGTCTGTGCACCCCGGGAGATCCACATCAAAACACAAGTTCCAGATGGAAATGTCGGCTGAAAAGTTCGCCCCTTCGGATCCGGACCATCCATTGCCAATGCGGATGAACCACGTTCCAATTCCTTCTGGAGCGCCTGGGATGGTTGCCGCGCCAATGTAATTCCCGCTTTCCGTCGAATTCCAAGCAGTGGGCCAAAATCCGGTTGTGGGGCATCCAAAATCGACATCGAACCCGCCAATCTGTCGGCATTCGCCATTGGGTGCTTCGATGATCACAGTGAGGTCGCTTGCCCGCGATTCGTCGAGGCTGGTGTTTTCGAAATTCAGGTAAACCGTCACGGCGGCAACGTATCCGAATCCACTCACGGCCGTTGAAACTGTTTCACCAGGGCCCAGGGTGCCTTCGAGGGAAATCGTTGCCTCACAGTCGCACGCCCCTCCATTGGGGGAAAAGAAACAACTGCCGTCATCAATGATGGATCCCTCTTCGAAATTGCATGCCATCGGGTCTGTGCAGCCCTCGCAGGAAGTGCCATCCCCCCCGCATTCACCGCAAACGTCTTCAGTTGTGCAAGAGCCGTCGTTGATGACTGCCTCCGGATCATAATTGCAAGCCGTGGGAAAGGTGCATCCGTAATAGGCACAACTGGTTGAAAATTCATCGCACGTGTCAAAGCATGAGCCCTGGCCATTGATGGAAGGAATCAATGCGACATTTTCGACCGTGGGATGAAATTCCAGGTTGACCGACCCCCCAGAGACGGCATGGCAATAACTCATGATTGTGCCTACTTGGGGGGCAGGCGTATTGGAACAACCGCCCTCGGCCGTATAGCAATCGTCGATTGGTCCTCCAGGCCACCCGCACCAATGTGTGTGGTTTGATCCAAAGTTGTGGCCTAACTCGTGGGCGACTACGTTCAAGTTCCAGCTGTAATTATTCAGGTTATACGTTGTGGAAGAACTTAAGTAGGCACTGAATCCAGCCGCATACGAATTGTTACAAATGACATTGACGTATGCAATTCCACCTGTTCCCGTATCGGGTCGACGGGTGAGCAGGTGGACCAAGTCGCGGGGCCGATCCACCAAGTCCGGGTTGTTGAGCCATTCCTGGCGGAAAGCATCGAGCATGGCTCCTGCATTGCCCACATAGGCGGCATAGGGATCGGTGACTTCCCAGACATTGATGTACGATGCAGCAAGGTAGACGAGGTCGTTTAATTCCGTTTCATAGATTTCACTGACACCAGACAGCAGGGCCAGTGCCCATTCCACAGAAGTGTTGCAATCGTTTCCAAATGTGCCGTAGGTGTAGTGGTCGATGTCCAATGCAACTTCGATGCAACTTGTCATGGACGACCTTGGTGATGGAGGGGGGGCTCCCTGACCATGGGGGGCATGCACATGTTCGCTAACCGTTTCCACTCCGCATTGAAAGGCGGGAGGGTTGACGGCGTCCGATGTCGCATACAGGACAAACTGGCCGGTAGGTTTTTCATCGCATTCCAGGCCACCAAGTTCATATTGGATCCCCGCATGACGAACTGTCCCAACGATTTGTTCATCCAAGAAGATCAGCGTGCCATAAAATCCAGCTGTCCCAATCTTGTAGCTCATCAGTCGTGGGGTGTACCGCTCAGTGCGGAGTCCCGTTGCAGTCATGTGCCCAATTTCGAGATCTTCCGTATACGCTTTGGTTTTGTGCAGTTCCAAAACATCGTGAGTCCCATCCGGCAGAGTCATAGGGAGCTCCCAAAAATCGGGGCGCTCTGCTCTCAAACGTTCCCAAATGCTTGCCTGTGCATTCAAAACTACACTGGAAGAAGCGCGGTGCGTCGGAATACAGCTCGGTTCGGTGTCAGAGACATTGAACAGGGCTGCCGGTGTTTGCCATGTCACACAGCCGGTGGTCTCCATGGATTGGCTCAGTAAGGATAACGGGAGGCACAACCCAAGGAGGAGAGAAAAAAAATGAAAAGGCATGAACAGCGATAATTAGAAGGTTAATCTACACAATTTTCGTTGAGCTCGGTTTTTTCCTCCTCCGAATGCAACTCTGGAAGCATGCGCGACGTATGTGGAGGCAGTATTCGTACCTCAACACCGGAAAAATGATTCAAAATCAATGGTCTAAAAGCGAAAATAATTCGACGCACAATCGATTTGTGTTGATAAATTTGCTATATTTAAGTAGGAATTGGATTATATCGGCGATGAATTATTATAAAATCACAACAACATGGAAGCGGCTTTCGCTGTTTTCATTCTCCACCTTGCTGCTGTCTGCAGTGGGGCTTGCTCAGTTTACCGGGTTGGAGAGCGAGGTTTACACCACCTCAGAGTATGGTACCACCTACCGCGTTTACGCGGAGTTTGACTCTCCTTCGGACGAGTGCATCGCGGTGTATTCCATTGGAACCGCTGAGAGCAACTCAGTCAGTTTAGAATTGGGTGTGACCACGGCATTTTACCAAAACGGTGGAGGAGCCAATCTTGGCTCAGCCATTAATGCCTTCTTCTTGAGCATGCTGCCAGATTTGGCATACGACAGTTGGTTGACCATCGGTTCAGAAACAAACGATGATCCGACGGTAAGTGCCATTGGTATGGCATCGGCCTGGTCAGCGTTCAATAACGGCGAGGGTTTCGTTCTAAATGGAACGGTTGGTGGAAGTTGGTACGTTACTCCCGAATCCAATGCGTTGGCCATGGCGGGAGACGACGGTCAAGTATTGTTGGGTCAATTCACCGTTGAAAACGATGCGGAGGGCAATCCTGGACATGTTACATGCGATTGGAACATCCAATGGCAGGACGCGAGCGGAGCCTCGCACAACGAATTAAGCCAAGCTCACAATACAGCAGACAACCTTCCCGATGTGATGGGATGCATGGATCCGTTGGCATGCAACTACAACAGTGCTGCCACTGCAGATGATGGTTCATGTGAGGAGTTGGATGCGTTGGGCGTGTGCGGTGGATTGTGTGATGCGGATGCGGATGTTGATGGAGTTTGCGATGATGTTGATGAATGCGTAGGCACGTTGGATCCTTGTGGAGTATGCAATGGTCCAGGCGAAATATATGCTTGTGGGTGTACGGACATTCCCGAAGGCGATTGTGATTGCGAGGGCAACGGCCCGTTAACGGGTTATGACTGCGATGGCGTTTGTTTGGCGGATACCGATGAAGATGGTATTTGCGATGCCAATGAAATAGCGGGATGCACGGATGAATCTGCTTGTAATTTTGACAACACGGCAACGGATGATGACGGTTCATGTGCTGCGTTGGATGCTTGCGGCGTGTGCGGAGGTGATGGCATTGCCGACGGTGCATGCGATTGTGAAGGCAACGTCGTTGACGAATGCGGCGATTGCGGTGGTAGCGGAATCGCTGAAGGAACATGCGATTGCGCAGGCACCCAGCCTGCAACAGGATATGATTGCAACGGCGATTGCCTGAACGACGCGGATGATGACGGCATTTGTGACGAATTTGAAACCGCAGGTTGCACAAATGAAGAAGCGAGCAATTTCAATGGGAGTGCTACAGACGAGGATGAATCTTGCTTGTTCTCAACAACATTGAACGTTGACATGTCGTGTGTCGAATTCACTTTTTCCACGGTTCACGTTACTGGACCGTTTTGCGACTGGTGTGGATCGGATGGGTGGAACGACTTATCAGATCCTGATCAAGACGGGATTTATTCCGTGGTACTTGAACTCCCTGCAGGTCAGGTTGAATACAAGTACATGGTCGATAATTGGGCTAGTCAAGAGGACTTGACGGACGACATGGCCGCAGGTGCGACTTGTGCACCCATTACGGATTATAACACGTATGCCAACCGAGTTGCTGATGTTGGATCAACGACCAATGATACATACGGTTCTTGCACCCCATGTAGCGAGCAACAGTTTTATGAGACGGTCACATTTGAAATTGACATGAACAATTCCCCTTATCCAAACGGGGATTATGACAATGTGGTTGTAAATGGCAGTTGGAATGGCTGGGGAGGCTGGGGCGTTTCGCTTTCAGACCCCGATGGCGATGGTATCTTTTCGGGTTCTGCCGATTTTTCTGAGAATACTTCATTCGAATTTGTAATCGCAGTAACTGGACCCGCAGATGGTTGGTCAGGTTGGGGACAAACGATTAATGCTCCTGTAGAATGCAGCACCGCTCCTGAATTGCCATTGGGCGAAGGAGGCGGAAACTATGGAGCCTCCGTTGGCGATGCTCCTGTCACAATTGCCTACTGTGCGGGAGAGTGCACTGCGGTTTGCACCCCGATCATTCTGGGGTGCACGAATGAATTATCGCCGAATTATGATGCGAATGCCACAGAAGACGACGGCTCTTGCATCGTATTGGATTACCCATTCTTGCACACCGAGGTCTTTGCAGAAACTGATTTGGGAACGACGTACCGCGTTTATGCTCAATTTGAAAATGAAGGTGATGAGTGCACGGCGATATTTGCTGTGGGAGACCAAGAAGTGGATCCAGTCAACCTCGAATTGGAGGTGACCACTTCATTTTGGCAGCATCCTGCGGGAGCAGATCTAGGGAGTGATTTGAACGCGTCGTTCTTTGCCATTGATTCGACGCTGGCTTATGATAGCTGGTTGACCATTGGATCATCGAGTACTTTGGATGCCGATGTCAGTTCTATAGGGATGGTCGGCGCATTTGAAGCGTTCAATGAGGGAGCTGGATTTACATTGAATGGGCCTGCTGGTGGAAGCTGGTACGTAATTCCCAATGCCAATCCATTGGCCACAGCAGGATCGGATTTACGTGTTCTAATGGCGCAGTTTACAGTTGCTGATGATGAAGCAGGAGATGCGGGCGACGTATCTGGACTTTGGAATATGCAATGGCGTCCGGCTGGAGGCACGTCGACGGAAAGCCGTCAATTGTACTTTTCTTCAGGTGAATTTTTGCCCCCGCTCGACGGGTGCACGGATGCTTTGGCATGCAACTACAATCCGATGGCGACAGATGACGACGGCTCTTGCCTTGCCTTGGATGCCTGCGGAGTGTGCGGTGGCGATGGCATCGCTGAAGGAGCTTGCGATTGTGAAGGCAACGGTCCCGCTGCAGGTTATGATTGCGATGGTCTCTGTTTGAATGATTCAGACAATGACGGAACCTGTGACGAATTTGAGGTCGCTGGATGTACGGATGAAACGGCTTGCAACTATGAAGAAGCTGCCACCGAAGAGGATGGTTCTTGCGCTGACGTGGATGAATGCGGTGTATGCGGAGGCGATGGAATTGCCCCAGGGACATGCGACTGCGACGGCACGTTACCGGATGTTGGATATACTTGCGCCGGCAATTGCATCAACGATGCAGACGAAGACGGTACATGCGACGAATTTGAAATTAACGGATGCATGGATGCTTCGGCGTGCAACTACAATGCAGCCGCCACGGACGATGATGGTTCGTGTGATTTCCCACTTCCCGGAGAGGATTGCGGAGGTGATTGCCTCTCAGATCACGATGGAGACGGCGTATGCAATGACGCTGAGATCGCAGGTTGTGCGTCAAGTTCGGCGTTGAACTACGACGCAACTGCAACCGATGACGATGGCTCTTGCGAATGGCCAGAAGGTTTGTTCACAGGACTGAGTTACGAGTTGGTAGGACACGACTTAATCGAAGGAACTTCGACCTACCGCGTGTTTGCGAACTTCGATGCGGATACCGCTATCCAGGTTGTAGCATGCTATGGAACGAACTCCGATGTTTGGAGCATCGGCTCAACAGAGCCTTTCCATCAGGTTTCTACCGGTGCCTTATTGGCTCACAGTATCAACCCGGCGATGTACCCTTTTGCACCGGACCTGGAGTATGATTCTTGGATTGCCTTGGGAGGAGGTCCGGGTTCTCCTGTCGATCTTCAAACCATTGGGCTTTCGAATTTCTTTACCGATTTTGAACAGTCTGGAGCAGATGTGAACGTGAACACAGCCGTTGGAGCGAGTTTATACTACATTCCAGGTGAAAACGGCAGTGCACTATCATTTGTCCAAGACGGACAAATGCTGCTGGGTCAATTCACGACCAGCGGTGTTGTATCGGTGAAGTATAACCTACAATTCCGGGATGCGACCAGCACGACCCATTACGCTACAGATCTGAACTTGGTGTTTCCAACCTTTGGCATTGGATGTACGGATGAAAGTGCGTGCAACTACGATCTGGAAGCGACCGACGATGACGGCACGTGCTATTACAGCACCGAGCATGTGGATTGCGACGGAAACTGCTATTCTGATATAGACGAAGACGGCATCTGTGATGGACAGGAGGTGGCGGGATGTACCGACACGACAGCCTACAATTATAACGAAGAAGCGACCGACGAAGACGGCACTTGCCTCGAGGCAGGATGTTTCGATGAGTTGGCCTGTAATTACAATCCGACGGCAGATGTCAGCGTTCCTGAGACATGCGAATTTGCCGGTCCTTATTCAGATTGTGACGGGAATTGCAACGGAGATTATGAAGGCGACGGTGTGGATGAATGCGATGAGGTTTGGGGCTGTGCTTCAATTTCAGCGAATAACTACGATTCTGATGCCACCAACGATGACGGTTCATGTATTTGGGGCGATGATGTATTCCAAGGGATGACATACGAATTGGTCGGTGAGAATACCGTTGAAGGTGAGTCGACCTACCGTGTTTATGCTCAGTTTGCTCCAGAAGCGACAGTGGATATGACAGCTTTGTACGGAGACGCGACGGCACCGTGGTGGACGACGACAACCGGTTCGTTCTATCAACATCCTTTTGGTGCTGATTTTGGTGGAAACATCAATCCTGGATTTTTTGCCCTGTTCCCAGAGCTTGAATTTGATTCATGGCTAACCATTGGAGCGGCCCCTGGCGAGTACAATGCCTTGGCTCAGGAAAACATGTACATTCACCTGCCTTCATTCAATGCAGGGGAAAATATGATCATTGATACACCTGAAGGAGCGCAAATATTCCTCAATTCAGGCGCTTCGGATACGCAAGGTGTGCCTGATTCAGAAGGGCGCTTGTTGGTGGGACAATTCACGACGAGTGGTGTGGTGTTCTTGCGCTACAACATCCAGTTTGAAGGAGAAGGCGACGTGTTGTATCAATACCCTGACGTCGAGTTGACGTTCCCACAGATTGTGGGCGGATGTACGGATGCCGACGCCGCGAACTTTGAACCCGCCGCGAACTTTGATGATCTTGGATGTATCTATACAGGCTGCACAGATGTGACAGCTGATAACTTCAACCCTGCATCGAACTTCAACGACGGCTCATGTTTGTACACAGGTTGCATGAACACAGAGGCGGACAACTACGACGAGGGAGCCAACACAGGCGACCAAGAAGCAGAGTGTTTGTTCACGGGTTGCTATGATTCCGAGGCCGATAACTTTGACGCACAAGCCAATACAGGTGACCAAGGAGCACTTTGTGAATACCTCGGTTGCATGGACGATGAAGCGGACAACTATGACGCAGGAGCCAATGTGGAGGATGGGTCTTGTCTTTACGCAGGATGTTATGATCCAACCGCAGACAACTATGATCCTCAGGCGAACGATGGAGATCAAGTGGCCTTGTGTGAATACTTTGGTTGTACCGATGAGACAGCAGACAACTACAATGCTGGAGCCAATGTGAATGACGGAAGCTGCTTGTACACTGGTTGCATGGATTCAGAGGCAGACAACTACGATGCGATTGCCAATACAGGCGATCAAGCGTCCATCTGCCTATATACCGGTTGCTATGACGAACTCGCATCCAACTTTGATGCGCAAGCGAACACGGGTGATCAAGGAAACCTGTGTGAGTACAACGGTTGCACGAATCCAGATGCGGATAACTTCGACTCTGGCGCCAACGTGGATGACGGATCATGCTCAGTAGCTGGTTGCATGTATCAAGCAGCATTGAATTACAATGAGTCAGCGACGTATGATGATATGTCCTGTGCATTTGCGGACCAAGGCTGCACGGATCCAACAGCATCGAACTATGACGAAAATGCCGGCGAGGAAAATGGATCGTGCTTGTATGCAGGTTGTACCAGCGTAGAAGCCACCAACTACAATGCCAATGCTTTTGGCGATGATGGATCATGTGAATTCTCTGGATGCATGGATTCGACGGCGTGCAATTACGACGCAGAGGCCACTTCGGATGATGGGTCCTGTTTGTTGGTTGGATGCATGGATGCTGATGGATTGAACTTCGATCCCGGGGCCAACTATCCCGGGGGCTGTGATTACCCTGACCCTTGTCCGGGTGACATCAACGGCGATCAATTTATTGACGTCAGTGACTTATTGACATTCTTCCAGTTTTACGGAACGGCATGTCCTTGATTGAATTGAAGTCGAGAAATAAATGAAACCATAGGATTGGACCAACCTTCCAATTTCACTTGAATACGTTAGAGCTGCCCTTCTGGGCGGCTCTTTCTTTTTCATGGCGCTCAGCGCGTATTTTTGGGCATGCTCAAATCCGTATCTGCCTCGTGTCTTTTGTTGGTTTTCGTTTTTTCAATGGTCACTGCTTGGGCTCAGTTTGTTCCTCAAACGCCCTATCGTCCTTCGGTGGATGCTCCGTATTGGGTTCAAATGATGTACGGAGGAGAGGCGTCGCACGAGGACGTCCGGAATGCCTATGAGCTGCATTACGTGTCCCATCCTTTTGAAAAAAACCGGGACACTCAATTTTATAAGCGTTGGATGCGCAATGCTGAATTGCCAGCGCCTGTGGTGAGCCACGCTTACGCATTAATGCATGCCGCTTCCACAGAACGGATGACAGGCGAATGGGAGGAACTGGGGCCTTGGAGCTACGATCCAGAGGTGGCGATGGAATTCCAAGTGCAAAGTCCGGGAGCGTGCCATGTTTATACGGTTGAGCAATCAGCCTCCAATCATGAGGTGGTTTGGTGTGGAACGGCTACTGCCGGAGCTTGGCGCAGTACAGACCACGGCATGCATTGGGAATTGATGACCCGTGACCTGCCTGTCACGAGCATTTACAGTGTAGCGATTCACCCCCTCGACGAAAATCAGGTGTGGATTGGCGCGGGTTCGGGTCAACTCTGGCGTTCTTTGGATGGAGGGGAGACTTGGGAGGTTTGTGGAAATTCCACGTTTCAAGGTGCCGACCGATGGTACCGCGATCTGATCTTCACGCCGGTCGTTGATGGTGCCGAACCTCAATTGTTTGCAGCAACCAACTATGGATTGTTCCGAAGCGAGAATGGAGGTGAGACCATGATCCAAGTCATGTCCGGGGAGTACATGGAGTTGGCCTTTCACCCCACGGATCCGGCCATATGCTATACCGTTCAGTTGCTGGGTGAAAGCACGGTCTTCAAGCGTTCAATGGACGGCGGGTTATCCTTCATCTCCGGTGCACCAGGCTGGCCTGCTGTAGGGTCGGATGAAGGTCAAAAACGGTGCGAAATCGCTGTGACGCCAGCCGATCCCGATCGCGTGGTGGTGCTCGCATCGGGAAGCACGGCCCAGGGCGGGGGGCTTTACGGAATCTATCAGAGTTTCGATGCTGGCGCAACCTTCGAATTCATGTGTTGCGGGGATGGACCGGGGGGTCCTTGGGCAGAAGGGGTGAATCCGAATATTTTGGGATGGAGCGGAGATGGCACCGGGGATGGCGGGCAATATTATTATGATTTAGCGCTCGATGTGAGTCCTACGGATGCAGACCGGCAATTTGCTGCGGGCATCAGTGTTTGGCGATCTGAGAATGGAGGGGCGGATTGGTCGCTCAATGCTCATTGGGTCACCTGGGCCGGAGAATTCACCCATGACCGCTACACGCATGCGGATGTGCACGACATTCAATTCTTTACCCGGACCGACGGCACCGTGGATATGTGGGTGGCCTCGGACGGAGGACTGTATTATTCGGAAGATGAGGGTGATCACATCGAGCCAAGAATGCATGGACTGCATGGGACGGATTTTTGGGGGTGGCAAGCAGGATGGAGAGGGCCGGAGGTCATGGTGGGCGGGACGTACCACAACGGCACGTTGATTCGGAACGGAGATTTGTACCACTGGGGCCAGGACGACGACAGCTCCGGTGGCTGGTTGGCAGAGTTGGCAGGAGACAACTTTCGCGGCTTTATCAACCCGGGGGATGCGAGTCTTGGCTACCACGACGGAGGGGCATTTCGATTCACGGAAGATCGATTTGATCGCATCGATGCATTGCCTTTCGATGGGTCCAAAAAGCCCAATACAGCGTACTGGTTTGGCGAGTATGGCAATTTGGAATGGGATCCAACCTGTTACAATTGCATGTATTCGCCTGTGGGTTCTGAATTATGGTTCTCAGAAGATGCGGGTGTTTCGTGGGCGCTGGTTCACGACTTTGGAGGGGATAAAATTATTTCCGTTAAGGTGAGCCCGCGTGATCGTAACCGCATTTATGTGTCCCATAAGCAAAGTGGTTCCGTGTGGCGTATCCACCGTTCAATGGATGCAGGACAAACATGGGAACTTGCTTCACCCACACCCGGCGAAAACGGCAACAACAGCAATCAGCCCATTTACCTCGACGTGGATGGCACGAATCCCGATCAGCTCTGGTGCGTCTTGACGGGCAACCAAAATGGTCACAAAATTTTGAGTTCTTCCGACGCAGGAGAGACTTGGGCGGATTGGAGTACCGAGACCGTTGCGACCGAACGGGTGGTGAGCTTGGTGCATCAACGCGGTTCTAATGGGGGAGTTTACATCGGAACGACGCGGGCTGTTTATTATCGCGATGCCGAAATGGACGATTGGATGTTATACAATACGGGGCTTCCGATGGTTACCGTCAGTACATTTTTACAGGCGGATTACTGTGGGGGACACATCCGGGTTGCGGGAACCCGTGGAGTGCATCAGGCTGAATTTTATGCACCTTCTCAAGTCCAATCAGGATTTATGGCAGATCGGACGTACTTGAATTTAGCCAGCCCATGCCAGGCTGCGCCAGTTCATTTCTCGGCTGTTTCTGTAGTGCAATGTGATGAGGCGACGTACACATGGGACTTTGGCGGTGGCGAATTGATTGAATCGAACGGTCCTGACGCTTGGGTGGCCTTCGAAACAGAGGGGAATTATTCTGTTGCCCTCACGGTGACAGATGCAAATGGAAATGCGGATACATGGGCTTGGGAAGAAATGATTCAGGTTGTCCATGAACCGGTCGTCCCTGCTTCAGGATTTGTGGAAGATTTTGACGGGGATCAGTTTCCTCCACCGAACTGGCGCATGGAAGTCAATGGTCATGCTTGGGAACAAGCTTGGGATCTGGTGGACTCCGAAAACGGCGTGGCTCAATTCCCGAATTACTGGGTCAATACGGAGGGCGCGGCCGATCTGCTCATTACTCCCGCCTTCAACCCAACCGGAATGCAGCAGTTTTCATTTGATGTCGCTCATCAAGTCTATGCTGCGTATGTCGATGGTCTGGAAGTTTGGGGGCGACCAGGCGGATCGGAAGATTGGACTATTCTGTGGGTGGCATACGGAAGTGAATTGGCCGTGGACGGCTGTTATACCTGGTTCTGGTACGATACAGGGGGAAGCATTGAATGGGAAAACCACCTCGTTGATTTGCCTGTCGATTGGACGAGCGGTGAGGTGTCGTGCTTGGAACTGGCATTTGTCAACGTAGGCGGTAACGGAAACCATACCTGGATTGATCAGGTGAACCTCAGTGGGGCCAATTCCGTTTCAGTAGAAGTTGCTCAATCGGTGGTTCAGATGTACCCCAATCCGAACGAAGGCCAATGTACCTTGGTCGTGCCGCCTCATGCGGTTGGTCGCACTTACCGTATTTTTGATGGAGCTGGTCGTTTGGTGAATGCCGGACGCATCATAGCCGAGCGCGAAGTCTGGGCTAAAGAACTGCCAGCAGGTTTGTACACATTGGACGTTGAAGGAATGCAAACGTTGCGCTGGGCAGTCCAATGAAAGAGCCGGAAGACCAGCGGGAAGTCGGGGCCTGGATATTCGATGACGTGCATGTCATTTTGGATACACGTTCACCTGGAGAGTTTGAAAAAGGTCACATCCACGGAGCGACCTGTTTTCCGCTTTTTGAAAACGATGAACGCGCCGTTATCGGGACTTTGTATAAACAACAAGGCAAGGACATTGCGGTCGAAAAGGGCCTGGAATTTGTCGGACCCAAAATGTCCGAATTTGTTCGCCAGGCCAAGCAGCTGTATGATGAGCAATCAGCTCGAAACCCATTGGTGGTGCACTGTTGGCGTGGAGGAATGCGCTCAGGTGCGGTGGCCTGGTTGTTGGAAACGGCAGGGATTCCCGTGATCAAATTAATCGGAGGTTACAAAGCGTATCGGGCTTGGTCAAGGAGGGATTTCCAACAACTGCCGTCGTTGCACGTTTTGGGTGGAATGACCGGCGTTGGGAAGACCCAAATCATTCATGCATTGGAATCTAAAGGAGCTCAAGTAATTGATTTGGAGGGCATTGCAGGTCACTTGGGTTCAGCATTCGGGAACCTCGAACGCATTCCACAACCGACTTCCGAGCAATTTAGCAATGCATGCCACAGAGTGATACAACAGTGTGATTGGAACCGTCCAATTTGGGTTGAAAATGAAAGCCGTGTGATAGGCAAAGTTTATTTACCAGAGGATCTCTTTGACACCCTGCGGGTGGCTCCTGTGTGGGCGATTGAGCGGACCGAGACAGAAAGGGTGGATGAACTTTGCCGGGTTTACGGCGATGCGGAAATAGAGGCGTTGAAAGATGCCTTTGGCCGCATTCAAGAAAAACTAGGTGGGGCCCGTTATAAAGAGGCGATTAAGGCGTTGGATGCGGGAGACTTGCGATTGGCTGCGGAAATTGGTTTGGTATACTACGATAAACTTTATCACCATACCCAGCAGCGTTATGCCAGATCTGTTTTTACCGTCATCAATGGCCGAGGATTCACGTACCATGAAATTGCCTCTCAATTGATATCGGATACCCAATCCATCTGAGGTTGGTCGTAAACTTGCAGTTCCTTTTCAATTCGAACCGAGCATGGATCCCATTCGATTAACTCAATTTTCTCACGGTGCAGGTTGCGGCTGCAAGTTGTCTCCTGCAGTGCTTCATGAAATCCTCTCCGGTGTAGATCGTTCGGAAACGTTCACCAACCTCCTCATCGGAAACGATACCAAGGATGACGCCGCAGTGGTTGATTTGGGTGACGGAACAGGCATCATTTCCACGACAGATTTTTTTATGCCGATCGTCGATGATCCCCGCACTTTTGGACGCATCGCCGCCGCCAATGCCATTAGCGATGTGTATGCTATGGGTGGAACTCCGCTGATGGCCATTGCTATATTAGGCTGGCCATTGGGTAAGATTCCTGAAGAAGTGGCAAGCGAGGTCGTGGATGGTGGCCGTGCGATTTGCTCGGAGGCTGGTATTCCTTTAGCCGGCGGACACAGCATCGATAGCCCTGAGCCCATTTTTGGACTGGCGGTAACGGGACGTGTGCCAATTGATCGCTTGAAGGCGAATGCATCAGCACAGCCTGGAGATTGCCTTTACTTGACCAAAGGCATCGGAGTGGGTATGTTAACTACGGCGCAGAAGAAAGGCCTCGTTGACGCTGCAGATTTGGAGCTTGCCGTGGCATCCATGCAACAACTTAATTCCATTGGTGCTGACGTAGCGGCCATACCAGGGGTGAATGCAATGACCGATGTGACTGGATTTGGCTTGCTGGGACATTTGGTTGAAATGTGCGAAGGTTCAGGTTGGAAAGCCCGGGTTGATGCATCTGCCGTCCCAACGCTGGCGGGGACTCGATTGAAAGAATACCACGCTGCGGGTTGCGTTCCGGGCGGCAGTAAACGCAATTGGGCAAGCTACGGTCACCGGGTGGACTCCATCGAGGGATTTGAGCGTGATTTGATGTGCGACCCCCAAACCAGCGGAGGCCTTTTGATCTCGGTGTCGCCTGAGAGTGCGCAAGAGGTGGAGCAAGTCTTAGCCACCGCGGGCTTGCCGTCACGTTGTATAGGAAACATGACCAATGATCACTTCGCTGAGGGTGTTGCGGTCCGATTCAAATAAGAATGGAGAGAGCGAATGCCCGCAGGAGGCAAAAAAAACGGAGCAAAAAAAACCGCCGACTCGAGAGAGCCGGCGGTTCGCTTTTCAGGACGTTTGATTGATTGGAATTAGTCCTTGCTTACAGCCAAGCTGTAAATGACCAACCCAAATCCAATTTTGTTGATGGCGTCACCGATGTTGTACACAACATCCATGTTGAGTCCGATTCCGTCAACGAAATCGTACCAGCCGTCCGTGCCGATCATGTAGCCCAATGGGTAGATGCCCCAACCAATAAGTACGAATTTGCACAAGATGCTGTGCGCACGCTGAACGGATGCAGAAGATTTGTCTGCAAGCGCCTTCGCTTCACCGAACATAATGAGGTACACAATGTAGAAGTAGGCAATACCTGAGAATAAACCCCAGACAGCTGGACCATTTCCTGTCGTGTACACGGCCTCACCTAAGTAGCCTGTCACGAGCATGACCACGGAAGCCCAAATGAGTTTCCACAGCAGGCCTGTTTGGGCTCCTGCTGCCTTCAAAATGAGGTAAAACTCAACACACATCAACGGAACAGTTAATGTCCAGTCGACATATCGGAAGAACGTTGGTGATTCACCAATTTCTGCCCAGTAGTCGCGCATGTAGTAATAGTGAACAGCGGCGATGAATGTGATCAATCCGCTGATCAATAAAGAAGTTTTCCATTTTCCTTCCACCATGTTGATGGAGAAAAAGAAGAATGCGGATGCAGCCATCATGGCCATGCATCCAACAAAGAACGTAAAGCCTACATAATCGTCGGCTGGCATCGCTTTAATCGCAGCGAGAATAAAAGAATTCATGTGTTTGGGTTTTGGTTACTTTGGAAATTCGTGTCCTGAAAACAAGGAATTAACATCTGCTAACAAATTTTGTTCAGTGCAATCTATAAAACGTTAAACAATCCGCATGATCTAATCCCCAAACTTATGATTTCAAGTTGTTTATAAGTCTAAATAAATGATGGGTAGGCAATCCCATGACGGTGAAATATGAGCCTTTCATGTTCTCAACTCCTGCAAACCCCATCAAGTCTTGTACTCCGTACGCACCGGCCTTATCGTAAGGTTGATAGTGATCCAAATAGTGCGCGATGAATTCCTCTGTGAGTAGATTGAAGGTGACTTCGCATGTGTCGACGGCTGCTTGAATGCCTGTGGCTTTTGTCGTCACGGCGATGCCGGAGGCAACGGTATGGGTGGTGTTGCTCAATGCCTCAAGCATGGCTTCGGCTTCTGAACGTGACGCAGGTTTCTGCAGCACCTCATTCCCGAGCAACACGACTGTATCGCCCGTGATGAGTACGTCATTGTCTTCGAGTTCATCCCAGTATGCTTGTGCTTTGAGCTGAGCGACGTGAAGCGCGATCTGAGGGCCGCTTATGTCAGAAGGGAAACTTTCATCGACTTCTTTGAGCCACGTTATGGGATTCAATTCAAGTCCACGGACCAATTCCAAGCGCCGCGGTGATTGGCTTGCTAAGATGACTCTGCGACCGTTCAAATGTGGGTATAGCATGGTGCAAAAATACCAGTTCCATTGCCAGGGGCACGCACGTGTCGCGAACTACCTTTGCCGTTCACAACGAAAGCCATGCAGCACGAACGCATTTTAATTCTCGATTTTGGTTCCCAGTATACCCAGCTAATCGCTCGCCGCGTAAGAGAGTTGAACGTTTATTCAGACATCATCCCCTGGAGTCATTTTACAACCGTTCCTTCCGATGTGAAAGGCGTGATCCTCAGTGGCTCGCCTCACAGCGTTCGGGATGACAACGCGCCAAGACCTGAGCTCGAAGCCATGCTTGGGGAGGTTCCCGTATTGGGTGTCTGTTACGGTGCACAATATTTAGCGCAGACGCACGGCGGCTCGGTGGAGCCCTCTGATTCCCGCGAATATGGCCGAGCGAACTTGGCGAAAGTCAATAGCGAGGATCCGCTGCTTCGCGGAATCCCCAGCGAATCGCAGGTCTGGATGAGCCACGGCGATACGATTTTGTCACTGGGCGACCAATTTGAAACGATCTGTAGCACACACGATGTAAAATTCGCTGGATTTCGCGATGTCAATCGGCCAGTATGGGGAATTCAATTCCACCCAGAAGTTTGGCACAGCACGGATGGTCCTGTGTTGTTGAAGAATTTTGTCCACGGAATATGTGGTTGTGAGGGCGATTGGACTCCGGCCAGTTTTGCCGATGAAACCGTCGCCAATCTGCGCAAACAAATCGGCGAAGATCAAGTGATTTTAGGACTAAGTGGAGGGGTGGATTCCACCGTTGCTGCTGCCTTGCTCCACCGCGCAATCGGTTCTCAATTGCACTGCATTTTTGTAGACAACGGGTTGTTGCGTAAGCATGAATTTGAGGAGGTCTTAGAAAGTTATGAGGACATGGGGCTTCAGGTCAAAGGGGTTCGAGCTGGGGAGAGGTTTTTAGAAGCTCTTGCGGATGAATCGGATCCGGAAACCAAACGAAAGGCCATTGGAAAGGTGTTCGTAGACGTTTTTGACGACTCCTCCAAAGAAGTAGAAGGCGCTCATTGGTTGGCCCAGGGCACGATTTATCCAGATGTCATCGAAAGTGTGAGTGCGACAGGTGGGCCATCGGCTACCATCAAAAGTCACCATAACGTAGGGGGGTTACCAGATTACATGAAATTAAAGGTCGTTGAACCACTGCGCTTGTTGTTCAAAGACGAAGTACGCCGAGTGGGGAAAGAAATCGGAGTGAAGCAATCCATCTTGGGTCGGCATCCATTCCCGGGGCCTGGGTTAGCGATAAGAATCTTGGGAGATATCACAGCCGAAAAGGTGCGAATTTTACAGGAGGTGGATCACATTTGGATTCAAGGGCTCAAGGACGCCGGTTTGTATGATGAGGTTTGGCAGGCTGGTGCGATTTTACTTCCGGTGCAAAGTGTCGGAGTCATGGGAGATGAACGCACTTACGAGCAAGCGGTCGCATTAAGAGCTGTGACTTCCACGGATGGGATGACGGCAGATTGGTGCCACCTGCCTTATCCTTTCTTAGCCAAGGTTTCAAATGACATCATCAACAAGGTGCGCGGCGTGAATCGGGTCGTCTACGACATCAGCTCCAAACCTCCTGCCACCATTGAATGGGAATGAGATGATTTGCATTCCTGCCGAAATACCCCGAGAATTGTGTGATATTGATGATGAATTGAAAGCCATTCATCATAGCAATAATTCCGTGTTTATTTGGGTTTTAAACTCAAAAGAAGACCGGAACGACTTTGTGGACCGATCCATTGGCATGAATAAAATTGAACGTGCTGCTTAATACAATGATGCATTTCAATAGCTGCAGCCTCAACTGCAGGGAGGTGAGTCGGAGGTTCCTTTTTGTAAGGATTGTCCGTCCGTTCTTTGTTTGTGGATCGATGGTTTGTGGACTGTTGGGAACAGCATGGACTCAAACGACTTACACTGTTTTGCCAGGAGACACGTTTGCTCGCATAGCACGGGCGCACGATTTATCCATGAGCGAATTGCGGGAAGCGAATGAAGAAAGGGGAGTGGATCTATCTCCGGGAGATCGGATTCTGATTCCGGCACCGGTAGTTTTGGCTCCGATTGCATTGCCGGGTACTGCTGATGTGCTGGAAGAACTATTGCATACGGTCATTGCAGGAGAAACATTGTTTGCGATTGGCCAACGCTACGGTGTGCCTGTTGCTGAATTGGAAGGGTTAAACCCGCGGGCCTTGAACGGATTGGAGATCGGAGATGTGGTGGTGATTCGCCGAAAAGGAATAGGTAATCCATCTCACCTTCTGCTCGATTCCTCGCTTGTCTCTGAGGGCGCTGCCGAGCGCGTCTGGCCGAAGCTCCGCACCGATACATTGCGCGCATTGGTGATGCTGCCTTTCATGCTGGAGACAGATACCGCAATGGGAGGGGAGTTTGATGCGAAAACTACCCGTCTTCGTGATATTTCTTTGGAGTTTCTTCACGGTGCTCGATGGGCGGCTGAAATGTTGCGGGATTCGGGATTCACTGTTGCAGTCAGGGCAGTGGATACCGAGCCAGACAGACTGGGGATTTACGCTTGGAATGATGCGGATTTATATTGGGCTGATGTTGTGCTCGGGCCGTTGCGAAAGGCTGCTTTGGATTCGGTGAATGAAGAATTGCGGTTGTCGGTCATTCCACAATGGGTGCTGACTCCGCAACAGACAGCAGTCTGGCACAAGCATCCTTGGGCATTTTCATTGGATGCTCAAACGGAGGCGGGGATGATTCAGCTGGGGGAATTTGCCGCGCTTCAGCATGCGGGCGATACGGTTTTGATGTTGGAAACAAGAGGCAGTGGAGCAGCTATGGAAGCGGCATTTCGAAAAGGTTTCAATGCAGTCAAGTCTAATTCGACCTCGCTTCGATCGATTCCTGCCAACGCTCAATTTTGCGAAGGATTGATTGCTGAATTGGACACGAGCAAACTGAATGTCATTGCTGTGCCTGCAGGCCGAGCAGCGCAATCTCTCGTGGCATACGTGCAAACTGAGTTGCAATTAGCTGATTCGTTCCCGGTTCAACTTTACGGACACCCCCATTCGCGTGATTTTGAATTCATGGAAAGTCAATTTCTGGAACGCTCACATTGGACTGTTCCGGTATCGGCTCAAACCCGCTGGACCGATGCGGCCGTAATCAACCAGGTGCAAACGTACCGTGATTTGTTTGAGACTGATCCCTCGCTTTATGCTTTAGTCGCTTGCGACGCCTTGCGAGAAACTGCGCGTTGGATGGATCAACTCCTTGGCTTGCCCGCTTCAGTTTATCAGCAAACACGTTGGGGATGGGATGACAATTCCGATCGGTGGGTCAATCATTTTTGGACCCTCGAATCCTTCACGGAAGGAGGCTGGTCTGAGGTTCACGCTCCGCAGGATTAGATGCGGTTGTCAACCAGGTTTACACCCGGGTATTTCGATGGGTCAAACTTGAAGGTACCTGCTGGCACAATTGCCCGTGGTTTGAAGGTCAAGACGTCATACGTAACATCGGTTCCCTCTCTGCCTTTGACAACCGCTCGTTTCAGTTCCAAAGCAGACTCGTCAATGAAAAGCTGGATGGTATGAAAGGGTTTCGCATCGGCCTCTAACGGGTATAGGTTAATTTGGACCACAGACAATCCGTTGATGTTGGTGACCCCCTTCCACTCCGACTTAAAATCATCCTCCCAAATCGTAAAAAGCTTGGAAGGATCCATTCCTTCTTCAGCCATTAAATCGGCGTCATCAATGTAGCAATCGTTTACGGCTGGTTCGTACGTCCAGATCGTTACCCCATCTGAAATGATCACGTAGTCGCCGATGTCCAAACTGTACTTATCTCCATCCACGAATATCGTTCCCGATTGTTCTGCTTGAAAGTCGCTTACCCGATCTTCCATTTTGGAGATGTATGTAGCTTCGATTGATCCATAGGCTTTGGCCTCTGTACTCAATTTATCGAGCAACGCATTTGCATCCTGAGCCGAAGCCGGGGTGAAGAGGCATAAGAGTAATCCAAAGACCGTCAAAATTTTCATGGTGCGAAGATGCTTCATGCTTCTCCTATCTGCAACATCTGTTCCAAACTTGCTTCGTCCGGAACCAGAACTTTGCGTGCTTTGGATCCTTCAAAATGACCAATAATTCCGGCATCTTCGAGCTGGTCAATTATTCGGCCCGCTCGGTTGTAGCCTATTTTTAATTTGCGCTGGAGAAGGGAGGTGGATCCTTGTTGGTGCATCACAATCACCCGAGCGGCTTCTGCGAACATGCTGTCGCGTTCATCATCGGTGATGTGACCTGTTTCTCCTTTTCCTCCTTCTTCTGTGTACTCTGGGAGCATAAAGGCGTCTGGGTAGCCTTGCTGGCTGCCGATAAATTCACAGATGGCTTCGACCTCCGGCGTATCGACAAATCCGCATTGGATGCGAATCAGGTCGTTCCCCGTGCTCAGTAGCATGTCTCCGCGGCCGATCAATTGATCAGCACCGCCTGCATCTAGAATGGTGCGGGAATCAATTTTGGAGGTAACCCGGAAGGCGATTCGAGCGGGGAAATTGGCTTTGATCGTACCCGTGATGATGTTGACCGAAGGGCGCTGAGTGGCGATGATGAGGTGGATTCCGATCGCTCGCGCTAATTGCGCCAGTCGTGCAATGGGGGTTTCGACTTCCTTCCCTGCAGTCATGATCAGGTCGGCGAATTCATCAACCACCAAAACGATGTAGGGAAGGTAGCGGTGTCCTTCTTCTGGATTGAGCTTTCGTCGAATAAACTTGGCGTTGTATTCTGCGATGTTCCGGCATTGGGCTTCCTTGAGGAGGTCGTACCGTTGGTCCATCTCACTGCACAATGAATTCAAGGTGGCCACCACTTTGGAGGTGTCGGTTATGATGGGGTCTTCTGAGTCAGGTAGCTTTGCGAGGTAATGTCGCTCAATGTGATTGAAAAGGGTGAGCTCCACCTTTTTGGGGTCTACCAGAACAAATTTCAGTTGGGAAGGGTGCTTGCGGTAGAGGAGGCTTACAAGCATGGCATTCAGCCCAACAGATTTTCCCTGACCGGTTGCACCGGCCATGAGCAGGTGGGGCATTTTGGCTAAATCAAAGACAAACGTCTCATTTGAGATGGTTTTACCAATGGCGATCGGCAAGGCGGCTTTTGAGCTGTTGAATTTATCCGAGGCAATTAAGGCGCGCATGGATACAATGTCCGGATTTGAATTCGGAACTTCGATTCCGACGGTTCCTCGCCCAGGAATTGGGGCGATAATCCGGATGCCCAATGCTGCGAGGCTGAGGGCAATATCGTCCTCGAGGTTCTTGATCTTGGAGATACGGATGCCCGGTGCGGGCACAATCTCATAGAGCGTAACGGTAGGGCCGACCTCCGCCGTGATACGGGACACCTCGATGCTAAAGTTTCGAAGGGTTCCCGTGATGCGCTTTTGGTTCTCGTCGAGTTCATCTTTGCTGACTTGAACTTTCCCATCGCCATGTTCAACCAGTAAATCGAGGTTAGGAAGTTCGTACCGACTCAAGTCCAATGTGGGGTCATACTCGCCGAAATCTTGTACTTTTTTGTCCAGTTCATCCTCGGTCAATTGCGCTTCGTTATCGGCTAGCTTCACCTTGAAGTCTACATCTGCTTTTTTCGTTTCAAGCACCGGCTCGATTTCAGATTCTAGCAGAGGCGTTTGTGGCGTGATTTCCCCCGGTACATCTGCGTCTTCTTCGTCCACCGGCTCTTTTTCGCCCGCATCTTGTCCCAAATCACTGTCGAGGATTTCATCCAAAATATGGTCGGATGCTTCGTTCCATTCAGGAGTTTCGTTTTCCGATTCCGTTACCGGGAAATCTTCAATTTCAGGCGGAGAAGGCTCCGTTTCGTCCGAGCGATTCCATACATCTGACTCACCATCTTCTGAGATGAACCATTTCTTGATGCCTTTCAAAGAGAAATGCGGAAATTGGTCGATTCTCGGCTGCAAGTAAAACATGGCCATTGAGGCGATGATTCCCAAAATGACCATGCCACTTCCGAGCATGCCCAGATAGAGCAACCCCATGTCCGTGCTGTATCTGCCGGTTGCTCCAACCCAATGGTCCCAGCCGCTGTGCCCCCAATGGCCTGTAAGTGTGGCCATGTAGCCACCAATCCATGGAGTAAAGAGCATCCACAGAAGAGAGAGTCGGAACCACTTGCCTCTATTTGAAATTGGACGTTGTGTAATCAGCGGCCAAGCGACCAGGGAGAGAAGAACGGGCCAAGCCAAAGCTCCGATGCCAAAGCCTTGTCGACCAATCCAAAAAGCGAAATAGGCACCTCCAGCTCCCAACCAATTCCGGAATGGCTCTCGGGCGGATTCCATTCCTTCCTTTCCTAGCCCTTCTGATACGAGTGCATAGTCGGCAGCACCTGTGAACAATCCAGCGACCAAAGAGAGTGCGAGGAATAGGGCTCCTGCAAGCAAGAGAGTTCCACCTGCAGCCTGCAACCTGGCATCCTTTAAAACTTTGGTGAGCGCAGTCCACCTGCGACCCGAAGGACGAAGAGTCTTCTTTTTTGCCTTGGCCTTTGCCTTCGTCTCGGAAGCGGACTTGGGGTCTTGCTTGAGGCGGTTTTTCGGTTTCTGGCTGGGCTTGGATTTGAACATCGTTGGGTTGGCCTTGTCAATGCATAAAGCTAAACGTTGAAACCAGCGGGTGGCGTATATTTCCACTGGTTTTTCCACGTGAGATTGTTGGGTTTGCAAAAAGGCCTTGTTACCTCACGAGGATTCGCTATATTTGCACCCCAATTCTCGAAAGATGGCCAAGAAAGGCAACCGCGTACAAGTGATTCTAGAGTGCACTGAGCACAAAACTTCTGGCATGCCAGGAACTTCTCGATACATCACCACCAAGAACCGGAAAAATTCTCCGGATCGAATTGAATTGAAAAAGTATAACCCGGTGTTGCGCAAGAATACCGTCCACAAAGAGATTAAATAATCTGAGTCATGGCAAAGAAAACAGTAGCATCGTTGCAGACAGGCGGCGGAAAGCAGCACACGAAAGTGATCAAGATGATTCGCAACGCGAAGTCGGGTTCCTATTCTTTTCGTGAAGAGGTCGTGCACAACGACGATGTCAAAGATTGGTTGGGCCGCGACTAAAATCGCTGGACTTGCCACAAACGATTTGGGCCGAACTCCAGCGGAGGCGGCCCTTTTTTTGTCATATTATTTTCGAAATCGATGAGTTTTTTTAAGCGCATTTTTTCAGGGAAACAAAAAGAGAGCCTTGATACGGGACTTGAGAAGTCACGGTCGAACGTTTTTCAAAAGCTGACCAAGGTGTTTACCGGTCGCCGCCGGGTCGATGAGGATTTGATGGAGGATTTGGAGGAGGCATTGATTACCGCTGATGTCGGGGTGGAAACGACCATGAAGATTTTGGATCGGTTGCGCAAGCGAGCTCGATTTGAGGCGTATGCGGAAGTAGAGGAACTCTATAACATGCTGAGAGAGGAGATTGCGGGGTTGTTTGAGGGCAATGAATCAGGCCCCGTTGCGCGTTTGGCTTCACCGCATGTGGTGATGGTGGTCGGTGTCAATGGAGTTGGCAAGACGACGTCAATTGGCAAGCTCGCTTGGCGCTACAAACAATCAGGAAAGCGTGTCTTATTGGGAGCCGCGGATACGTTCAGGGCTGCCGCCATAGATCAATTAAAAGTATGGTCTGAACGGGCAGATGTCGACATTATAGCCCAGCATATGGGGGCTGATCCAGCGGCAGTGGCGTATGATACGTTGGAAGCAGCAGTGGCCAGAAATTCTGAGGTTGTCATCATCGATACAGCCGGTCGCCTTCACAACAAACGGGGATTGATGGAGGAATTGACGAAAGTTCGGCGAATCATGGATAGAATCGTTCCCGGTGCACCGCATGAAGTGTTGCTGGTTTTGGATGGCTCGACAGGTCAAAACGCGGTGGAGCAAGCGAAGCAATTCACTTCGGCGACGGAAGTGACGGGTCTGGTTCTCACGAAGTTGGATGGAACGGCCAAAGGCGGAGTTGTTCTGGCCATTTCTGACCAACTGAACATTCCTGTTCGGTACGTTGGCATCGGAGAAAAAATGGAGGACTTACAGGATTTTGAAATGATTGAATTCATCGACAGCTTGCTCCCAGAGAATTGGGAGGACGCAGCCCAATCCGCTCAATCTTAATCTGTACTATGAGAACACGGACAACACGCGCCCGCAAAGTCAACGTAATCACCTTAGGTTGTGCCAAAAACATCTACGATTCCGAGGTGCTTATGGGGCAGTTGAGAGCCAACTCATACGAGGTTGAACATGAAAGCAAAAAAGACGATGCCGGCATCGTCATAGTCAATACCTGTGGATTCATAGAAAGCGCGAAGCAAGAGAGCATCGATACGATTTTGCAATTTTCCGAAGCGAAAAAAGCAGGACTCGTAGACCGGGTCTACGTCACAGGATGCTTGTCTGAACGTTACAAGGATGAATTAAGCGATGGCATTCCTGAAGTGGATGCCTGGTTTGGAACACGCGATTTGCCTCGGTTATTGAAGACGCTGAAGGCCGATTATAAGAAAGAACTGGTCGGCGAGCGATTGCTCACGACTCCTGCTCACTATGCATACCTGAAGATCGCGGAAGGTTGTGACCGCCCTTGTGCGTTTTGTGCGATTCCGTTGATGAGAGGAAAGCATGTTTCGACTCCCATGGAGGATTTGGTGAAACAAGCAGAGATGCTGGTGGCGAATGGCACGCGTGAGCTTATTCTGATCGCTCAGGATTTGACATACTATGGGTTGGATATCTACAAGAAACGAGAACTGGCCAGCTTGGTGGATCGGTTGAGTGATGTGGAGGGGTTGGATTGGATTCGATTGCATTACGCATTCCCGACCGGTTTTCCCATGGACGTGCTTGATGTCATGGTAGCGAAACCCAATGTCTGCAATTACTTGGATATGCCGTTGCAGCATGCATCTGATGAAATGCTCAAGTCCATGCGGCGTGGAATTACGCAGGAAAAGATGGATCGGTTGATCGGAGACATTCGCAACCGCGTTCCTGAAATTGCCTTGCGAACGACGCTCATTTGCGGATTTCCTGGTGAAACAGAGGCTCACCATGAGGACATGTTAAAATGGACTGAACGGATGCGGTTTGACCGGGTTGGTTGCTTCACATACTCCCACGAAGAGAACACCCACGCTTATAGCATGCAAGATGATGTTTCGGAGGAAGTCAAGAAAAAGCGGGTCGATGAAATCATGACTCAGCAGGCTGGCATTTCATTTGAGCTCAACCAAAAATTTGTGGGTACGCAACAGCGCGTGCTCATTGACCGGCTGGAGGACGGACAATGGATTGGAAGAACGGAGTGGGATTCCCCGGATGTAGACAACGAGGTCCGAATTACCGCAGCCGACGATGTGCATTTGCGAATCGGTGACTTTGTCATGGCACAGATTGATTCGGCCACAGAATTTGATTTGCATGGGCGATTGGCGTGAAGTGAATTATCCGGTGATGGAGCGGTTTTTTACCGTTCAAGGTGAAGGGGCTTTTACGGGAGCCTCCGCCTGGTTTATCCGTTTAGGTGGTTGCGATGTAGGCTGTGCTTGGTGCGATGTGAAAGAAAGTTGGGATGCTGAGGCGCATCCCAAGATAGACGCGGGGACGCTGGTGAACGAAGCCGTTGAATCGGGTGCGCCCATCTGTGTCATTACAGGAGGAGAGCCTGCCATGCATGATTTGACATCCTTGACCAAGGGCCTTCAATCGGTTGGATTGCGCACCCACATTGAAACATCTGGAACACATGCACTCACGGGTGACTGGGATTGGGTGACGTTTTCTCCGAAACGGTTCAAGGCTCCATTGGATGCCATTTACGATCAATCCCATGAATTAAAGGTGGTGGTGGTCAATCGACACGATTTGAAATGGGGGGAAGAACATGCACTTCGGATGCCGCCTGAAGCCGTTTGTTATTTTCAGCCTGAATGGGACCGCCGCGAAAAAGTCCTTCCGCACATCATGGAACACCTTCGGATCCGTCCGAATTGGCGGATTAGCCTGCAAACACACAAGTACTTAGGGTTGCCTTGATATAGCCAAGCCGAGATGGCTCAGTTGATTAGCCGCAACTTGAGCTCAGCAGATAGCGGCTGTGCTCTGCAGCACAGGACCATACCATCGGCTTTTTCTTGTTCGGTTAGTCCGCTAATTCCTTCTCGCTGTACCTGCCCTTCAATGACTTGGGCTTGGCATGACAAACATATTCCGCCTCGGCAGCTGCTGGGAACATCGATGCCAGCTTGATGTGCAGCCTTGAGAATGGACTGTCCCTCGCCGTGCATTCGAAAAGATCGAACGCCGTTGTCTTGTTCAATTTCAACATCGCAGTGGGGCCTGGAACTGCTGGGCGTGCCTCCGTTTTTCACCTCACTTTCATGGCTCAATGCCCTGTCCGTGAAGTACTCGGTATGTCGCTGTGCCATCGGGATATTGAGCGCATCCAATCCCCGATGTACTTCTTCCATCATACCGTGTGGACCACTGATTAAATACCGCGCATCGAGGATGCCTGGCCTATTGCGTAACCAACGCGTTACATTGTCTCTTTTGATTCGATTCGCGTCAGGTGAATCGCTTTTGATGGTATCCGTGTAAAGCTGATAAGCCGCCACGCGATCGTGGCCGCGGAACGAGAGAAAATCCTCTTTTAGCAGCTGCCGGCGTTCCGAAGGACTCGAATGATAAAGCGTAAATTGGTGGGGAAGATCGCTTTCCATGGCCCGCTGTAAGCAGCTGAACACGGGTGAGATCCCAATTCCTCCAGAGAAGGCTATGAAGTCTTGCGGTGCAGCATTCCATTCAGTTTGCCAGAGGTTGTTTCCTCGGCCTACCATGTCCAATGCCATTCCGGGCTGAGCTTCAGAATGAAAAAACCGGCTGGCTTGACCTCCGCGCACGTTTTTGACCAAGAATTCGAGTTCATTCGATTCACCAGAAGAAATCACGGAATAACTTCGCTGCACCCTCGGCTCCGTGGGTAGTAGAAATGAAATGTAAGCGCCACCCCATTCGAATGTGGAGTTTTTGTTGGGGCTTGCTGTGGTCGGGCTGTTGGCTGTAGCGGCGGATTTTGAAATGCGAACCCGCACCGCCTTAGGGCCGTCCTTGAGAATGGATTGAATTTTCCAACTACCGTATGTCGCATGCGCCATGCGCATACTACCCGTTGGACGGTCAAAAGTTCTGCAAACGGTCTAATTCTTCTGATTGGTGTGCCTGAGCTGTTCAAATACCAGCTTGAATGGATGCCATGCTCCAAACGGATGGAGTCACCTCTATTCGGAACGAGTGTCCAACCGGGAAAGCAATGCAGCCAGTGTCAATTTATCGACGGGTTCGTAGCCAGAGGGCAAGCGAAAGTGATTTCGCTTCCATTGGGATGATGCGATGGCCTCGTGTTTGTCCAAGACCAACCGGTAGGTCGCAGGACCATCAGTGAGTTCGATTTCCACGGGCAAAGAATGGGCCGGCCATGCACAGGGCGCCAAACCAAGGCTGAGCCCATCGGAATTTCTGGATGCGCTTATCGAAGGCGGACATGGCTCTAAAAGTTCGACGGCGTGGCCCAAGAAATGAAATAGAACATGGTAGGTTTGGGCTTCAAATTGTCCATACCATAACCGTTCGAAGCTGGTTCCTTTCTCAATCAATCGCCAGCGTGTTCCGTCGGTTTCCCAAGTGACTTCTTGCGGCAGGTAGTCCCATTGCTCCGATTGCATCTCGGATTTCATTCCAGAGGCCAGCTGCGCAGGCTCCACGTGGTATTGCACGCGTCCACTCCATGCGGCATGCGATTGGCTCCAAAGCCCGGAAGCGCAGAACATCAAGGAACTGAAAATGAATGTGCGCAACGTCATTAAAAAGCAAGGGTTTCTTCGAGACCGGATCGGACTTTGTCGGCATTGACGAGCACAAACCGTTCCAAGGATTCGTTCAAGGGAATGGCCGGCGTTTCCATGGAGCCGATCACCTGCACCGGCGCATCCAAATGCGTGAACAATTCGGCACTGATTCGACCAGCAAGGGCCTGTGCAAAGCTGTTTTGGACAGGCTCTTCCGTGACGATTATGGCTCGGTGTGTCGCTTTGACGCGCTCTGAAATGAGTTCAAAGTCGACGGGGCTTATCGATCTTAAATCGAGAATTTCGGTTCGGTTTTCCAATCCGATGATCGCTTCTTGTGCCCAATAAACACCTCGGCCATAGGTAATGATCGTACACGTATTTTGCTCGTTGCTGATAACATCCGATCCGCTATGGACCATACGGCCTCGGCCGATGGGTACCCGGTATTCGGCATCGGGCTCGATGACCTTGGCCGCTTCCGTTCCTGGAATTTTGGACCAATAGAGCCCTTTGTGCTCCAGCACAACAACGGGGTTGGGATCATAAAATGCAGACTTGAGTAAGCCTTTGAGATCGGCACCGTTGGAAGGATACACCACCTTGATTCCGCGGATGTTGGCCAAAATGGATTCGATGCTTGAGCTGTGGTAAGGGCCGCCTGATCCGTACGCTCCGATGGGCACCCGGATGAGGCTGTGCACCGGCCATTGCCCATTGGAAAGAAAATAACTTCTGCTGAGCTCCGTGAACAATTGATTCAGTCCGGGCCAGAGGTAATCGGCGAATTGGACTTCCACAATGGGGCGCAATCCTGCAGCAGACATGCCGGCTGTTGATCCGATGATGAACGCCTCTTGAATTGGAGTGTTGAATACCCTGGAATCCCCGAATTTTTGAGCGAGCGTTGCGGCCTCGCGGAATACTCCGCCTAATCGTCCCCCGACATCTTGTCCGTACAAAAGGGCCTCTGGATGTGCTTCCAGTATTTCTTGCATGGCATGCAATGCGCAGTCAACCATGAGGGTCATTTCTCCCTCAGTGCCTGTTCGTTGACCGGTTTCCTCCACAATATCTGTGGGAGCCACCACGTGAGCAGCCAACGTATTTGGATCAGGCTCGTCATGTTGTTGAGCTCGATCGAAGGCGTTCTGGATTTCATCGACTGCCGTCTTCTGAATCGCATCCAATTCCCCTTGATCGATGCCCAATTGCACCAGCCGATCACGCAATGAACGCAACGGGTCTCGTTTTTCGTGTTCTTTCAGATCATCGCGGTACCACTCTTTGCGCACACCACTGGTGTGGTGCCCAAGAAGAGGGACATGCGCGTGCACCATCACTGGGGAGCGGTGCGAACGGACGTGTTCAAACGCGTCGTTCATGGCGTGCATGCTCTCTTCAGCGTTGGCACCGTCGACTTCGATCAGTTTGATTTGGGGAAACGCCTTGGCCAAGGTAGAAGCGTCATGGGATCGAATCTCTGAGGCGTGAGCTGAGATGTCCCATTCATTGTCCTGCACCAACCAAATGATGGGGAGTTGGCGTAAATCGCTCATGTGCAATGCCTCACTTACTTCGCCTTCCGTCATCGCAGCATCTCCGATGGAGCAGACAACCACAGGGGGGGCGCCTTCCCGGTCATGCGGGATGCCTTGAATTTCCTTGTATTGAAGCCCCAATGCCACCCCAGCTGCAGGAATCGCTTGC
>Ga0209630_10000269_pt1 | contig 61137 bp, 29 predicted proteins | sample COG_01_FD_184745 | JGI IMG/M metagenome (GOLD analysis project Ga0209630, IMG submission 184745) | Pelagic Microbial community sample from North Sea - COGITO 998_met_01 (SPAdes) (version 2) | ecosystem: Environmental > Aquatic > Marine > Neritic zone/Coastal water | place: Helgoland, sampling...
TCATCGGTTTGGTACAGCGCATGATGATCGAAAATTCGATCGAATTTTTGTTCTTTCTGTTGTGAAGCAGTCGAAAGAGAAGAAAGAGAAAAACAACAAAGAAGAAAAAATACAAAAATGTTAATACTTCTTATACTAAACCCTACAACCCAAGGTTTATCTGGAGGCCTCGGGATCGAAACCCGATTGTGGCAGGCACACACCATTCGATATAAAATCGAAACATCATAAGCCGCGATAGCTCAGTTGGGAGAGCGTCAGACTCATAATTACTATATATGCAACGTAAACATGTGTTTATATGTCTTTTTTTTTATTCATTAGAACTAGTAAAGTAGTGTTTCTCTCCTTGTCGCGGTTTTTCTCAAAACCGCGATTGGGTGGTACAAAAAATTCAAAACTGGCCTCAATTTAATACCAACCTATTGATTCGCGAATCTTTTCAGCCTTTTCGCGCGCAGCTGTTGCATGTCGATGCTTGTCGCGCGCAGCTGTTCGAGCATCGACATGTTTTTGCTATTTTTGCTGTCGTCGTCGTTTTCTTCAAAAACTTTCTTCTTCTTGGACGAGTTCGTCGCCGCCTCGCTCGCCGAACGCAACTTCATCGTTACCACGCAATGGTCGCTGCTAAAACATTTGTCCGGATATATTTCGCACTCCTCTAATCGATTTTCCTCGATTATTTTCTTACTCACGATATAATGATCCCACCTCGTTATTCCCGGTGCGGGGTGTGGTTGCGTGTAAATCCGTGTGTAAGGAGACAAGTGTCGAAAGGCGTCCACACCATCCGCCAATCGCACGGTTTCGTGGAACCGTTTCTTCAAGTTGGGCGTGTAACCGCACTCCCCTCTGTCGTCTATATCTTCTATGTGCGTCCCGTCTTGTTTCTCTTGCATCGACATCGCGTACTCATCCTCTCTCCCCGGCTCTCCTAAAAAATGATCCAACGGGCCGGGAGAAACGTTCAAATCGCCCATCCAAACAAACTCCTTCTTCGCCTCGCGCAACTGCACTAACCTTTCTCTCACCGCTAAGTCCAACGTTTTCCTCAAAGCAATCTTTTTCTTCGTCCTCGATCTGTTATCATTAAACCCACTAAACGGCATGTATGTTGTCAAAACGTGAAACCCATCCGGAAACTCAAACTCGAGATACCGACCTTGGTACTGAGCGTTGCCTTGCGTCAAGCCGATATCCGCGTGTCTTAGAATTTTCACCGGCGGTTGCACGTCTTTGTGCACGAAAACGACGTTCCCGGCCCACGCGGTATCTCGACTCCCGAAGTAGTTACGGTGTTGCAGCGAAAAATACGCTCTGTACGTCTCGCTCAACCCGTATTTATGAAGCCACGTTTCCTCCTCTCTTCCACCATTCTGAGCACCACCTGGGCCACACGAGAGAGGATGTTCCGTCACCGGCTCCGTGCCTTTCGCGTCCTCTCCGTACACCCACGTCTCGCTGAAATAACACAAGTGGAACTGATTTTCTCGCACGTATTCAAAAACCTTTTTCAACTCAGTCTCGTAATACGAATCCGGCGGGCAACATCCGCACTCGCCGCTTCGCCTCGTCATCGTCTGGTTCGGATTCGTAAAGTCGTACCGAGAATTTCGACAAAATCTCGGATGTTCGAACAAACCGTTGCAATTGAGCTGGAAAAACGTGCGAGGCTGAGGGAGTTTTCTTTGAAGCTTCGCGTTCGCGAAGCCTTTGTTCTTGTTTTTCCCGCCGTTGAGAGACATTATTCGATGAGAGAGAGAGAAAGAAGTGAAGGATTTTCGTCGTCAGATTTTAAAATACTCGACGCGTCGAATCAAATCATCATGTCCGGCTTCTTTGCGGCTTCCACCGTAACCAGACGACGACGACGACGACGAGAGGAAGAAGACCAACAAGACGAGAATAACGACGACGACGACGAAAAGTTGTTGCTCTTGGAATCACCGCCGGAAATGAACGAAGATATTAATAACAACAACAACGACGACGACGACTTTGAGGAGGAAGACAGTCCGGCGCCAAGACCTTCTCCTCCTCGTTCTCTTTCTCCTCGTTCTCTTTCTCCTCCTCGCATAGACATCGCGGATGAAGCGGATCAGGTGTGTTTTCAAATCGAGCGCGTGGTGCACCGATTGATGTCCAGTCTCGCGTCGGAGATTTGTCGAGACGAGGCGTTTCCAGTCGAGTATTACGACCTGCACGTGCCTTTGCACGAGTGGTCTGAAAACGAGAAAATATTTGTTGAAAGCGAGAAAACGAGGTCGATACGATTGAACACGATTACGTTTGCAAGAGTCATCGCGATGTTGAACTTGATTCACACGAACGTTCGTCAAGGGAAGACAGTCACGCAAAGGGAGATGTATTATTGCGCTTCCGCGAAAGAACCGTTGTTGTTCTCTAAAGTCGTTCACGTGTTGAACGCGATCAAAGATATCGCAGGTTTGCTGCGCATCGATCGAGGCGCGTTGAATATCACGAGCGCATCGAAAGGTTTAGTTGTCGGTTTAGTATCTCTCCGAAACGATGTGACTCAAACGTTCGTGGATTGTTCAAAACTCGATGGTTCGGGCTTCACGATCCCGGGTGATTTAAAAACGATCGAGAGTTTATCCATCGACGCCTCGCTGTGCGCATTCATTCTCGTCGTGGAGAAGGACGCCGTGTTTAACAAACTCGTACAAGAACGAATTTGGGAGAGGTATCCGTGCGCAGTTGTTACTGCGAAAGGCTTTCCGGATTTGCCGACGCGCGCGTTCTTAAATCGGCTGGCCTTAACCGGCGTACAACGCACGTGTAAGATCTACGTCTTGGTCGATTGGAATCCGAGCGGCTTATGGATCTATTCGACATACGTCACGGGAGGTGCTTCGAATGTCAACGAATCGACAAAGTACGCGCTTCGAAACGCCGTGTTCCTCGGAGTCTCGCACGAGGACATACTCGCCGCTGGTAAAGTGCTCACGTCCAAGCACACGAAGAAAGAGTCTCGAGATATCGCCAACGCGTTACGGAGAAAACGCGGGCCTCTGTACTCCACTTTCAAAAGCGAACTCGAGCAAATGCACGCGCTCGGACGCAAGTGCGAAATCGAAGGCCTCTATGCATCCAACATCAACGACGATAACTGCTCCGTGCTCTCGGAATACGTGCTCACAAAAATAGCGCAAATTGAACAACAACAACAACAGCGACGCTAACATTTTACTACTACCCAACAGTTTTAACACTTGAGTTTTTGAAAATTTTCCACAAATCTAACCCGCACATCTTCATCGTTATCACCATCATCGCATCACCGTCGTCGCGGAGAAAGAGCTTTTCATCGGAGAGAAGCGCAAAGAAGGAAAAGAGAAATGGCCGTCGTCGGATTGTCTGCTCCTCGTTCTGGTTGCAGCATCGTTGGTTTTGATACAAAAATGATCACCACCGTTAGGGGTCGTCGAAGTTCTTCTGTCGTTTTACAACACCATCGCCGCCGGGGGATGATGATGACGATGGCACTCGCGCGCGGCAACAGCAGCGGCAGCAATCAACATCATCATCACGAGTTATCGCCGCCGAGGAATAAAAATGAGTGCGTGCAACTGTCGTCGAACAAGAAAGCGACACCACCACCTGCTTTGAATTCGTCGAATGCTTTGACGACGTTCGAGCAAGTCCTGTACGGCGGCGTCGCGTTCACGGCGGCGTCCGTGTTAAAGCGGGAATTCTCCCCGGGATGCGAACTCATCGACGGGAAGCAAATCGCGCAAGAGATTCGCCAGGAGATTAAAGAGAAAGTGGAGCGGATGAAAACGATCGCGAACGGGAACACGCCGGGTTTGGCGGTGGTTTTAGTTGGCGAGAGGAAGGACTCGCAGAGTTACGTGCGTTCGAAGAAGAAGATGTGCGCGGAAGTGGGGATTCGATCGGAAGGGACGGATTTACCCGAAGACGCGACGGAAGAGGAGGTTTTAAAAGTTGTGAGAGCGTATAATGCGGACCCGAATATTCACGGGATTTTAGTGCAGTTGCCGATGCCGAAACACATCAACGAAGAGCGAGTGTTGAAGGAGGTTTCGTACGAGAAGGACGTGGACGGGTTCCACCCGTTGAACATCGGCGCGCTGAGTCAACGAGGTAGAGAAGAGCCGAGGTTTGTGCCGTGCACGCCAAGAGGATGCATCGAGTTGTTGAAACGCTCCAACGTAGAAATGAAAGGGAAGAAAGCAGTCGTCGTGGGCCGTTCGAACGTCGTCGGTACGCCGGCGGCGTTGTTGTTGCAAAGAAACGACGCCACGGTAACTGTAGTGCATTCGCGCACGAAGAACCCGGAGGAGGCGATTAGAGAGGCAGATATTGTGATTGCCGCGTGTGGAGTGACGGAGTACGTCCAAGGTTCGTGGTTGAAACCCGGCGCGGCGGTAATTGATGTCGGCATCAACGCTAAAGACGACGCGACGAAGAAGTTAGGATACCGATTAGTCGGCGATTGCGATTTCGAGAGTTGCAAGAAAGTTGCCGGGAAGATGACGCCGGTCCCAGGTGGTGTAGGGCCGATGACGATTGCGATTTTGTTGCAAAACACGTTAGAAGGGGCAGCGAGAAGTTACGGCGTCAGCGAACAACTCGGATTGAAAAACTAACTACTCTAATTATTTATTCACTGGACTGAGATTACAAACGCCTTCTCGTCGTTTCTTCTTCTTCTTCTTTCATTGGATATGGATGATGTACCGTGCGGGGCCATTTCTGGTGATCGCAAATGCTCACGTTCGCCTTCAATCAGTAAACTCGCAATCGTCTTTCTCAATTTCGCCTTCTTCTTCTCCAACTCGTTCAGACGTTCCTCGCACATTTTACGCTCCTTCTCGTGCAAGGCGTCGTTGTGCCGAAACCTCGCCTTGGCGTTTGCCGCGTCGCCAATCTCTTTCTCGTCGATGTCGTCTTCGTCGTCACCGTCGCCGTGTTCATTCGTACTGTTCCTTTTCTTCTTGTTATTGTTTTCTTCTAAACTGTTCTTGCTGTACCCCCCGCTTTTTATAAACAGCTGTAAACTCTTGGACGAACGCAACAGCGCCAACTCCCTCGCCCGTTCGATGTGTTCCGAATTTCGTCGTTTCGCATATTCGATGCACCATTTCGAGCACTCGATGCTCGTAGACAGTTTCTTGTTGGCAATTCTCAAATTTATCATCGTTTCTCGACGCGAATTCGCAGCTGTGTTCAACTCTTCGACGATGTTTCGCGGAAGGTACAAAATATCACCATCGTCACCGCCGCTATCGTCCTCGTCGAGGAAAAGTGTTTCGACTAATCCGCACGGTAATTTCATCGTCACGTCGCAATCGTTCGCGCGTTCGAACCGTTCGTTGAATTGTTTCTTCAAATACGTCTGTCTTTCGGTGACTCTCTTCGTCGCTTCGTCGAGCGTCTGCTCTAAAACTTTGAGCGTCACCTCGCACGTCTCTCGCGTCGCTTTCTGTTGCGCCTTTACTTTTTCCAAATTTTGTCTCTGCGTGCGGTGAGCGTTTAGCTTTTCAAACCAGGTTTCGTCCAGTGAGAGTGGAAAGTACGTCGCTGGTTTGCTGTTATGAGTAGCGAGTGTCGCCGTCGCCACTGTTGCTGCAGTCGTCGCTCCTTTCTCGGCCAAGACATCTCCTCCGGATGAAGTTAACGCGACTATCGATTTACTTCGCGTTTGCATCATCGACGCCGGAGAGAAAACGGATTCGCGGCGGAGCTTCGTTCGTTCGGCTGCTAAAGAAGAAGCTTCGGTAGACGTCGCATTATGTCCAGTGTTAATATTCGAAGAAGAAGAAGCGGAGGAAGAAGAAGTATTCTTCTTGCGCAAAACTGGACCGTCTTGTCGATACAACACCAACAAAGTATCGGCGTGAATAGCCGCCGCCGGTGAATCCCTCGTCTCTCGTCTAAATTGTCGTTCGTTCATCTTTAATTGGTCTGACGTTGCTTCTAATCGCATCTTAGCGTTCGCGAGCTCAGGTCCGTGGTTCTCGAACGCCGTTTTGGCCTCGCGCGCCTCGCGCTGTAATCGTTCGAGCGTCTCGTCCGGTCGCGACATCGTTTCGTCCTCGTCGTCCAAAATTTCAATTCGGCTTAACCGTTCGAACACTCTCGCCGCACGATATTCCAACGATAGCACTTCGACTTCGACTTTGTGTTTTGTTTGTTCGAGCTCGAGTACTCGATGGTTCAATCGCACGCGATTTTTCACGGTTTCGTCTTGGATATCGAGAAGGCGTTGAAAGGCGATTTTTTTCGCCTCGCGTATCTTCTTGTTCTTCTTCTGTTCGAATCGTTCCGCTTTCGCGCGGAGGCGCAAGTTTCTCTCAAACGGTGCTTCATCTTCGTACATGTTTATATTCGTGTCAATCCCGTCTTCGTCGTCATCATCATCGGATGGATCGCTCACGTCGGCATCGTCGTTGCCTTCGTCGTCGTCGTCCTCGTCTCCCTCTTCGCCGTCCGAATCGTCCTCGTTTTCCGCGCTGCTTCTCGCAAACATTGATTTCAAAGCGTTCTTCATACTCACGGCATTGTTGTTTGATTTTTCGGTGTCGTTATTGATGTCATTCATCTTTATGTTTCCATCGTCATCAAGATCATCGTTTCCGTCTTCACTCTCGTCGAGAAATCTGCTCGACATTTCCGATTCGCGCACGTCAAAAATTTTTCCTTCCTCTTCCAACCAATGCATCGGACGCGTATTCGCCAACGCGTTCAATCGCGCGACGATATCCCACGCGTTGCCGTATTCAAACCTACTCTCTATCTTGTAAAACGAGTCCGTGCGAATGCCTTCGAACTGTGTCGCCGGCGTTTCTTTCAACGCACCTCGCGCTATACTCTTCGCTTTCTTCCACGCCGTTTTGGCGCGATCCACCACGCGACTCTTCTCGAAGACGACGTCGTCAAATAACGCGTTAAACTTTTTCTTTTTAATTCTCGCCGACCGTAACAACATCGCGTGATGCATTTTCATTCGCTCTGGCGTGGTGCATTGAAGCTGGAAGTGTACGTCGTACAAAAGTCGATCGATTTGTCGCTCTTCGTCTTCGCCGGCGGAGTCTTTCGTCGACGCGAGTCCCTCATTATTCAAAGCGCTCTTCTCCAAAACATCCGATTCTGACGATGCCATCAAACCAACCTCGCTTAAAAACTGCATTTTACCCACGCCATTAACCTCCCAATCATCATCACTCTTCCTCTTTGGTATACCAAAATTCGTCACCGCCACTGGATCTCGAAAAATTTCATCCCTCTCCTCGCACGCGAACGTGGTCACCGCGCACCTCCTCGTCTCCATGCCATCGAAACATTCTCTCTTAATCTCCTCCGCTTCTCTCTCTAACCGCTCAATCTTCTCCGAAACCTTCCTCTTCGCCTTTGCCACCTCCTCCTTCGATTGTCTCTCCAACTTCTCAAACCTTTCTTTATCGACCACCAAAACGTCCGTCCCTTTCGCTTTGACTTTTGCTCGAGGGTGCGTTTGTTGCGCGTTCTCGACGAGCACGCGACGTAACTCCTCCCGAACGTCCTCGAGACGATCGACTATATCTTCTCGCTGTTTTTTCGCCTCCTTTTCCTCCTCCTCCTTCGACATGTTGGTTCTTCTTCTCACGGACGGCTTCAAAGATACGGTCAAAGCTGTGTAAATTGTTTTTCGTAAAAAAACAAATTTTGCCGTTTTTATTTTTAGTTTTTTTGTATCTCTTTTTCGGCTCAAAACGCCGGACTTTTCACACTCCTTATTAGGTGAACATCGCTATGCCATCAACACGAGTTTTGTGTGTCCCCTTAAACACCGTAGGAAACGCGAGAAGAAGAGAACACGACGGAGAATAATGAGAAGATAAGTATGAGAAAAAAGAATCCAAATCCGCAGCGCGCGGTAAACGCGAGGACGGTTTTGAAGGGAGAAGAAGAAGAAAAAGAAGCACCGGTGGTGGTGTGTGTGCAAATACCACCCGACGATGATGATGATGTTTTTGTTGTTGTTGAGGAGGAGGATGATGATGATGATGATGAGATGGACGAACATATACAAAGAGAAGAAGCGGATTTTAGGAAAGGAGCGAAGAGAAAGAGAACGCAACAACACGAGTGCGATGTTTGCGAGAAGGTGTTTGAGAGTCCATCAAGTTTGGCCATACATATGCGTATTCACACGAACGAGAAACCGTACGAATGCCACGTGTGCGAGAAGAGGTATCGTCACGCTCATAGTTTAAAACACCACATGCGTACTCAGCATTAGCTCTTTGTCATATAGTCCTAGCGTACACAGACACGTTGAATTCCAAATATAAAGCGCAATCGTCCTCACTCCTTTTCACTCTGCTTTTTGTTCTCCACTCACCAAAAATGAGGACTCGTCATCAACGCACTCTCATTCAATCCCTCTGCAACCATCGCGCGTTATTATTAAGAGAGACAAAGAGCGCTCATCTGCTCGAAATGTTCCGACGGTTGCAGAGCGGGAGAGAATCTTCTTCTTCATCTTCTTCTTCTTCATCGAGAACAAATGATGCGCCTTCTTCAGTTAGGGGAATGCACGCGACGAGAACGGTGCAGCTCATCGAAGATCGAGACGGACGAGGGTTAACCGAGGAAATCATAGAGGAAAATTTGGTACGACGACGCGTTACAACGCACAGCGTTCGTTTCTTTGCCTCTCGGTGTTGTTCTTTGCCTTTCATCGCGCGTTTTATTGTTCAAAATTGTCTCACTCACCACCCGCCTTTCTCTCTCTTTCTCTCTCTTCCTTCACGTTTTTACGCAGGACCGAAAGCGAGGCGAAGCGATGAAACAAAACGACGCGTACGTCGAGTCCGCGTTACTCACCACCCGAAAAGAAGCACTCTCACTCTATCGTGCGGTCATTCGAGCGTCTGTTTTATTCGTTTGGAAAGATAGCAAAGGCCACGTTTGGAAAGATGTCATCCGGGAAAGCGCGAGGAAAGAGTTCGAACAAGGCAAACACGAGCGAGATCCGGAGATGGTGAATCGATTGATTCTCAGTGGACGCGAGGCTGTAGATGTGGCTTTGGATAAATTTATGGAGCAGAGACAGAAGATTATGGACGAGGAGAGTAAAGGTAAAATGAAGTAGTCGTAGTTGAAGTATATAGTGTAGCTATTTGTATTAGAATCCCCTAACTAACTAATTATTACTATCGTCGTTGTTTCTCCAACTCGTTGGCGCGTTGTTTCAAATTCTTCGCCGACGCCTCGCCGGTTTCCAACACGAGCTGCGCAAATATGCTCGACGAATCTTCCAATAACTTGGACGGTGTATCGTAGGACAAAACCTTCCCGCTGGCCATGCACAGCACTTTGTTCGATTCGATGATGGTGTTGATTCTGTGCGCGATGGTCATCACTGTTTTGTCCTTGAACTCTTGCGAGATTACTTTTTGCATCATCAAGTCGCTTTCGTTATCGACCGAGGCGGTAGCTTCGTCGAGGCAGACGATTTTGGTTTCGCGCAATAACGCTCGGGCTAAGCACAACATTTGACGTTGACCGGCGGAAAAGTTGGAGCCGTACTCCTTGACCGGGGTCATCAAGCCTAAACCGTCTTCGTGCGTCGAGACAAACTTTTTCAATTGAACGTGTTCCAACGCAAACCATAAATCTTCATCGTTGTGCGTTAGAAACGGGTCGAGGTTATCGCGAACCGTTCCTGAAAACAAGATTGGATCTTGCGGGATGCACGTGACTCTGGATCGTAACGATTTCAACGGCATTGAAGAAATGTCAACGCCGTCGATGAGAATTTTACCTCGCGAAGGCTCCACGAGTCGCCACAAGGCGACGATTAAGGAACTCTTACCGCTGCCGGTACGTCCGCAAATACCAACCGACGAACCAGCATCGATTTCGAAAGAAACACCGCTCAGTACCAACGGGAGTTCCTTACGGTAGCGCATTTCGACGTCTTGAAAAACGATGCCACCACTTTGCGGCCACGACGGGTCGGGTTCAACCTTGCCGATGGCGACTATTTGTTTACCGTCGTTCTCGCTGTCCATGGAATCGTTCGCCGTGTCTTCCTCGGAAGGCAACTGCGCGTACTCCTCAACGCGCTCGACGGAAACCATTTGCGATTCGAGTTCAGAGAATAAGCGAATCAACCAAGACAACACGCCAGTGATGTCGATGGCGTACGATAACGTCACGCCAATCAAGCCGCTGCTGGTGGTTTTGCGTTGGTAAACGCCTAAACCGGCGACGATGATGGAAATTGAAATACCGATAACTTCTAAACGAACTGGTAGCCATCGATCGCACGCGCACTTTTGCGTGTAATCCGCGCGTTGGTTATACGCGATGCGCTTCTCATTTTCGTGAATGAAGCGCGCTTGGTGTCCAAACGCGCGAATGGTGGAGATGCCAGAAATGGTTTCACCAAAATGTTCGAAAATTGGCGACCCGGACGTGCCGTCTAACCGTTTCGCTTCGCGATAGCCGGGACGGAAGAAGTACTGCACGTAAAAGTAGCACGCAAAGACTGGAACCAAAAAAGGGCCGAGAATTGGGATAATCGTAACCATCGCAATCATCGTACCCAACAACCATAAACCAAAAGACGTCAATGAACTGACGGATTGTCCGAGAAGGTTATCTAAAACGTTCGTGTCTTTTGCGAATCGCTGAATGATACGACCGAGAGGAGTCGTATCAAAAAAAGCTTGTCGCGTATTCAACACCGAGTGGAATAGTTTCAAGTGCAAGGTCGTCGCCGCGCGCAAAGACGCGACTAACCACGCGAACGTGCGCCACCACGAAAGTAAAGCAGATATAACGCCAATGGCTGCGTACGTGCTCATGTATTCCGCATCGTTCAAGCCGTACTTGTACTCGGTCCAAAATGCAAGCCACATTGGCGTGAACACAGAAATCATCCGTTCAATGATGGTGATGAACATGAGAAACATGCATGGTAGTGTGCCACCCAACGCCAGAAAGTACGTCGCGTAGACATTCTTCTTTACCGCGCCTTGTTCGCGGTGTTCTTCTTTTTGCGCTGTTTTTGTACTGAGTTTCTGTTCCGAAACTACGCGTTTCATCTGATCTCTGTCCGTTTCCGACAAAGCAAACGCCCCGGCGTCTTGTTCTTCCGCCTTTGCCGTTTCTTTCTCTTGCGTTCCGCGATAAGACTCCATCATTTGCCTGAAGTACTCTGCGTTTTCGATGAGTTCCTTATAACTTCCACGCTCGACGACTTCTCCGTCTTTCATGACTAAGATTTTATCCGCGCGCTCGACGAAATGCAACTGGTGCGTGACGAGTAAGACCGCCTTTTCTCGAAATACGCCCCTTACGCATTTGTTGAACACGTCCTTGGCGACGTGCGCGTCCAAGGCGGAAAGAGGGTCATCCATAATGACGAAATCGGCATCGGCATACACCGCGCGCGCGATGGCGCATCTTTGCTTTTGGCCGCCACTCAAAGTGATACCTTTTTCACCGATTTGCGTTTGATCGGCATCTGGGAGGAGTTTGAGATCAGTCAACATACACGCGGCGTCTAAAGCGTCGTGGTATTTCCTCTCCGAGTGCAGTTTACCGAACAAGATATTCTCTTTCACGGAAGCAGATTGGACCCACGCGGACTGAGAACAATACGCGACGGTACCATCTATGGAGATGACTTCATCTGAATCTTGTTTTTCATCGCCGCTACTTTCGGGAACCATATCGCCGAGAAGCGCCGAGACGATGGCGGTCTTCCCCGAACCAACCGCGCCGACAACGCACACGAGCTCGCCTCGTTTGATTTCAAAATCGCATTTGTTTAACGTAAATCCGTCTCCGGCGGTGACGCCGTCAACGCCTTGCGGAGACGCGTCATCTTTCTTTTCTGCATCTTTGTTGCTGTTGTTGCGGCTCCATCGAAACGACGCGCCTTTCTTGATTTTCGCAACCACGTCGCCCTTCTTCTTGTACATTTCCTTCGTCGTCACAACTCCGCCATTATCGTCTTCGTTTAACTCCTCTAACTTTATTGTCGTCGTCGTCGGTTTCGATTCCGAAAGTAAGAAATATTTCTGCAACCGATCCAAACTAACAATAGCATCCGCGGACAACGCCAAACACCTCGGGTAAAACAAAATCGGGAACCGAATGAGCGAGAACAACGTCAACGCCGGGAATATAATATCCGGACGCATCTCGCCTTTCATCACACCAGAGTATAACATGAACACAATCACCGACACAATGACTGGACCTGCCATCATGATGCTCGTATTCGCCGCCGCCACGTTGGCGGTTTTCGTCGCGTAAATTATCTCCTCTTTCCTCGACGCTTTCACTTCGTCTTCCAAGGAATCCTCCCACGCGTTCAACTTTAATATTTTCACTCCGGACAAACCTTCGTTTTCTAATTTCACTCGCTTATCCGTGAATTTTGTCTGCACGCTTCGTAACTTATACGTTAACGTGTAAAAAAACTTTTGCAACGGTATCAGCGCGATTAACAAAAACAACCCGCCAAACACGGACCATCCGATGTACATGTACAATAACGCGATGTACCCGATAATTTGAAACAACCCGCTCCAAATGACGTGAATAAACAACATCAAATCCCCAACTCTTTGCGCATCTAATTGCATGTGGTTCAAAACCTCCCCCGTCGTCGAACCGCTCCTCCCACTCGCGTTCAATCGAATCGTCTTTCTATACACCGCCGTCCCTAACGCGCCTTTAATCACAATCCCGCTCGCTTGCATGTGATAAAAGTATTGCTGTTCGCACAAAGTTCTCCCCACTTGCACGCACAACATCAGCGCGCAATACAAAATCCCCAACTCCGTGTCGCCAATCTGTTCCGTCGTGAACGTTTGTCGTAAAAAATTATCCTCCCCTCCCGCCACGTACTTCAAATAGCCGCTCAAGATGACGGGCGGTAAAAACTGCATCGCGTCGTTGGCGAGTTTAAACATCGCGCCGGTTAAAATCATGTTCCCGAAGCACGACCATATCGGTTTCGTGATGGTTGGTAAAAACTTCTTCTTCTTCTTCTTTCTCGATTTTCCGGCGTCTTCTTCTTCCTTCTCCTCCTCTCCTCTCGTCGCTCCCAAACTCGTCGTTGTTCCTTCCTCTCGTTCCTCCTTCTCTAAACAATCTCTCAACTCAAACTCAAACCGTTCCGCGTTTGTCACGCACGACAAGTTTTCCGGCAAGGGCACTAAATCCTCGTGTTCTAACCTTGTTTTCTCGTGCGCTCGTTTCAAAAACGGTCTCACCCAGGTAAACGTCACCCGGGAGAACAGCGAGGCGGTTTCTCGATTTGATTTTTCCATCTCGGTCGTCGCCGTCATCTCCGTCGTCGACGATGATGATTTTCCTTCTTCTTCGTTCTCGCGAGGAGGAGAAATACCAGGAAGAGGAAGACCAGGAAGAGGAAGCGCAGACGTATATCGTCCTCTCGTACTCTCGTGTGGCAGAAAACAAAGAGCGTTTAAAAGCGCTTTTAGGTGTGCGCGTATTTGACTGCGCGAGTAGTGACTGCGGCACGTGTGGTGGTTTGACGTCACTTTCTCCGCCTTTGTCTCGTTTCTGATAGAAAGACGACGAGCAGCACTTCTTCAGAAGAGAACGCACTCATCACCCGCGCGAAAAAAGCGACGAGCTGTTGCGAGTGGCGCATCACATCGTCGTCGAGAGAGAGAAGTGAAGCGCGTTTCACGAAGCACACTACGTAATCATCATGACGAAAACGACGGAGACGCAAATCCCGAAAACCGCGTTACCTCGAATCACGCTCGGGAACTCTTCTATCGAAGTCACGAACGTGTGCCTCGGGACGATGACGTGGGGCGTGCAGAATACCGAGGAAGAAGCGTTCGAACAGCTCGATTACGCGATAAAAGTTCGCGGGGTGAACTTTATCGATACGGCGGAGTTGTATCCGGTGCCGTCGAGCTCTGCGTTGTGGGTGGCTGGGAACACGGAGAAAATCATCGGGAAATGGATCGAACGGAATAAAGAGTTGAGGAAAGAATTGATCGTGGCGACGAAAGTGGCTGGGTTTATAGAGGCGAGCGATATTCCGAAAATGAGGACAGAACCTGCTGGAAAGGAAAAGATGAGCACGAGGTTGGACAGAGAGAGCATTTTGAGCGCGTGCGATGCTTCTTTACGAAGGTTGAAAACGGATTACATAGACGTCTACCAGTTACACTGGCCGGATAGATACATCCCTTTGTTCGGGTCGTGCGAGTACGACAGAAGGAAAGAGAGGGACGGGAAGTTTGCGCCGGTCGCGTTCGAGGAGACGGTGTTAGCGTTGAAAGAGTTATTAGATGCCGGGAAGATTAAGAGTTACGGGTTGTCGAATGAAACGAGTTACGGCGTGTGCGAATTCGTGCGAGTCGCCGATAAGCTCGGCGTGCCGAGACCGGTGAGCATTCAAAACTCGTTTTGTTTGTTGCACAGATCGTACGAGACGGAGTTAGCGGAGACGTGCGCGCCGAGTCATCACAATATTTCTTTGTTGCCGTGGACGCCGTTAGCTGGTGGCGCTTTGAGTGGCAAGTATTTAAACGGCGCGAAACCGAAAAAAGCGCGCTTTACCGAATTCCCTACGTTTCAAGATCGATACATCAACGAAGCTTCACAAATCGCCACGAAGAAATACGCCGAGATTGCCGAAAAAGCCGGAGTGTCATTAACTGCCATGTCTTTGGCCTGGTGCGCGACGCGTCAGTACGTCGGAAGCACCATCATCGGCGCGACCACCATGGAACAGTTGAAGGAGGACATCGACGCCTTCGAACCGGGACGCGTTACGTTGAGCGAAGAGACTTTACGCGCGATTGACGACGTCCACATGCAATGCAGAGACCCGTGCATAAGAAACTATTAATGCTTCTCTCTGCGTATGAAAACACCGATTGCAACAAGAACACGCACTCATGCATGCCTAGTAACGACCGATACACCTTTTAATGTACACAGACATACCATTCAGTATTTATTCATTGAGTTATTCCAACCCCTAAAGTCCTTCACAAAAAAGAGTCCTACGACCCCACCATCATGCGACGAGAGCGACTCGATGATGATATTGCATCGTTATCTTCACGACGACGCATCGAGCATTTCTCTCGCGCGTTTATGAATCTAACCGCGGCGGCGAGTTCATCATCGAATTCGTCCTCGTCGTCAGAATCATCCGCGATACACGTGTTTGGAGCGATTGTTATGGATATCCAATGTCAAAGCGAAAGGAATACAAAGACGAACGCGACAGCAATGCAAAGAGGAACTTCGGTGAAAGGGTCGTGCGTGCACACTCCAGGAGGCGTTGGGAGGAACATATGCGAAACGGTTGGCGCTTTAGTTTCAATATGGATGTCTTCTTCCGCGGGAAGGAACAAGAACAGGTTGAGTGTCCACATGCACTCTCAAATAGGGGAGGATGACGTTGGGAGAAAAATGGTCGAACAGTTACAGCGGGAGTTACGCGTGGACGTGAAAGACGTGAAGATGGATTCTAGTTCGAGAACGTCCACGGTGGTGGCTCTGTTAGACGACCAGGATGGAGAGAGGGAGCTGTTCGCGTGCGTGGCAGACGTGGCGGATGTGGAGATACCTATCGGGAGAGTTCGGTCGTCGTCTCGAATCGGCGAGGGCCAAAGTCGCTTCGTGGTGTGCGATGCGAATCTGTCCGAGGAATCCCTAAGGAACGTCGTGAGTGGTAAGGATGAACAAAACGAGTATGTATTTTTCGAATCTACGAGCGTGACTAAGTCGGTAAAGATTGCATCTATAGTGAACGTGGTGGACGCGACATCGCCGAACGCGAAAGAGCTTCGCGAGATGGCAAACGCTTTAAGAAGATCGTTGGCGCCCGGCTCGCCACCGTCGCCTTGTCCGTTTAATCCACATTTGAAGTTCGCTTCAGCGCAGGAGGCTTTAAACGTGTTAGCTGGAGATTTGCAAATTTTGCACTCGCACGGCGTGAAGGTTGTCTTTTTGACGCTCGGCGAACTAGGCTCGATTGTATCGTCTAGCTGTGGCGAGAGCGGTAAGACGAGATACGCGCACGTGAAAGCGGAGAGAGTGAACGGCACAAGCACTTACTCCGTGGTTGGCGCCGGAGACGCTTTTGTAGCCGGCGTGGTATTCAAACTCGCCTCCTCGTCAAAGGTCAAATTCAATTTCAAAGAAAACGTCGACGCCGCTGCGTTTGGCTCGAAAGTCGCCGCGTTGTGCGTGGAGACGACCAAAAATTCGCTCGGAAGCACTTCGGAGAACGTTAGGAAGTTGGAAAAAATAGTCAATAGTCAAAATAGCTCTAGAATAGTAGAATTGAAGCCGCTCATCGCCGCGTTTCCTTGACGTTATTACTACATTTGTCGACTTAAGAAGGTATTGTTGCCGCAACCAATTCATTCTTCTTTCTCGTCGGACGATAATAATCGTTAATTTTCGGTCGGAACGTGCACTCTTTCATTTCTCTTTTCATTTTTTCCCTTTCCAACTTTTCCGCCTTCTCTCTCAATCTTTGCGTCTGGTTTCGAGCAAAGTTGAACTCTTTCGGTTTCGTGATTTTATGTCGCACGTCTATTTGCGAGACGTTTTCTAAGAAGACTTTTTGCCTCCTGCTCTCTTTCTCAGCTTTCATTTTCGTCGCTTTTTCGACGTTATCGTAATACTTATCGATGCCTTTGACGATCTCTTCCGCGGGGACGTGCGGATTCGTAATGCCGATTTCGGCTTTGATCTGTGGTGAAAACGTGCACGTCTTGCGCTCTTCAAACGCGTGTTCGCGTCTGGCTCGTTCCAAGTAATACTCGCGCGTTTCTTTTTCTGATTTCACTCGGTTCGTGATTGTATCTGCGTCGTATTTACCGTAACTGCCGGATTTCTTACTCACGGCGAGAAGAAAATCCGCGTCGTCTGTTTTCTGGTTCACGTGCGGGCTAAACGTGCACTCCTTCAACGTCTCCATTTCGTGTACTCGCTTTGAGGCTTCTCTCTCCAAATCTCTAGATTTGGAACTCGCGAGTTCGTCTAGATTCGTCGCGTTTGCTATGAAGTTCGATTTATTGTTTATTGTTGGTACGAACGTGAATTGTTCGTCGCGTTCTCGGCGCATATTTTCAGCGCGTTCGTGCATGTTTTGCGCCTCGGTAATCGCCAGTCGGCGGGCGCGTTCACTTTGCGTCTCGTAGTAGTGTTGGTGGTATTTCTCTGACGATGTCGACGACGAGTGTATCTTTGGAGAAAACGTGCATTCGTTTTCAAACAGTTGTTCGTCTAACGCATTTTTATCCGCTCGCTTCGCGCGAATTCTCGAGGCGAATTCGTATTGTCGCTCCAGGAAGCCTTCGCCTATTTTACCGTTTTGAATGTTTTTGCGCATAATTTTTTCCGAGTTTGCAGAGATGAAGAATTTCCCGCCGTTTTCGTATCTTTCCTCGCTTTCGATATCAACACTTGTTCTCGTCGCTTTCGGTTTCAGCGTTCCCGTATCGTCCTCTTTCTTTCGTCGATTCGCGAGCGCGGCTAATCTTTCACTCGTGCTTCGCATCTTTGACGGCTTGAATGTGTGCGCCTCTCGAAACGCCTCGTCGGCTTTCTTTGCCGCCTCGCGCATCACGCGTTCTCGTTTCTCGGACAACTCTTTCAATCGCTCGTGCATTGGCATCCCTGGAGAAGGAGAAGAGGCAGAACTCGTCGCTTTCCTCGCTGAAGCGCGTCGAAACTCTTCTTGAACTTCTTCTTCCTCGCGTTCGCGACGCTCTCGTAAACGTTCCTCTCGCACACGCGCTTCCACATACAACCGATCGCTCACGCTCACCACATCATCCGTATCTTTTACTTCTTCTTTCTTATTCTTCATTCCTAAAATTTTCGGTCGAAACGTGCACTCCTTCTCAAACGCCGCCTTCTCCGCCTCTCTCTTCGCCGCTTCTCTCGCGCGCACGATATCCAATCTCGATTGGAGCAACCGCTCCCGCCTCGCTTTTCTCCGTTCCACATCTTCCTCCGTGAATGCTTTCGCGATCGTTTCCGGACGAAACGTACACGTCGATTGTTTCTCTTCCACCGCTTTTCTCAGTATCTCCTCCAGCGAGTGTCTGTTGGTTTTGGTGGTCATCTCGTTCCCCAAAACGCGTGGTCTTTGTCGTCGTCTTATATCATTATTATTCACAGGATGTACGTCCGAAAACGCGCACTTCTTCTCGTCCAGCACCACTTCTCTCTCTCCTCGCTCGTTTGGTTTTCGGTACACCGTCGCGTTCGAGTTCATCCAGCGTCGTTGTTTTGGTCTTCTTCGTTCATCGTCGCGTCGTTTTCCATATCTTTCGTGTCGCAACAACGCTAACTCGCACCTCGTGATTTCCAAGTTTATCGCGTCCACTTCGAACAAAACATCATCATTGTTATTATTATCATCACCCTCGCTGTTGTTGTTCTCGTTCGTATCGTCATCGAGAGTCGTCGTTCTCGTCGTCTGCGTCGTTCTCTTCGTCGACATTGTCTTTTCCTCTTCTTCTTCTCTAACGGCTTTTTTCTTTCGTTTTTCTGAAGGGAACCGAGAAAAACGTTTAGGGTCTTCAACCCTAATAAGCGTTTTTGCGCTCTCTCTCTCTGCTTTCATCCATCGTCTCATCACCAGCACTTTTAAAGCGCGCGTTTTATTATACACACACACACACACACACAAAATGACATCCGCGTTGGTGTCCTCCTCCTCCTGCGCATCGACGACCGCGGTGTGTTCACGTCGTCCTTTTCACCGAAAGAGCAGCGGCATAAAGACGACGAAAAGGTACGCACAAAAGATTTTGTCGAGGTTTGCTATTTTCTCTTTTTCTTTCTCTTCTCGTTTTCCCGCCAATAGACTCACTGATGGTGCAAATTTTCTCTCTCTCTTTTATTCTCTGATTAGTATTCACAGAAGAATTAGCATCACTCCGCGCGCGGAGAATGAGGGCGATTCCGCGTCGACGACGACGCCTGCTGCTTCCGCGGCGCCGAAATTGGTCCCGTCCAACGCCGCTTCCATCAAGGTAAACGAACGTATTCGATTGGAAAAGTTTTGTTTTTTCTGTTTTTCTCGATCAAAATCGTTCTTTTTTTTTGTGCCTCTCTCTCTCGGGGGAGATCGTGTCTCTCTCTCTTTACTCCTCTCGCAAATATACAACAGTCGGACGACAAAAGTCCGACGAACGTCGTGATTTTTTGTGTAGGCAGCATAAGCGCTTTTTCGTGCGTACGCTTTTGTGCTTTTCGGCAAAAAGAGAAGGAAAATATTATTCTGAAAAACTTTTGCTCACTGTTTCTCTCGCTGCTCTTATTAAAAAAATATAGGTCATCGGAGTCGGCGGCGGCGGCTCGAACGCGGTGAACAGAATGGTGGAAACGGATATCCAAGGCGTGGAGTTTTGGGTGGTGAACACGGACGCGCAAGCGTTGACGTCGTCCACGGTTCCGAAATCGAACACGATTCAAATTGGCGAGACGTTGACGAGAGGTCTCGGCGCCGGGTCGAACCCGGAGATTGGACAGAAAGCGGCGGAAGAGTCGAGGAAGTCGATCGAGGACGCGTTGCAAGGTTCGGATATGGTATTCGTGACGGCCGGGATGGGTGGTGGTACCGGGTCTGGAGCGGCGCCGGTGGTTGCGAATGTCGCGAAGACGGCGGGGATTTTGACGGTTGGGATTGTGACCATGCCGTTTAAGTTTGAAGGGAGACAGAGGTATAATCAAGCGATGGAGGCGGTGGAGAGGTTGAGACAGAACGTGGATACGTTGATTGTGATTCCAAACGACCGATTGTTGTCCACGGTGGACGGCGCGTTACCGTTGCAAGATGCGTTTTTGTTGGCGGATGATATTTTGAGACAAGGAGTGAGAGGTATTTGTGATATCATCGTGTTACCGGGTTTGATCAACGTCGATTTTGCGGATGTGAGAGCGGTGATGGCGGATGCCGGGTCGTCTTTGATGGGTATTGGTCGAGCGACTGGTAAGAACAGAGCGAGAGATGCGGCAGCGGCTGCGATTTCGTCACCGTTGTTGGATTTGGGCATCGATCGAGCGACTGGCATTGTGTGGAACATTTCCGGCGGGAAGGATTTGACGTTGCACGAAGTCAACGAGGCGGCGGAGGTGATTTACGATTTAGTCGACGACTCCGCGCTGATTATCTTTGGGGCGGTGGTGAACCCGACCATGCAATTAGCGGACGGGGAGGTTGCTATCACGTTGATTGCGACGGGATTTTCGCCGTTTTCGCAATCGAACGCGGGCGAACAAAGAGTCCCGAGAGCCGCCGCGCCGCCGCCACCACAAATGCCGCCGCCGCAACAAAGACAACAACAACAACAACAACGAAGAGAAGAACCGCGACAAGAACAAGAGCCCTCTGGATGGGGGAATCAGCAAGCGCCGCCGCAACAGCAGCCGGAAGGTGGGCGATCGGCCATCCCAAGCTTTTTGCGAAAGAGAATGGGTCGTTAAGTTTTCAAAAACAAAAAGATAAAAACAGATAAATATTGAGAAGCTATACAAAGAAAGAGTGAACAGAGATGCAGAGGTACGTGGAGTAGTGCGAATCGCGCGTGTGCCCGTGTGTGTGTGTGTGCGTGTATGTAAAAGAAGAAAGCATTTTTAATGAAAACACGTTAATCTAACAAATTTGATGATAATCAATGAAAGAAATTCACAAGAGGACCTTTACGCCTTCGCCTTCGATGACTCTTTTCGCGCGTCTGATGACCTCATCAGATGGCGGTTTCATCTGCTCCAACTTATAAGCTATATTCATCTCTTTGTACTTGAACGCGCCAAAGTTATGGTACGGTAAGATCTCGACTCCTTTGACGCACCTTTTGTGCATCTTTGCGAGAGCAGCCACGCCGAGTAACTCTTCTTCGCCGTCGGTAACGATATCTTGAAATTTTTCGTCATCAGAAGACATCAAGACAAATCTCAACCAAGTGGGCACTTTATATTCTTCCAGTTTCGCCAAAAACGCGAGCATGACGCCGAAGTTTTCTGGATGTCCTGTTATCTTTCCGTATCGAACGGGGTGAGAACTTTTACAACACAAGAGCACCATGTCGATGTGCGGCAAGACAAAGTCCCAAATCATATCGTTTCCGGCGGCGGCGGTATCGATGATGGAAGTCAAACCTCTCGCGCGCGCTTCTCGCGCCAACGCTACTACAAAACGATACTGTAACATGCATTCCCCTCCTGACATGGTGATTCCGCCTCCTGATTTTCGATAGTACGTCATTTTCGTTTCCAAAGCAGAGAAAACTTCTTCTGTTGCCATCTTCTTTCCAACGTTTTCCTCCAACGAATCTGGGTTGCAACAAAACGCGCATCTCTTTTGACACCCTTGGAAAAAAATCATCGCTCTCAGCCCTGGTCCGTCCACGCTCGTCATGCTGTCGATGGAATGAATCCAACCCCAATTCTTCGGAGAGAAGTCTACGCTCGTTTCCGTCTCGTCCCACTCGTTCTTTAACGTCACATCTTCGATGTCTGGGAGATGGCAAGAAAAGTGTTCACCGTGCGAACAAGGAACGTTGCCTCTGGAATGTTTCGCGCCGCCTTTCAACGCCAGCAGTTGTTGAGTTTGCGTCGTCGGTGGCGACAACAACAGACTATCCTCTTCGTCTTTGTCTTCTTCTTCTTTCATCATCAAAGTTGTGCTTTCCATTATTATTTGTTTATATCTCAGTAGTTTCCTTCGTGTATTTTTGAGAAGCATTTCAAGATACAAAATATTCCTCACTTTAAAAGCGCGCGCGGAATGGGGTTCGACGATCCGACGAAAAAGCTCCCTCGAGAGATCCCAACTTCGCCTGATGCTGTACCCGTCGGAGACGGAGTCGCGAATTGGATCGCGAAAAACTACGACCCGTTCGACGGCACTTTCGTGCCTTCCTCGGCGACAGAGAAAACGAGAACTTTGTTAGAAGAAGTGGAGAGGAAACAAAACAAAGAAATCGCGTCTGGAGGCGTTCTGTGTTGCGATTCGAAAACGCCTTCGACGATTTTAGCACACGGGGTTGGGTACATCGCGGATGATTGTTTGCTCGATTCCGTCATCGTCGGCCTGCAAACGACGAAAATGCTGGAAAGGACGATGAAGATGAAAGGAGGCATTCGAATTGTCGAGAAAGCGTTGACAGAGCAAGGCGAACGCATGGATCCGTTCACGAAGAAGGTGTTTGAGCAAAACGTGCGTACGCACAACGAGTGCGTGTTTGATTTGTACACGCCTGAGATGAGGTTGGTACGATCGAGTCACGCGCTGACGGGTTTGCCGGATAGCTACGGACGCGGTCGCCTCATCGGAGACTATCGAAGAGTCGCGTTGTACGGGGTAGACCGGTTGATCGAGGAGAAGCAGAGAGACGCGGCGAGGTTGGATATCTCGAACGCGAACGAGGCGAACATGGAGAAGAAGGATAAAATTTCGATGCAAATCAGAGCTTTGCATTCGTTGGACGGGTTGGCGAAACTATACGGGAAAAATATCTCGAAACCGGCGACGACGGCTAAAGAAGCGGCGCAGGCGATCTATTTCGCGTACTTGGCGGTGGTGAAATCGAACGATGGAGCGGCGATATCTTTCGGAAGAGTCGATGCGTTTTTAGATATTTACTTTGAGCGCGATTTACGCACCGGGTTGCTCGCGAGCGAAGACGAAGCGCAAGAAATCATCGATAACTTGGTGCTCAAGCTGAGATTGGTTAGACACCTGCGCCCAAAGGCGTACGATGAGATTTTTGCGGGCGACCCGATTTGGGCGACAAACGCCATCGCCGGCGTTTTAGTCGACGCTAGCGGCTCGAAGAAGCACATGGTGACCAAAACTTCCTATCGTTTCTTGCAAACGCTTGTAAATTTAGGCGCCGCGCCGGAACCGAACATGACGGTTCTATTTGACGAGTGTTTACCCGAGCCGTTTAAGAAGTTTGCGACGGATATCTCGATCGCGAGTAGTAGCGTTCAATACATCAACGACAAACTCCTTCGCGAAAACTGGAGTTGCGATACGACCGTTTCGTGCTGCGTCAGTGGTATGCGACTCGGTAAAGACGCCCAATTTTTCGGCGCTCGATGCAACTTACCCAAGATTCTCTTGTACGCTCTCAATGACGGTAAAGATGAAATCTCTGGTAAACAAATCGCGCCCGTAGAACTCGCGCAGCTGTTTGACTCGCTCGCCGAGAAAGCCCAAACGGACGAAAATTTTATCCATCTCGATTACGAGGACGTGAAGAAACGTTTCGAGACATACATGGATTGGATCGCCGAGTTATACGTGTCAACCATGAACGTCATTCATTTTTCGCACGAAAAATACGCGTACGAAAGCTTGTTGTACGCTCTGATGGATTCTGAACCTGAATACAACATGGCTTTCGGCATCGCGGGCTTATCCGTGTTGGTTGATTCACTTTCGGCGATAAAATACGCAAAAGTTCGTCCGATATTCTCCGATGAAAAGGAAACGAAAGGGATAATTACATCGTTTGATATCAAAGGCGATTTTCCAAAGTACGGCAACGACTCGGACGATGCGGATGAACTCGCGAAGTGGGTTGTGCAAACATTCATCGAAAAGCTTCGCAAGACGCCCGCGTTCAAAAACGCCAAGCATACGCTGTCGATTCTCACCATCACGTCGAACGTCATGTACGGATCGAACACCGGGGCAACGCCAGATGGTCGAAGATTGGGTGAAGCATTTGCTCCGGGCGCAAATCCTATGCACGGTCGCGACAATACCGGTGCGTTAAACTCGCTTAATTCAGTCGCGAAAGTGCCGTACGGCGCGTGTTTGGACGGTATCTCGAATACTTTTTCAATAACCAAAGGTAGTTTGGGCAAAGACGACGCGAGTCGCACCGGAAATCTGGGTTCGCTTTTGGCCGGATACTTCGAGAAAGGAGCAATGCACTTGAACGTGAACGTTTTGTCGCGCGAAACGTTGAAGGATGCGCAGATTCATCCGGAAAAGTATCCAAATTTAACGATTCGAGTGTCCGGGTATGCGGTGAAGTTCATCAAACTCTCAAAAGCACACCAGGACGAGGTAATCAGTCGCACGTTCCATGAATTCATGTGAGCGCAGAAGAAGAGTATAAAGAGAGAGAGAGAGAGAGAGAGAGAGAGAGTGAGAGAGACAATACAAGGAAATAAATGTTCTTTGAATAAATACTTTTGTTAATACAAATTTGTTTCGTTGCTAAACTTTAAAGGTTATCTATTAGTATTCTCGTCGTTGTTCCAACGAAACTCACCGTTTCGCTTGGAATTTATACTTATATTTGGCGTCCGTCGCCGATTCCGACACCACTTGTTGACCGCTAATTATACTCTCCGTCATAGACTTTGATCCCGTTCCATAGCTATTGAATTTCGGTACAGCCACCGAAAAGAGGGCATCCTTCTCGCTATCGAGAATAGAATCAATTCCCGTGTTGCCGTTTTGTAACCGGACAATCACGATCAAAGAGGACCCCCACAATAACAAAAAGGCGCACGCCGCGATGAGCCACCCACCCCAAACTATGCTCATAGACTCCAACGCATCGTCCACGGAGTCTTCTAACTTTTCCAAAGCATCTGCAACCATCTTACACGTCGCTAACGCCATGATGTCCGACTCTTGATCCTTCAAAGTGATTATCACTTCCGAGTTCTTCACCATAGCGTCGAATAGGTTGGCCGGAATTTGCGCCGGTTCTTCCTTACCGCACTGCTCAACCAACGCAACTTGCGTTGAGTCGTATTGGCATCGAGAATACATAGTGCCAACTTCGTTAATCTTCACCTTATGGTTCCTTCCTGCAGTTTCGTTAAAATAACCTCTTTGCGTCTTGATGTACGTCTTCGTGTCAGACGGGATCAACGCGCGGCGATAAGCGTCGCAAAATGCGGTGTAATAATCATCCCCGGGTCTATCAAACGCGCAATACTTGGAAGCGGCTTCTGCGTCGCCATCGTATTCTTGATCGATGAGCGGTAAGGTTTTCCTCGGATCGTACATTTGAATGAAATCGTTGTACAGATATACGCCAGCGGCGATGGACATGCGCGCGGTGTTCATGAGTTGAACTACGTCTTTACCATCCATGCAAGGCAACGCGTTTTCTAAATCCGAATCGAAGGTGTAACCAAATTTTTGCGAGGCGGAGTAGTCTGCCGAAGCGTACTGAAAGTCTGCCAAGAACGTCGTCGTACCGGTGAGTACACCCCAGAACAACCACGAACCGACGAGCGAAAGCGTGAGAAATCCAGTCAAGTACGTAAACCATCGCCATTTGCCGACGAGAGAGGTAAGCGCGAGAATAATGCCACTCAAGCCCATCACCGCGGCTAAAATCAACGCGACATCTGCGGTGACTAATCCAACTTCCGTGTACTCTTCCATCTTCCCGTCGATTTCGGAAATGTTCGCGATGGTGTCTGCCAAAGCCAAGGCTTCGGTTTCCGCCTCGTAGGTGAACATTTTCGCGTCGTCCAAAGCTTGGATAATTCGCACGCTTTGCGCGTTCATTTCCGCGGTGGAGTTGGAAATACTGTCCGCGATAACTTGAATATCCTGTTGCAACGCCATACCTTTGTTCCAAACGAGAAAGCAACCGAGACAGGCAATCAAGGCAAATAAAATCAACTGCGCGCGCGCAAAGAACAAACCAGTTCCGGAGAACGGCGTCCAGTTACACGCGTTTCGGCCAAAGCAAGATTCAAACCAGTGTCGTCGATGCCAGAAGACGAAAGAGAAGAACAAAACAAAAACGGCAACGGCAACGCCGGGAAGCGATTGTCCAACTAACATCATCGTGTAGTTGTCGTTTACACCAAACTCCAAGTCGTCGAAACCTTGCAAAGTGCGAGGATCGTATCTCGGGATACCGAAGAAACCATCGGATTCTTCCAAGTGGCTGACAATGGGTACGCACGAGGACAAATCGCTCGTGTCGTCGCAGCTGTAATGTTTGACGAACGCTTTTGTCCCGTTGTTGATAATGTCTTTCGTGTTCGCTTTCTTCGAGATGATGTCGAACCAACCGCGAATGTCTTGGTTGAAATTCGGGGCGTCGCAAAAGATGCGTTCCATGGTCGTTACCGCGCCAACTTTCCACTTGGAGATGTCTTGATTGAACACTCTGCTGTTTTCAAATTGGTGTGCCATGACTTTATTGTTCGAGACATCCCATTTGTCCAACGGCGAGTTGAAACTCGTGGCGTTGTAAAACATGTACTCGGTGGAAACGACGCCGCGCATGTCCCAAGAGTTGATGTTTTGGTTGAACATAAACGTGTCTCTGAACATGTAGTTCATGTACTTGACGTTTCTAGTGTCCAAAAAGTCCATAGGTTGATCGAAATCCCATGCGCCGTCAAACATTCTGTCCATATCCTTCACGTTCGTGGTGATCCAGTACGTCAACGGCGAGTTGAAGCTCTTCGCGCCTTTGAACATACCTTGCATGGAAGTCACCGCGGTTGTGTTCCAGTTGGACAAGTCGCCGTTGAACTGTTCGCGGTTGACGAAAGCGTTGCGCATGTCGGTGATTTTGGAAACATCCCACTGATCGATGGTCCCTTCTCCCGTGCGCTGCGAAAATTTGAAGCACTTGCCGTTCACCGGCGCCTCTTGCAAACACACTTGGATCTTTTGATAGAACTCGGCAACCGTTTTGATCGTTTTCACGTTCTTCTTCACGCCTTTGTACACTGGAAACGGTCTAGGTCCGGCCAATTCGCTCTCGTCTTCGTCCCCATCGGTCGTCGCCGTGAAGCCGCTCGAGTACTCCTCGAGCTGCATGCCGTTTTCATCCGTGTTCAAGTTCCCTCGACGCATTTTGTCCGTGAAGTTGGAGTAATCGTGCAACTTTGTCCACTTTGGCACGTACTTTTGCTTCTCGTATTCTGCAACGGTTGGTTTGAAACTCTTCGCTTCTTGTTGCATCTCCTTGAAAAGCTTCTCCTCTTCGTACGTCATCCCCGTTTTTGGGTTGACCTTCATCACCTTCGGATCAGCTTTCGCCACGCCTCCGTTTGCGTCGATCAAACTCACCTCATTCGGTCTCGGTCGTCCGTCACGCACCCATTTTTTGTACTCATCCGTCCCTGGCGTCGGCTCGATCCAGGTCGCGTCCATCGTCGTCGATTTACCTTCGTTCGCGATGACGTCGTACGCCTCCGGATTCTTCATCTTCTCACCCATCATCTCTTGGTACGCTTTCAACTGATCGTCCCAATCCGCGGTACCACTCGTGGCTATCTTGTGCATGTACTGTAACCTCTGCGCTTCAAACTTCTTGTACAACTCGTCGTCTTTCAAATCGCCAGATTTCTCCGCCGCCTCTTTGTTCATCTTCTTTGAAACCTCCGCGATGGCGACGTTCTGCGCATCTTTCGGATCAATCCCGACCGATTTCAGCAGCTCAATCTCCTCTTTGCTCATCTTTTGATTCCGAATCTTCGCTTTCGCTTTTTCAATCTTCATCCGCACTCGCTTCTCCTCCCTTAACTTTTCCTTCTCGATTTCCTTCTTCTGGTCCTCTTGCAAGTGGTACTTCCCCGGGTGCAGCGTCCGGTCCTTCAATTGCTCCGTCGTCAGCTCTCGGTCCGGATGCATCGCTTGGTAGTGCATGACTAACTGCTCGGTTTCGGGATAGTCCTCAACCTGTGTTTGTTTTGATGTTTTAAAAGTCGGCGGAAACGGTCAGTATTTTCGTAACATTTCGATCTCTTGGGAGAAAGCAAGCGAGCGCCCCATCATCATCATCATCATCATCATCATCAGTAAACGCGCGAAAGATCATCGAACGAGCGACGTAAACGACAAACGATGGATAAAAAACGAAGAACGATGATCCCGTGCGCGCGAACAGAGAGAGACACTCGCGTCGTTCTGAAAAAAGACGACCGAAAGAGGAGGAGAGAAAAAACGCCAACACGGAGGTCACGAAAGCCCCCCGCGGTCCCAATTTTATATCTCTCTGACGATGTGAAACGTACGTTATGCGCGGGATGTTCCGCCAACACGTCCATTTTGTGTTCAATCGCGGCTAAATACGCGTCCATATCCGTGATGTGTCCAACTTGCTTGGCCGCGTCGCGGACTTCGTCCGTGTTCAGCGCTGGGTCCAGGAGATGCTCTTTCGTCGTCGTCGTTTCCTCCGTCTCGACCGGCGTTGGCGACGCTTCCCCGGCACTCTTCGTCTTTGAGTGTTGGTGTTTAATCGCGTCCGCGGAGAACACACCCGGGCTCAAAAACAACGCGGCGACTATCATCGTCATCGCGAGTGTCATCCTTTTCGAGATCACGGAAGACTGCCGCCGCCTACACGACGACCTCATCTCTTCTCTTCGAAACGCGTTTAGTACTACGTAGAGAGAGCGGTTCTTTGTGTGGGCGGGTGTCTCTCTTTTCCCGCGGGACTAAAAAAATCAAAATGCAACCCTAAACACTTCGGTTCAAAAATGAAAAACGGAATTTTTATGTTTCTTGCACAAAAAAGATCTCACATGTGATTTAAACTAATATACTACTACTCGTATTTTTAAACGCGCAAGAATAGTACAACAATGAGACGAAAGAATCCACATCCTAAACGCGCGGTGAACGCGAGGACGGTTTTTAAGGTGGTGAAGGGTAGGAGAGAGGAAGAAGAAGTGGAAGAAGACGAACCGGTGTTGTGTTTGAGGATTCCTGACGAGGAGGATGATCTCGAGGCGAATCATCATCAGATACAAAAAGAAGAAGAGGGAGAAGAAGAAGAAGAAGAAGAAGAAGAAGAAGAAGAAATAAGTGTTAGGAAAGGAGCGAAGAGAAAGAGAGGGCACGAGTGCGATGTTTGCGAGAAGGTGTTTGTAACACCATCTGCATTGACTATACACAAGCGTATTCACACGAACGAGAAACCGTATGAATGTGATGTGTGCGAGAAGCATTTTCGTACATCTCCTCAATTAAAAGTTCACATGCGTATTCACACGAACGAGAAGCCGTACGAATGTGATGTGTGCGAGATGCGTTTTCGTGAATCTGGTACTTTGCAAAGCCACATGCGCATTCACACGAAAGAGAAACCGTATGAATGCGATGTTTGCGAGAAGCGTTTTGCTCTAGCTGGTAATTTGAAAAGGCACATGCGTATTCACACGAACGAGAGACCGTACGAGTGTGATGTTTGTGATGAAGCTTTTCGTGAATCTAGTAATTTGAAAAGGCACATGCGTATTCACACGAACGAGAGACCGTACGAGTGTGATGTTTGTGATGAAGCTTTTCGTGAATCTAGTAATTTGAAAAGGCACATGCGTATTCACACGAACGAGAAACCGTTCGAATGTGATGTGTGCGAGAAACGTTTTCGTGAATCTGGTAATTTGAAAGTCCACATGCGTATTCACACGAACGAGAAGCCGTACGAGTGTGATGTGTGCGATAAAGCTTTTCGTACATCTGGTCATTTGAAAAACCACATGCGTACTCAACATCATTGAAAGCTTTTCATAATAGCAAGTTTACATACACACACTTTACTCAGTACAACAAAACCTTAAATAAATTTCCTTCTGAGCGAATTGTACTTCATGCGAGATGATACAGACTTTTACACGTGGTAGGTACTACTTTTAAGAATACGAATACAAAAGTACTTTCACACTTTATTAAGAGACGACGACAAATATTGTTTATTAAAAAGTCACGCCTCTTCTGACTTTTCCGCGTTCGTTGTTGTTGTTTATATCCGCACCCGCGCACGCCGCTTCCAACATGTCCATCGCTTCTCGGCCTAAACTCGGCCTGAACTCTCTTTTCTTCACTCGCACTTCCTCTAAAAACACGTCTATGCTTTGCGAAAATCCTTTTTTAGCGCGACAGGCGTTGAGGCAGGATAACACGCGCACGGCGAATGCTCGACTGTACGGCGGCTGCGCGAACTCGAGAAACTCAGAGAGGAAGCGTTTCACGTGAGATTGATCGATGCGGTTCGGCGTCCAGACTTCGACGCACTCGTCGAGCGCGTCGGTGATAAATTCCTCGTAGTTTTCCAAAGAGCTTATTTTCTCGTCTTCAAATAACGATAAGATGACGTCGATAGCGGCTTTGGGGATGTCGTCGCCGCAGCCGCGTCCGGCTACTTCAATCGCCGTCGAGACACACTCTAAAGCGCGCAAACGCAACGTCGGTTGTGATTGGACGCACGTCTCGAGCAAAGCAAACGCAACTTTGTGTGACTTTTCTGGGTCGCGTCGAATGGCAGATTCGATCCATGTGAGGACGGCAGCTGTGGCAGGGAGCGACGATGAAAGTGTTTTGAGTTCAGCGCACTTTTCGAGAAACTCGCCCGGCGACAACTTTTCGTTCACCCCGGATCCATTTTTCCTGTCGTCGTTGGTCAAAGTGGTAGAATTATCGAACGTTTTCGACGCTTGATTGCATATTTGTAGAGCCGAAAGTAAATCCTTGCGCGAGGCGTTGACGTCTTCTTGCACGTAGCAATCGTTCGCCGTCGCGAGCGCTAAAATCTCCACGCACAAAGCTTTGGGAGAATTCTCCGATTCGCCCGACGTCAACGCAGTCACGAGTTGATGGAGGTTAGCGTCGTACTGAAATGCTTCCTCAAAAAGTGCGCGCAACGCATCTGGACGACGCAACGGTGCCGCCGACGGTTTCTGACGTCCTCCGTTGTCGTTCTCTTTGTCATTTTCTCCTGCTTTGTATTTTCCTAAAATCTTCTTCAAGTCCCACGTGGCGAGCGCGCGTTTGCCGTGCCCGCCGCCACCCGCCGAAGCCGCCACCGCGGCAGCTAAGACCGCTGAACCACCGCCTGCACCGACGTTGAAACCGCCACTATCACTACTCCCAACACCACTGCGCAACCTTTTGCGACTCGCGAACGAGGACGAACCTAACGCGAGACCACCGATCGGTTTCCCGGCTGCTTGTAACAAATCCGAAATCGCCGAAGCGACGTCTGCATCCTCACTCGTCACACTCAACGCCGTAGCTATCCTCCTCACCGCCGCTGCACCGTGTTTCTCCGCTGCAGCTATTTCTAAATCTTGAGAGAACCGTTTCGCGACGTCTTGGATGACTGAGTTGAACGAAGATTTGGAGGAAGAAAATTCATCGCCGTTGATGATATCCGAAAGCAAAATCTGCGCAAACATGTACGCTCCGACCGTTCTCGTGCACATATCCGTGATCGCGATCGTGTCTTTTCTAATCTTTTCCTCTAACTCGCCCGGCGCGGTATTATTATTAACACTACTCTTCGACGAAGCCGCCGCCAACACGTTCTCGCACAAGCTCGTAAAATGGTCCGCCATCAACTCGTGAAAGACCCCAAAATACGCGCTCGCCGCCGACCCTAACGCTCGCACTTCTCTTCTCAACCCCGCTCTCCACGCGTGTTGAATCGCTAAATCGATCAACAAACAATTCTGGTGCCTATCTGCCAATTTAAACAGCAACGCTCTCCCTCTTTCCGATCGAAAAATCTTCTCCAACCAAGCCGGCGGTTTCCCTTTAAACTTATCAAACACCGCGTCCGCTTTCGACGCGTCAAAAGTGCGTTCGATCAACCGCTCTAACAAACCAATCTCATCCATGGTTCCGTCTGCTAAACCTACTTCGTTATTGAACATCATCGCGTGGTGGTGGTGGTGGTGGTGCGCCGCCGCGGTCGTCCCGGCGCCGACTACTTTTAAATCCGCCGCGGTCTTCGTCCCGTCTCGCATCACCGCACCTTTCTCACCATCCGCGCTCAATAGTAACGAGGGATTATTATTCACTCCTCCCGTCGGCGTCTGTTCGTTCGTTCCTTTCGCTCCCCGGACGCCTCCCCCGTCCTGCCCTTCGTTTCGCTTCTCATTCAGTCCCATTTTCCCTTCGTTCTCCTCCTCCTTCTCGCCGCCTGCGTTGCCAAACTTTGCAAAACTAACTTTCGGTCCCGGGCTCGTCGTCGCGCTCACTCTCGGTGGTCTCGTAATTTTCAGCCAATCGCACACTAAACTCGTCATTTGCGCGTACCCTCGGTAATTGCCTCCGAGCAATTCCACCGCCCTGTTCGGTTCCCCGCCGGACAACGTTGGGTGCACGTACTCTCTCAAGGTTTCAATAACCGACGCGTCCATGACGAAATCTTTCTGCGAAAGAATCTGCTCCAGATAAAGTCGTCGCTTCTCTTTGTTGATGTTCTCATCGTTATCCTCTTCTTTCTCGTTGTCTCCTTCTTCGAAAGTCATGTTTAATGTCTTTTCCAGGGGGGCAACGGCGATGTGAAACTCTGAGGAGTTTTGGATGCAAACGCCACTTCTCTCACACTGAATGGGCGCGAGACGGCGAAAGTTGAACCGCGAACTTCTCGGGATCGACAGAGCAGACGAACGGGACGACGAGGAGTCGTTTTTGGGAAGTCAAGGTTCGCGTTTGCTTCGTTTTCTTCTTCTTATGAGTAGTAGTAGTCTTTCTTTGCATGCATCATCCCATTCTGTAACCGCTTTTGTTTACTCACACAAATGGATTCTCTTTTCTCTCTCTGTTCGAACGGGAACTTCAAAATCAAAAACAGACGACCACAAACGACGGAAACGACAGCGAGAAAGGTACATCGAAACTCGAAAAGCGACGAGCGAAGCGTTCGTGGCGATTTGCGCAGTCGCGGCGGTGATTTTTGGACTCGTTTTGTGGGCGCACACACACCATCTGTAGGAAAAAATGGCTGCTGCGCAGCGAAGAAGCGCGGCGGCGAAGCGCATCGAAGAGCTCGCTTCGGAACCGACGACGGCGAAGGCTTTAGCGAAACTGATTTATTACAGCGCGGCGATGATTGTGACGCCGTTGGTGACGTATAACCTGTCCATGACGAGGTTTGTTCCGTATTTGTACGAGAAGTACGGCACGGAGTTTCTCGAGAACCCAACGACGTGTAGCGGGTTGTTCGCTATATTGAGCGTGCAAGTTGTGTTGGTGATGTACGTGATTTCCGCGTTGAGAGAAGATGGTTCGTCACCGGCGATGAAAAGAGAGTAGTATAGATTCTGTTGTGCGTTTAAAAAGTACAATATTTTGTGTGATATTCATATTTATAACAAAGAGCGCTTCCAAATCACCAGATTTATATGGTTCTTCGCGCTTCGCGCCTTCTCAAAAATGTATCAATGAAAAACTATTCAGTTGTGTCCGTAGTCAACTCTTGCGCTCGGTTTCTCGTCGCCATGACGTCTGAGAAGCACGAGTTCCAAATGAGCGTGGTTTGTAACCACGCCACTGGGAGCAAACTCAAGAAGAACAAAAAGCCGAAAATGCACCCGCCCAAAAACTTGTCCATTTCTTTGTACCAGAAATCGCCGTAGTCTCTGCACACTTGCAACGAGTTACGATACCCGTACGCCACGCGAGGTTTCCATCCAGACTGTTGAATAGGGTTACCCTCCGCGTCGAGGCCCGTTTTCAACAAAAAGTCTAGCGAGTTCTCAATTTGGTAGTTACCGATCAAAATGAAGGACTCGATGATGACCGAGTTGACGCAAATCGCTGCGACCGTGGCGTAAAAGAGTTGGCGGAATACCCACAAGTTTGGCACGTGTTCGTATAACAGTGCGCCGTACAAACCGATCCACAAGATGACAAACGCGAATCGAACGCCGCCGCGAATGACTGATATTTTCCAAAGTTCGTCCGGTTGCATCTTACGATGTTCTCGGTCCATCAATCGCGTGGAGAACAAGAATTTTTGGAGCATCATCAAGACGCCCATGATAGCAGACGCCATGGCGATGGTGATGCAGTTCAAGGAAAACTGTTCATCTTGCGTGAAGCCTTCAATGAGCTCGGTACCGTGGTAGGCACCAATGAGAACAAAGATCAAGACAAAACGGCCGAGTGCAGAGAAGCACACGACGCCGAACTTGTACCAAACAGAAAGCATTTCGCGGTAGTTCTCCAACATGCCCGCGTGCCATTTGTTCCACGAACCACTCGACACTTTTGGTTGATCAAACGTACCGTCTAACCATTTTCTCCAATCTAACCACGAACGTTGCATCCAATAGAGATTCAAACTTTGCGGAGAGAACCACCACGGGGCAATGATGAGACAAATAGCAAACGGCCACACCGACCAGGCGTACAAAATTGAACTCTTCACCGACGTGTTCGCGTGGAACAAGAGGAGATAAAAGAGAACCTCGAAACCGAGGTACAAGTGCGATTTGGCGTACAAACCGTACAAGACAACCATGGAGGCGTTCGATAAAACGTAACCCCGTTCGGTACCGATATACATAGCCTGACCAAAGATCAACGATCTCATGTAGTTGTACCCTTTCGTAGCCATGGTGAAAACGTTGAACGCCCACGATCCGGCGAGCTGCGTTTCTAGAGTGTACTCCACGCCGGCGCGGAAGCCTCGATCCATGATCATTTTCATCAGTAACGGAAGAAGCGTGAGCAAACCAATCTGTAACGCGTAGATTGAGTTGTAATAACCGCCCTCTTCCTTTGAAAGAGATAAGGTAGTTTGCGTCTCTGTCATTTTAAAGTAACGATAGACACGGTACAATTCCAAATCCGCAATGGCTAAACTCGCGTGCGTCAAGGCAAAGAAGTAAACCGCCCACGCAGTTTGCATGACTGAGACGTAGAAACCAGGTCCGGAGAAGTACAATGAAAAAATTCTGAAGAAATCTAGCCCGCGATGAAGTCTGAACAAATCTCTCGACATGGAAATTGTACCGGCGGAACCGGAAATCTTTTGTTCGAAACCGTTAACAGAGGTAAAACCCATATCTCGTCCTTTGCCGCACTCGATGAATTCCTCAAACAATACCTTACCGCCTCGGGCGATGGCATTAACACCGCCGAAGAAATCCTCGGCGACGTGAATCATCTTTGAAGCTTTCGAGACGCCTCCGTTGGTGCACGCGAATGCTTTGTCCCAAACGTCAGGGTGACCGTAGTGAAAGCGTACCATCAACGGCCACGTCATGAACCGCTGAAAGGTTTGGAAAATGAACTCAGAAATTGCGGCGAATTGCGCCACGGCACCATGCGTTTCTGAGAAGATTACCTCAGGAAACCCGACCAAGACGACGTCGTCGCGAAAAACATCCATCAAGTTACGAATCTTGAAAGATTCACCCATGTAGTTATCTTGGTTCATATCCAAAGTTTGCAAGTAGGAACCTCGCGTGAAGATAATCGCATGGTTCTGGTTCTCCGGTTTACCTTCTCCGATAATCGGGTCACCGGGCAGTCTGACTTTATACGTGAGTTGCAAGTTACCCTGGTTTTCTTCGTCTATACCCACTAAGCACGAAGCAAAGCCGTTGAAGTTTTTCTCATCCTCTTGAGCGTTTTGGCGCGGCATGTCTACGAAGCACACCTTCAAGTCGCGATGGGATTTGATCAATCGTTCAATCTCCGTCGCTTTCGCCCGATCCATCGTTCCGGGTGCAGCCTGACGCATGCGCCCGAACACCTGACACGTAACGACGTATTCGAACTTATGTGAAACTAACCGTTCGATGGATTCTTCTGGTATCCCTTCTGCGCGCGCTTGCAAACGCAAAGCATCCCCGTACAAGCACACACCTCGAATGCACCTTCCCAACGTCTGCGAACGATCAGATGCCCACCTTTGTGCCTCGTCCCAGTGCTCGTCAAGAATAGTCTCGTCGTCTTTGTGCAAAGCTTTCACGCGTTCTTTAAAGTTTTCGTAATCGTCCGGAAACGTTGCGACGATGAGCGAAAAGAGCGTCTTTTCATCCTCCAAGTGCGCAGTGAGTTCATGGCGTTGAAACGCAACATCCTCCGCATAATAAGGCGTGAACGCCGAGAAGCCACGCATCGTTCGAATATCAGATGGTGTTCTTAAAGCTGTGAAACGTAAAGAGTTTGCAAAAAACATAAGTTGTCTTTGCCCTTCAGCCGATCTTGGCTGACCACCTGGGTTACTGGAATTCATCGAACGCAAGAGAGCGTCGATGATATCGTGCATCTCCGGCGACGCTGCCGAAGCTGCAACAACCTGTACGTGGTTCTTGTCTCTCAACAAATCGGATTGGATCATATCGAGTAACTTTGAATACAATTGCGAAACTTTGTATTTGTATTGATTGGCGTGAGCCGACCATTTCCCAGAGTCGCGCTCCATGGCAAATGCGCAAATCTTCCTGACCGCGAGCAAGACATCATGTAAAGCCTCCGCGACACGCTCACCTCGCGTGTCTGAATTCTCTGGAAGCGTGATGTTTTTATACCTTTTCGCTTCCTTTCGCTTTGTCTTTCGAGCCTTTTTGCTTGAACCTGCGAGCTCAGCTTCGCGCTCTTCGTCATTTTGTTTCATCTCTTCATACGCCGCTTTTTCAGCTTCGGTGAGTTCGATGTTCTCTTCAATCACAAAGCATGCAAACCTGCCGCCTTTTTCGCGCATCTTCTTCCTCGTTTTCTTGCTAAAGAATCCGGTGCATCCATACTTTAACTCAAGGTTCATCGCTTCGAGCATTTGCTCTTGTCTGGCGAGTTCTTTTTCACGAAGTTCGCGTTTTTGGCGGTTGTACCTTTTCCTCGCCAATGCCTTTTTGATGCGCTCAGCTTCTTCCAATTCGCCAGCCGCTGTGAGCCTTTCAATCTTGTCCTCATCGTCGTCATCGTTATCTGATTCCGAGTCAAAGTCACTATCAGGCGTTTCACCTTCGGCTTCGACATCAACACCGCACGCTTTCAACTCCTGGAGCAAACGAATGATAGCGTCTCGTAAAACCATGTAGCTCTCGATATCTCCAGTTTTGCGGTGGTGCATTTGCTCGTTTTCTACTTGCGCGATTTCTACGATGATCTTCATGAAGTCCTCCAAGTCTCTTGGAGCGACTAAACGCAAGGCATCGGTAAACAAGACCGCAAGCAAATCTTTCGTTTGTACCATAGTGCGATAAAATGCAGGATATGCCTTCATAGTGCCAGTTTGGAAAGACACGGTTGAAAAGACAGTGGAGGTCATCATCGCCGGCAGGATAACATACTCCGGGGCATGGAAAATCTGCGACATGTCACGGCCAGACAAAAAAGTAAAGCACAAGTCGTGATATTCAGCGTCACTGAGAAGGTCACGATCGCGCAAATTCTTCGCAATTGCATTCCACGCTCTTCCAAAGTGTTGCCACTTTATGTCAAGCGCATCGGCGCAGAAGTCCGCCGGGTTGGTTTCGTATGCATTTGGGTCCGTTTCGTCGATTTTCTCCGTGATTGTAAGCAAAGAATCTCTGCCAGCTCTTGAATCATCGTCCATCTCATCGATGTGCGCACTGTAACCACCACCAGATTTACCTGTTCGCTTATCGCTCAAACCTTTCGCCATACCTAGCATTTTATTGCTCGGGTTCTCCATGTCGTCTTCTGAATCCGACTCTGCCATCTTCTGGCTCCCTTCGCCAGAACGCACGACAAACTCTGGCTTCGGCCATTTTCTGTTCAAGCACTTGTCGCAGAAGAGATACGGGATAGTCGAGAAGCTTCGCAAGAAGAAGCTCCAGTTTTGCGCGTGCGAAATTTTACCCCACCACTGAAGCGCAATTGTAAAGGCAGTCGCGTACACGGTGTACCAAACAAAGGTATCACAAAAGTACGTTACCAACGCCGGTAAAACGCGCATTACTGTCATGAGGTACATCAAAACGGTACTCGCGTGCACATCGTAGTAACTCGACGGGATTTCACCTTCAATTTCTTCACCAATGTAGCCCAATGAGGCGAGAGGCGTGATGTTATCGCCCCCACCCAAGATGGCGGCAAGCTTGCCGATATTTCCCGAGAGATCAAAACTTCCCGAATCGGCACCAGATAATAAAGTACGACGACGCATAGTTTTATCTTCCTCGTAGTCGTCGTCGTAATCGAGCGGGTCTAACTGCTCAGCCAACAATTCTTCCTCTTTAGTGATATCTTGCAAGAAGTACTTTTCTCTCGCCTCAAAGTGCAAAGCATTTTTCAACGCGTCGCCGTCCAAGTTGATACACGAGGTGTACGTATCAGACTCCTTGTTCCAGCACAAATCTGGATGTTGCAATGCATTCACAGACTCGCGCAAGGGAGGAATAAGAAGATAGTGACCAAATGCCAACTTTGTGGCCAACACGAATATCCAGAAAATGGAGTAAATGCAGCGTTCGCGGAACGGTGTTGCGAACTGCGCACTGCCGCCCATGTAGGGCTCTCTCTTGATCACCGACGTCATGACGCCACACATGGCTAAGGCGTAAACAGCAGCCAGAGCTTGGAAGTATGGTGTTTTACTATCCGGGTGGAAAGACTTTTCCAACCCATAAAATAAAGGAATCATGATAAACGCGAGCGATCGCGTGATGATAACGAACCAATCTTCGAAGGATTCCTGTTTCAAGTTGCGAAAGGAGAGGGTGGCAAACTCGCAAATAAGCTTCAAAACTGCGTGCGTAACTGCGGCAGTGCACACATATCCCCAATCGAAACCATCAGCAAATGCGCACACGCACGAAATGTGGAAGCACACCGCATGAAATACGATGACCGTGTTAAAGTTGACGTAAAGACTGAACCATCCAGCAACTTCGCGATGCGTCTTGAAAAATGTCTTCGACAACCCCTCGCCGGCACCAAGCGGATGCTTCGCCTTGTTCATCATGTACGCTCTGAAATGTGCGTACATGCGTTGATCAAGTGGGTTGTCGCGCATTTCCATAGGTACACCAATAAATTCAGGTTGTCGGTTCTGCTTTTCCTCTTCTGGCATTTCAGCTTCGCGTTTCTCGACGTCCTCGTTCGCATGGCCGTCCACTGGAGGCATGACTTCCTTGAACCTATTGTACTCCCAAAAGAACTCGTTGACGTCATCGTACATGACCCGATCAACAATTGGCGCTTTCGCGCGTTCCTTCAACTCGCGGCGCATGAATAAGTACATCGGAGTGACAACGTTGTTGAGATAATCGCACTCCTTGTATGGCATTTCAGACCCCTTTACTGGTTGCGCCAAAATGAGTTCCGCGTTGGTCTCGGGATCTCTTTCTGAACGGTTTTCGAGCGTAACTGCGCATAATGCGCAATGAAAGAGATAACAGAGTACTTCAGACATGTGGCGTAAATTAGCGGATTCACCGTAAAGCAAAAACCAAATCGCCAAATGATGGGCTTTCGCGTTCGTTTCCACCTTCAAGAACTCTTCCCGATTGACGTTGTTGAAGAAGACTTCGTTACTTTTGCGCTGTGCCATGAAGAGCGCAAGAATCGGGGATTTCTTCTCTTCCGAACCACTGTTGTCGATTTCGAATGCCTGCACGTCCGCGTTTGTCTGTGCTTGATCAAGCATACCGGTGTAATCCACCCAGTGTTTGAAGTTTAAGAACATGTGGCCGTGTAAGTGGTTGATCGCTTCCGCCCACTGCGCCTCACTCAAACCGTCTTCGGAGATACCAGCTTCGTCGGAATACGTGGCAATGGTGTTTTCAACCCATCGCGACATGTTCTCAAGTGCATTGTGCATGTTCGATTTCACTTCAACTGGTGTTTCCGAGAAGTTCGAATCAGGGCACGTCTTTTGGAATCCAAAAAGAGTAGCTTGCTGTTCGAATAATGGCATCAAGCGTTTCTTGATATCTTCGCATCTCGGATTAATGGCCGACCCAGAACCTGGAACGGTCATATCGCGAGGCACATCTGGCAAGACCGTCGGTGCCGGACGTTTATATTTCATGGACTTCACGTGCAAGCCGATAACTTTTCTGAAGAAGAGTTTAAATCCAGAGAGTTTTTGACGCGCTCTCGAGGACACGTCCGATCGGTTGATGGACGCAATCATCTCTCGTCTGCGCATTTCAACCGTCAACACGGCCGCATACGCGCGGTTGAACAACGCTCTAGCGTGTATGAACGATATTGGAAACAAACCAATAACGAGCAAGACGATGTGCAAAATCGTACCATTGATGATATCGATTTCTCTTGCCATGAAGTCACCATAGGAGCGAAAGGACAACATAAGCCCTCGGAACGCTCTTGGAGGCTGATCCGAGATGAGACCAAAGACTGCTGAAGTGCAGCTGATGAACACGTAGCCAGATATTGCGAAGACAACGGCATTAAGGAAATCCCATTGATTCATTTGCGCCGAAAACAATCTTTGACAGAGGAAGTGATGCAAAACCACGCACACGATTTTGAAAAAGTAGCCGTAAATCAAGACAATGGATTGCTTCGTAACTTCAGATAACGTACCTTTGCCAGCAAATCGCTTCGCGAGAGACACTAATCTGTGTGGCCACAAGAACTGCGGCGATAAGGCAAAGTAATACACCGCCGCTAATAATCCAGCGGCAACACCAGAAGTCAAGATAATAATTGGACGCAGCGCAGTGGTAGACGAGGCATCTCCGACGTTCAGCGCTGCAGCCGCGGCCAAGGAAACAATTATAGGTCCAGGAACGAGTCTCAAAGACACGTGCCAAAACTTTACAGACATTGGAAGTTTTCTCCAGTTACGCATCGTATCTGCGCGCCAAGTCCACCACGTTGGTTTATTCCCCAAACCGCGTCTGGCATTGACTTTCTCCTTCGCCGTGCGCTCGTCGTCTCCTCGAGGGATAGAGTCCAACCAGCAGACCCACTCAGCCATACCAAACTTGATCATGCCACTCTTGAACGTTTGCGGATGGAATAACCAGGGTGCCATAGTTAAGTTCCAAATTGCAAACCAGACGTGCCAAGTGCTCGAGAAGAATTCGTGTAAAGGACCGAGCGAAGAGAGCGACATGATAGCCCCCGCCACCCATGCCATTTCTATAGCCGGTTTGATGTGACTTTCGGCGTACTTAGAGTACAAGCTGACGAAACCAGCGCGCATGGTCATGCCACGCTTAGTCTTCATGTAAGCCGCTTCACCGGTATTGATTGAGCTGTCCAATGAAAAACCTCTCATTTTAGCGATGAACATATTGAAAATAAAGCTTCCGGTAATCGTGTGGTGATACAGCTTGGAAAACATATTCACAAAGCCGCCGTCGAGCCAGCCTTCTAACATGACTGGCCAAGCCATAACAAAGGACGCTTGAATAAACCAGTGCGATGGATATATATTGTGCGTACCGACTTCCTCGTGGAAACCAATGTTATCGAACGCATCTCCAGATTTGAAGTACGTTTCGACGTGCACCATAACTATGATAAGTTTGGTCACTACGAACGCAAGAAGTGACGCGAATAATACAAATTCCGTGAACATTATGCCCGCGGAGGATTGAAAAAACGACAGACCTCTTAAGAAATCGAAGGACTTTGATAATCTGTGGAAATCACGCGAAATGAGCTGCATACCGTTACCGGTAGCAATCTTCGCGTGAAACTGGTTCGCGCCGTCAAAGGAAACTTCTCTGGCTTTACCAACCATCTTGAAACCTACGTATCGCACTTTCCCTCCTCTTAATATGACATTCATACCACCAAAGATATCTTCAGATAAGTGCAAAGATTTAGTAGCTTTCGAGACACCACCATTCGATCGGACCCACGCCAAATCCCAAACGTCCGGGTGACCGTAGTGGAACCTCACGCACAGCGGCTTCGCCATGTACCGCTGAACCATTGTACCGAACACTTGCTCAGACAAAGCGGAAAATTGCGCGACTGAACCGTTCTGTTCGGTGATCATTTGCTCGGGGAAACCAACGATGACAGTATCATCATCATCCTCGAAAGTACGGATAAGATTTCGCACTTTCAAACCTTCAGATAATTGAGCGTCTTGATTCATATCGATTGTTTGCATGTAATTCCCTCTGGCGTAAACAATCCCGAGATTCTGGTTCTCTGGCTTACCTTCACCGACGATCGGATTTCCAGGTAAGCGAATTCTATGCGTGAGCTTCATAATGCCGGCAGGATCTTCTTCGTAATCGATTCGAGATCGGCACAGGTAATAATAGCTCCCCGCGTCTTCCATACTCTTCGCCGCCAAATCGGGCTGCTCGTAGTGCGTGAGTACGGTGTGTGGATGTGCCTTGCACATCTCAACAATTTGTTTATCCTTGGCTTCCCAGCCTTTAACGCCGTACATTTGGCAAGATAACACGTGCTCGTACTTCAAGCGAACGAGCGCTTCAATCTCTTCTTCTTTTATGCCTTCCAGTCTCGCCAATATTCTCGACGCATCTGCGTAAGAGGAGAAGCCTTTCACCGTGCGTGAGAGCGTCTGCGTACGGTCTGACGCCCAACGCGAGATTGTCGCAAGAACTGCGACATCCTCTGCCGTTTCCGCGTTCGTCTCGCGTCTCCCTGCGAGTTCATCCAAGAACGCTTCGTAGTTTTGGTGTGGCAAACGTAAATTTGTTCGTTCAAGCACGTTTGCCCATTCGCGCGGAAGCATGGTAGTCAAAAATCGAAACGTGGAGACGTTCTCCCCATCGATTTGCTCCCTCAAATCGTCCGTCGTCAATTCAACTTCTTCGACGTACATGGGAGTGAGCGTGGATAAGGCCGGCGTTTGTAAGACACTTCTGGCTTTCTGCAATTGCGGGTCGGTGAGAGATTCCAAGAAAAATCTTAAAATTTCCCGAGCTTCCGCGCAATCTGGTTCCCCCGTAGGATTCGCAGTGGAGAACGTTCTGTGAAGAACGTCGACAACGCGCCTACCTGGAGCGGTCAACAGAGCAGGCTTCACTCGCGATCGTACGTGCGACGCGTCTTCTAATTTAGTCGAATCCGAGAGCACCTTCAACAACGAATCGCAAACCTGGCCCAACACGACGTTGGTTTCTTTGTGCGCTGCCGATAACTTTTCGTTGTCATCCGCGACGATATCGTTCTTGATCAATTCAATCGACTTTTCAATGTTTTGCTTGAAAACTTTACACGCCTCAACGAGTGAGTTGCCGGAGGCGTCCTCTTCATCGTCGCGTGCTTTGCGAATCAACTTGATACCGTCGTGGACCAGCGTGCGAATATCGATGAGCCATTTCGGCGCGCGCGTCGACTCTCGGCGAACGACGACGCCCATCAGATCCGTCGCTGACTTCAACAACGTGCAAAACTCTGCGCGTTTGCTCGAATCTACGACGCCTAAAATACAAACAAACATGAACGCCGAGACATCAATCATTTGCGACATGACTGATCCCAACAAGGCGTATTTCATACTCGCGTTACGCTCTGCGCCAACTTTCGAAAATACCGGCGCGGTTAACATTGTAGGGAATAACACGTACGTATCAGAATCACCACCGAGGAAACTCTTCACAGTTTTTCCATTCAGTGGTGCAAACAAAAGCGCGCTGCGCTCTTCGTCGCTCAATAAATCACGCTTGCGCAAAGATTTAATCACCGCATTCCAGGCACGCGCAAATTCTCTCCACTGCTCCGAAGCAGCTTCCGCGCATAAATGTGTCGAAGGCGACGATGCCGGCATTGGCTTGAGCTGCTGAGTGGAAATAATCTTCTCCCCAAAAGCGGCAATCTTGAGCGGAAGCTCGCGAACAACTTTCGACCATCCGTCTTCCACGCCTTTCCAACGCAAACGATCAAAAGCTGAGGCGATACCCAAGCCGATGAGGTACCAGAAGAAGGTATCCGCGTAGTACAAGAGAGTGCTCGGAAGCCATCTTTGAATGACGACAAGGTACTTGTACGTGTGTCGTCGGAAAATGCGGACGATGTGGATCATAAACTCTGGTAACATATCGCTGTAATCGTACTGATCGCAGTCTTCGCCGGCAAAGTCGTACCCCCAGCAGTACAAATCGAGCTGTAAAATAGCTCTGGTTGGTTTTTCAAGCGGCGAGAGGATGAATACGAAGTCAAATAAGAACTTAGCCGCCAATACGACGATCCAGAAGAGACGATACCGGAAGCTGTCGCTTCTATCCGTGCTCACATCTTCTTTCGTGCCTAAATATTCTTTTTGGCCGCCCATCGGAACGAGTCCACTAAAATCAATTAAACTGATCGCGATGTACGCGTATCCAATTGGAGCAAACACGGTCAAAGAAAAGAGACCGCAAGCAGTCAAACCAGTTACAATCAACGCCGCAGAAGCGATTGCAAGTTTTGCAATGCTCATAGTCTTGCTCTTGTAGAGTTCTCGACGGTGCACGAGGAGGACTTGCAACTCAACGAAAAAGTCACATCCAGCCGCGACGCCTGCCAGGAACGAGTAATATTGCCACTGTAAACCTGCGAACAAGTAAATAGTCATAAATGCAAAGGCACACGTCATGAACGTGAACATTCTGTGGAAATTCAAAAGGACCATGGTCCATCCAAGAAATTCGTTGTGCGTCTTTTCGAAAACTGCGCCGAGTGTCTGATCGATTTCCGCTGCAATGCGTGCCCGGCGCATGTAGTTTCTGTAGTTCACGTAAGACACCGTCGTTCCATCCCCAGTATCGTTCGTTGTCATTCGCTTTAACTTACTTGGGATCAAGTAGCACTCGTTGATATCGTCGTAGCCAAGTCTACGGTACACGCGCAAATCCGAACGAATTTGCGTGGCGAGGAATTCCGTCACGGGCATAATGATAGACTCAACAAAGTCTCCCTTCTCAAACTTCATGACCTTTGAGTTCACTGGCTTCCCGTTTGCAGTGATAGCGTTGGAACACACGTGAAAAAGAAATGCAATCATTTCAGGCATGCCGCGGCAGTTTGCGGCTTCGTCCGCGATGCACTCAAAGAGCACGAGCGATCTCAGCTTGTTCTGCCCCATTTGTGACTCTAACGATCCAGAGTGCATAATGCCTAAATCACCAACAAAGTTACGCCATCGAACGTAGTTTCGAAACGACTTCGCATATCTCTTTTCGATGATAAAATCTTCACCCTTGCCTTTGGATTCCTCGGTCGAGCCAATGTTCCAAAGTTGACCAGCTAATCGATCCGCGACGTTTTCAACCGTAGCACCAACGTTATCGTCTCCGGCGCTTTGGAAACCAAAGACTGATGCTAGTTCTTGCGCGATAGGCAAGATTTTGTTCCGCCATTTCGTCACGGCGCGTTCAATTTCAGACTTTCCGGTTGGCTCCGGACCGCGGCGCGTCAAGTCTTCGCCTTCTAATTCTTCTAAATCTTGCCCACTCGTCGTGGCTGGTTCAGAAGCCAAATCGGCGGCGAACCTTTGCGAAGAAGGAGGACTTTTCGTCGATTGCGCCGCCTTTTTGGTGAGCTCAATTTCTTCTGGTTCGTGCGATTTCGAAAACCACGAGAACACCGGCGTCTTCGCTCTCACCAGCGCGTGAAATGCATCTCTCCAAATTCTGCCCAACTGTTTTCGCTTCAAACCAAGGGCAATGATGATGTAACCAATAAAGATAAGTTTGAGCCACGTTTGAAACTTAAGATCAAGCATGTTCAAATCGTATCCGTCGGTCCCCGGGCAGGAGGTATCCCCGGGCTGCGTCCACGTCGAGTTTTCTTTTGCAATAAAACCTTCGACGTCGAGCGCGAAAGTCGGCGGTGCCGGACACACAGTTGGTGACTTTTGGTGCACCAACATTTGGTGGTGGCAAGACAAGTACGGCGACTGCAACGACACGGCTGTCGGGTTAATGAGCCCCGGCGGATGCGACAGAATGGCCGAAAAGTTCTCGAAAAACGCAAACTGCGGCACCAACTGTCCCGGCTTCAACTTAATTTGATGCCACGCTTCGGCTTCCGTGTGTGCAAACGCGTGCACGGAAGCGTTGTGCGCATCGTTGATTGCTTCCCCACACTTTGGAAATTTGAGTGGATCGTACGCTTGAAGTTCCTCACCGCCGTAAAACGGCGTACACGTGCCGCCTTTTTTCCAGAGGAGTTTTAACATGAAGTAAACCGCTCTCGGTCGAAGTAAATCAACGTGATTCACTTTGCACCTTTTTTCTACCGCCATCATCCCGAAATACTCCTCAGACGTGTATAAATCTGGCTGCGTCGGCGACATGTAGCCGCACGGAGAGTGTAACTTTTCTTTCAAACTCGGGCAGACTTTTTCGATGATTGGAATTCTTTCATCCGTGGTCGGCACAGCGGTGACTGCCTTTCCCTTCCAATACTCGTCCACCCACGCCATAATAGATCCACCGGTAACGAATCGCGTGCCACAGCCACTCGCGCACGTCGTGGCATGTTTTTCTAAATCTTCAATCATCGACGTCGTCCAATCGGCTTGGGCAATTTGGTCTTCTTCGCCCATAGTATCGTAGCCGTTCCATCCTTCGTGTTGTGGAGCTAATTTATACGCATCTACGCCGTATTCAGAAACTATGAACGGCTTTTTGGAAACTAAATGATACTTTTTGAACAAAGTGAGCGGCGACCAAAATCTCCGCGTGTACATGTTCACCGCCCAGAAGTCGAGCTGGTCCATCCACACGTCTGAATAACGAATCCACGCTAGTGCCCCCCACATTTGCATCCCAACGACGTGTTGTTTTGTCCTCGGTAAGTTAACGTTCGCTAAAGCGGTTCCGCACAAGACACCTTCGGAACGCACGACCGAGCACAACAAGTTGACGGATTTCATCAACTTTTCGATGGAATCTTCGAATTGACACCCGCTGATGCCAAAGTTCTCCGCTAAATCTTTATCGCAAACGAACAAATTCCACGGTCCATTCAACTCATTTCCTACAATCCAAGCGCCAATGGCTGGGTGCTTTGCGGCTCTAACTTGCGATCTAAGTTTTCTTTGGACTTTCGTCATGGACTCCTCGTCGTTGAAGAACGACTTGGTTCCGTCTTCGAAATCGTAACCAACAATAATAACAATCCCATACTGGTGACACAAATCAAAGAACTGCGTGTGTCTGTGCGAATATTTCAACGTATAAATACGAATCGCGTTCACACCGGCATCGGCTAGGAGAGGAATATCTCGTTCAAAAATCCCGGCGTAGTTGGACGTGAAATAATCCCCATACGGTTCAAACCAATCCGGGTCGGCTCCTACTGGCACTGGAGAATAACACACAGCGCGCATTAACCATGGTTTCCCGTCTAAGTATAAAGTTCTACCTAACCTACGCAACCTACCGGTATCTAAAGTCGTTTCGTTCAAATTTGGTGGGTTCCTAAACGCCTCCAATCGCTTTCTACCCTCCGCGGATAAAAACTCCTTCTGCGGATTGTGGAAAGCCGGGTCGTAAATATCTACGTCATCGTCTATAGCTGGTGCAGTTAAACCGGTCGCGTTTACCTCTTCTTCGTGTTCGATTTGTTTTTCCATTTTCTTTTGCTCGTCCGCTTCTTCGGCGCTTACTTCGGCTTCGGAGTCTTCGGTCAAGTCGTTCGCCGTTCCGGGATCTACCCCAGTAGCAGTGGACGTACCCGTCCCGTCGTCCGCACCTAACTTACTCAATTTAAATGGCACCGATCCTTTCACTGTTTCTTTATCACCGCTCGGTTTTGGTCCATCGAACGGCCATACCATCCCGCCGAGTTTCGCGTTCAACCTTTCCAAGGGAGAAGGAGATCCGTGAATGGTACTCTTATTCTTTTTATGACTCGCCGTACTTCTCGCGCCGCGGAATATCGCGTCCGCTTTGCGCCCGCTGTTGTGATCGTACTCGTACTCTTCGTAATCGTCTTCGATTTTATATTTGCGATCGTTCACCAAAGATGGCTCTTCGCTCCCGTAGCGCGCAAACGCGATGTCCAATTCACTCGGTTTGACGCGGCTTTTCCCCGTCATCGAGCCACCAGACGAGGCGACGAACGTTGTCGCGAAGAGCACGGCAAAGATGGCCGAGAGGATTACGCGCCACGGCATTTTCTTCCTCTTCAGTCCTTCCTCCTCGTCGTATCGCCGATGAGAGTCGTCTGGAGGTGCGAATGTCGCGTAGCCTCCTCCGTTCATCAACGCTCCAGGAGGAGGTGGTCCTCGTCCTCCTCGGGCAGCGGGGGAGGAGGAAGTCATTTTTGTAGACAAAAAGCAAAGAAGAGAGACAACTTCCTTTGTTTTTTTTTACGAGATGTTTATCCGCGGGCAACGAAAAGTGCCTTTGTTTGTGTGTGTTTGTGTTTGTGTGTGTGTTTGCGTGCGTGTATGTAAAGCGCGCGCGGTGCAGAGGAATAATGACGCGAAGAGCAAACAGAGGGAACGATTCGATTTTTGCGCCTTTTTTTTTGCTGATACCCTAAATAGTTTTTTTGTGTGTTTTTTTCTCTCTCTTTCTCTCTCTTTGTATTACAACATCTCTTCTCTCTCTCGCTCTCTCTCTCTCTCTCTTTGTGTTTAGTAGTATTTATATTATGTTTGAATTCACTTCTTTTCTTCTTTGTCGAAACTCGCAGAAGAGGTGGTATCGCAGAAGTTTTCATCGTCTTCGCAGAGCGCGTTGGAGGCGATTTTACCGACGTACCACGCGGAGAGCGCGGATAAGCCGAGCGCCAACAGCGCGGGACCGATTTGTTGGACGGTGGCGCCTCCGCCGGCGGAAATGGTTCGCGCGACGTCGCCGCTCGCGACGTACGCCGCCGTCCCCGGTATCATGCCCAAGAAGGACGCCGGAGCGTACTCCAACACCGAGACGGATGTCAAGCCGTAGAGGTAGTTGGACACGGAAAACGGTAAAAGTGGGCTCAAGCGTAACATGAAAACCACGCCGAATCCGTTCTCTCCAATCGCCTCGTCGATTTTCCTGTACTGCTCGCCGAACTTTTCGCTCGCCAATTTTTTCACCGAGTCTCTGGCCACGTACCTAGAAACAAGAAACGCCGCTACCGCTGCCACCGTCGCGGAACTCACCACAACCAGAGTCCCTTCAAACGCGCCAAACAACGCCCCTGCAGACATCGTCAACGGAAACGCCGGCACCGCGAACATTTCCAAAACGAAATACCCGAACCCGAACAACAACGGCCCGTTCACGGGACCGAGCGAGTCCAAATACGAAGCGTATCCGAATAAAGCCTCCGTGATTGGTTCTCTAAAGTACACCGAAGACGCCAATATCCCCAACAGAACGCATCCAAACGCGACGAGCGTCGTCTTTGAATTCGTCTCGTCTCGCTCGTCGTCTATGGAATCTCGAGAAGCGTCCACGATATCTTTCGCGCCTAAAGTTTTGAGTAACTCCGTCGGCGAAGAAGTGCTACTACTACTATTTCTGTTCCCTTGGTTCTCGGGAGAAGAATCTACCGCCGCCGCCGTCGTCGCTGCTTTCGTCGCGCTTTCTTTATCCTCGTCCCGAGAGTCGAATATCGCCTTGTTTCTTCTTATTCTTCTCCTACTCCTACTCCTACTCCTACTATTACTGCTACTCCTACTCTCGTTACGTCCTATCGCCTCTGTTTTCGTTGTTTCCGTTGTTCTTAGTATTGCTGTCGTCGTCATCGTTCGTCGTCCTCTCCCCTGCCGCCGCGACTCCGGCCAAAACAAAGTCTCAGACTTTGCGAACGATGACGACGGTGATGACGACGAGGCGTGCGTGACGACGACGCCATCGCGCGACGACGACGTGCTCCTGCTCCGCGCGAAACTCTTCCGGCCTCTCTTCTTCAACAAAGCATCGTTCGAAAAAGAACAACCCCCCTTCCTCGCGCTCGTCTTCAAAGACGAAGAACGCGAAGCGTGAAAAGAAGCGCCGTGCATCGTCGGTATCGATATCGACGACGTCGTCGTCGTCATCTGTGCTAAAGAATATACCTTTTACTGGAATGCAGATGAGATTTGGATATCAGCGCGTTTAAGAGAGAGAGAGATCTGCTCTTTTTCGCGCGTGCGCGTGTGCGTGTGTGTACTACAGCGCTGTAGCGGTGTCGCGCTCGGTGGTGTGTGCGAGAATACTATTTGGGGGAATTCTGATACTACAACCGCGCGAAAGAGCAAACGAAGTGTGACGCGATGCAGACACTTGCTTCTTATCTCTTTCAACTGCTTTTTTTAAAGAGAAAAAAAGCAATCGAGAAGCTTCAAAAACGATGATGCATCCAAGCGAGAAGGAAAAAAACGAGACTTTGACGACGCGAAGATACTATCATCATCTCAGAAGAACGTTTTACTCGATCATTTTTTTATCCCGCACGCGGTATTAGTGTTATCGTTATTGTCGTTAGTATTATTATTCTTTCGCGATCTCTCTCTCTCTCTCTTTGACTATTTTACGCGCGCTGCTTCACACGAGCTTCGCTCGGCCTCGCGCGGCGTTTATATTCCTGCTCCTGTGGACCTTCTCCGCGGTTTCCATTCCTAAAAACGCAAACACGATGAAACACCCGGTCCATTGGATGTTCGTTAACGTTTGGTTTGGGTTTCTAAATACCGAATAGACGGTGCTAAAAATCTTTCTCGTCGTCGTGACCGTGGTGAGGACTAAAACGTCAAAGCTCGTGATGGTGTGGTAGATGAAATTTTGGCCAACCGCGGAGGCTAAGGAATAACTCACGATCGCTTTCAAAACTTTCGGGTATTTCGCGCAAAACGCGAAACCGCTGGTGATTTGACCCGTCAATATGGCAAAGACCAACGCGACGATGGCTCCGGATAAGTTCGTATACAACATGCTCTCGTGCGCGCTCGGTTTCGCCGTTTTTCGGTGACCCGGATTTAAAACTTTCGTGCTCGTTTTCACTTTATCTTGCAACCCGCCGGTAATGGCGTCGAACACCAAGGACAAGAAAATCAAACTCAAACCGTACGTGGAATTTTCCGTCACACTCGCAGACTTCCCGCTCGACGACGACGCTTTGCCGTAGTTGAACAAAAATACGCCAAACGTAACAAACGCGACCGAGAGATATTGAAACCTCGAAAACTTCCTCCCTCCTAAAACCAACCCACCGAGCATGACGGGAACCATCTTACAACTCTTCCCTAAAACCTGCGTCGGGTAACTGACGTACCTCAACGCCTCGTTCGACGCCGCCATCGCTAACATCTGCGACGACCCGCTGTGAAAAATTTCCTTCAGAGGCAGTTTATACCCACTCCCACCAAAGACAAAAATAGCCAACAACGCGCACAACGCGTTCACCGCTCGCTCGAACACGAGCGCAAAAAACGTCATCGAAAACCTCTCCCCTCCGTTTTCTCCTTGCGCTTCGTACACGTCCTCTTGCATCACCGCGAATAAGCTAAACGACACGAACACGCCCACACAGCAGACGATGAGTTCCAACTCTCTCGACATCATCCCGAAAACGTGAAAACTTTTCCCATCGGGTAAAAAGTTAAATCCAGAGTTTTTCAAAACGCCTTTGTACCGAGGCGACGGGGTCATCTCTCGCACCACCCGCGGAGATAAAGACGATGCCTGTCGTCGAGTCGTTGCCGGCATTAGTAGTGGTAGTAGTATTAGATAAAATGTAGTATTCTTGTTGTTGTTGTTGTTGTGCGGGGAGGAAGTGGCGAATGCAGTTCACAACAACACACAAAGAGGAACACAAAAAAAGGTCGAGAAGGGGCTCCTCTTTTTTTTTGACGAGACCTTTCTCTACTTTCCTCATTTTTTACCGCACTTTACATCTCGAAACGTGTGCATTAACGCGCTTCTTCTTCTCCAAAAGCGCGTCGTGGTGTGTCTTCTCTCTCTCTCATCCTTCTCTTTTATTGCTACCACTGCGCGTGGTGTGAAGATATATATATATAGAGAGACGAACGGGGAAACTTGGAACCGACGAGAGAGAAACGGAAGAAGCGATCTCGAGGAGAGTTTTATTTTTCTAGTAAAGCGCTTTTGCTGCAAAATATCTTCTCTTCAAAACCAAATCATCATCGCGCTTTGGAAAGAAACGAACGATGATGGATTTCACGTCGGTCAGCGATAAGATCTCCACGTTCACCCGAAACGCGAAAATGGAAGCGGAGCGATTGTTTTTACCGTCCGCGTCGAGTTTAGGATTACCGGTGAGCTCCGCCGAGGACGTGATCATGGCCGAGAGCGAGTTTGCGAGGTTGTGTGCGCAGTCGCAAGCCCCGGAGGAGGCGGAAAAATATAAAAAAGAGTTGGACGAGGCGAGGTTTCGATTGGCGTGGGCGTTGTCGCACAGCAGACGGGAGGAACATTTGAGACACGCGGAGAATATTTTGATGGACGAGACGTTAGAGTGGGACGACGTTTTGACGCATAGAGATAGGTATTATTTGAAGGCGGTATTGTATTACAATCGTAACGACTATTTGTCGTGCAGAGACAACGCGTTTACGTGTTTGAGCGTAGATCCGACGTGCGTCCAGGCGCAAAATTTGAGGCAGGCGTGCGAGGAATATTTGGCCAGGGATGGGATTATTGGAATAACGGGCGTTGTGGCCGGTGTGGCGGTGTTAGGAGCGATGTTCGCGTCGAGACGATAAGAGAAGAGAAGAGAGAGAAGAGAAACAAATAAACACGCAGGGCTTTTCAGTCGTAATTAATAAATCTGAATAATAATAAGGGCCCGTGATATACCTCGGTACAATTTTGTGATCATAATACTAAACTATTACAACAATTGCGGCGGCTAAATTTACCATCTTTTAATACTACGACTATCTATCTCTAAACTACATCTACTGTTTCAAAATTTACTTCGATAGCTTTCTCTTCGCTAAACTCTTTTTGTAGTCGCGAATGGATTTAGTCATCTTCGTCACTTGTTGATTTTCGCAAAGCCAAATCTCTTTTGCCACTTTCTCGATTAAGCGGAAATCGTGCGATACTAAAACTAATCCGCCGCTGTACTCATTTATCGCATCCGCTAACCCGTCGATGGCGTCTATGTCCAAGTGATTCGTAGGTTCGTCTAATAACAAAATGTTAGGTTTGGACAAACATATCATCGCAAAGACGAGACGCGATTGCTGCCCCGCGGATAAGAGCGCGATAGGTTTCGTTTGCGTCTTGCCGGAAATTCCGTATGTTCCTAAATACGAACGCCAATAATCGTCCAGCTTTTTCATGTCTTGAAATGTCCCGGAAAAAAATTCCAACGGCGTCGAGCGCGGATCGAGAGATTCAAACGAATGTTGCGTGTATCTACCAACGATGACGCCGTTTCGTCTTTCGACGACGCCAGTTGTCGGTTGTAAATCCTGGGCGAGCAATTTCAACAACGTAGACTTACCGGCGCCGTTTGGACCAACCAACGCCACGCGGCTATCCATATCGATGCCAAAATCTACGTTTTTCAAAATGTCTATTTCGGTTCCCGGATACCGGAACGTGACGTCTTTGAACGGCAAAACCGGAGGCGCGATTTTTGCCCCGCAATCCGGGAATTTAAAACGGAACGAGTTCCTCTCCTCGCTCGGTTCGGGAGTCAACCCTGCCGCGATCATCTTATCGAGCACTTTTTGACGCGAATTCGCGAGTTTCATTTTATCCTCAAAAGTACCGGCTTTGGCGATGAACTCTTTAATCGCTTTGACTTCCGCTTGCTCTTTGTCGTATTTGCGCTGGTTGACTAAATCTTCGCTCGCTCGTGTTCGCTGGAACGTTTCGTAATCACCGTTATAATACGTGAGTTTCGTATTTGTGAGTCGAATAATGTGCGTACAGACACCGTCGAGAAAATCTTGCGAGTGACTGACTACGACTAAACACTTGTCGTATTTCGCGAGATAGTTTTCCAACCAAACTACGGCGGATAAATCCAAATGATTCGTAGGCTCATCGAGTAAAAGTAACGCAGGAGCCGCAAAAAGAGCGCGCGCTAACGATACTCGCATTCTCCATCCCCCAGACATGTCTTTCGTCGAGCGTTGCATCATATCTTTATCAAAGCCTAGACCGAATAATAACTCAGCCGCCTTCGTTTCAAACATGGACGGATCGAGCTCTTCTAAACGTTCGTAAATGAGTTGTAAACGCTCGTCGCCGGGACCGTAATTTGCCATCAAATCTTCCTCCTTCTTTCTCAATTTCTCAATCTCTAACTTGACGTGGTCGACGACCGATTCCAGCGCGGTTCGGTCTGAAGGCGCGGCTTCTTCACGAAGGTGATAAATGTCAACGTGCTCCGGAATAGGAATCTCCCTCTTGGCAATAGCAGAAAGTAAATTGGATTTCCCGCATCCGTTTTGACCGATTAAACCGTACCTACGCCCGTGGTTTAGTTCTAAGTTGCACTCAGAAATCAGCTCTTGTCCGTTGACTTGCATAGAAAACCGTTCGATTTTAACATCGAGCGCCGTTTCGCGAGACGCCAATACGCCCGTCACCGTTCGATCAACATCGTCGTCGTCATCTTCCTCGGATATCGTCTCGCTGTTATCTTCATTCCCATCGTTAGCAGTGCCAGGTGATTCATCGTTTCTTTTCTCGCGTTCGAGTCGTTTGCGTCTGGATCCACCGACTTTTGCACTCCCTACGCCTCGTCGTTCGTCTTCCGAACTCGCCACTTTGCCTTGGAAGACGCGCCACGTGTCCGAGCACACCTCACCGACGAACGCGGCATTGTGCGAAATGGTTAGAACACCACCTCTGAACTTTTTCAGCGCGAAAATTAAAGCTTTCAACGTTTCGTTATCGAGGTAGTTGGTAGGTTCGTCCAAACAAATGACGTGCGGTTTATTCCACATTGCCGCCGCCAGAACTAAGCGCGATTTTTGGCCTCCGGACATTCTTCGAATGTTCCCATCCCCGAGTTCGGTTGATATGCCGAAATCCGCCAAGTGTTTATATACCTCCGTCGACGTCAGCGGTCGCACATCTAAACCAGATTGCATCGCTTTGTACGTCTCGTCGAAATTGAGACACATTTTCTTACAGTAACTGTCGCGGTGTAAAAACTTTGCGGGCTCCCACTTGGTCACGCCCGGTCGGTCGCCGTTTTTTCTCACTTCGTAACACAACTCGCCGCCTTTGACTGCTCTTCCTAGAATTTCGTTCACGTTCCCGCGCTGTAATCGCGCGGATTCTTCTTCCTCAGTTAGTTTCATAGTTTTCATCGCCGCGAGCTCTTTGTCTCTTCCTAAGAAGAAACGCGTTTGAATGTACTCTTTCGGCGTCAAATGCAGATTGGATTCTAAATGGTGCATGCTGTGCTGCGAGACGTACGCTATCCTCAAATTATGGTGTTTCCAAATAGTTCCCGATTGCGGTTCAATCTCGCCAACGATATTCTTCATCAACGTGGTTTTACCAGCGCCGTTCGCACCTACAATAGCAACTCGGGAACCCAAGTACGCGCGCACGCACACTTGTTCTAAGATGTTCTTCTCGCCGCCGTCGTATTTGAAAGTGACGTCATCGAGTCTCATAACGACTTGGCCGCGATTTTTAATACCGTCTAAAACGCCTGGATCTGGGAAAACGAGCAAAGGCTTTTCGCTCGAGCCTCGAATGCCTCCGTTTATTTCATTTTTACCGACACCGTTGCTTCCGCCTATAGTCATCGCGCCTTTGTTCATCGCGGAAACGAGTCCAGCCGTATTCTCCAATCCTAAAGCTTCGCGACGTGCGAGTTCTTTCGATTTATCCAGCGACGACGCATCTCCTCTCATACCATCGTTCGACCCATCGTCCACGTCTAACCCATTCTCCTCCGCGTGTTTCGAAATAGCATCCAAAGTTTCTTTCTTCATCCTCGGCAAGACTAAATTCGGCTTCTTGGCGCGAAAGCCCGGGAACCCGCCGTCGAACACCGTGAGCTTTTGGTTTTCAAAATGCACGATGTCCGTGCACACTTTGGTTAAAAAGTCGTAATCGTGCGAAACAACCAAGACGGTAGAATTCGATGCAATCAAAAAGTTAGCCAACCATTCGACCGCGTCCACGTCTAAATGGTTCGTAGGCTCGTCAAGTAATAACAAATCCGCCTGTTGCGTCATGGCCGCCGCGATTGCTAATCTCATCCTCCATCCACCGGACAATTCGTTCACTCTCTTTCCCATCATCTTATTGTCAAACCCAACCTCTTTCAAGCACGCCTCGGAAGACGACGCGGTTTCGTCGCCACGACCACCGCTCTCTTCTTCCTTCTCCCTCGCAAACTCACTCACCGTCGCGTTCGATAAACTCAAAATCTCGTGTCTCACGAACACCACGTTCACGTCCTCCGGAAAACCCAAAATATCTTTCGCCGCGATTCGATTCATCAGCGTCGTCTTCCCGGCGCCATTCTGACCAACAATGCCGTATCTCTTCATCTTCTCAAGTCGTAACGCGGTCGGTTTCAACAGAATCTTCGCCCCGAACCCGAGTATTATATTTTGCAAATCCACCAAAAATGTTTTCTGCTTCTTCGTTTCCGTTTCACCGTTTTCCTCTCCTTCGTTTCGCCTCGCATCTTCCTCCGCACGACCACGCATCTTCGCCCGCACCAACGCGTTCGCGCACATATCCCTCACCTCCTCTTCCGTCACGAACGCCTCCAACATGTCTCCAACATTCTCCGAAATCGATTCCACGTCCGGAGTTTCGTTTTCTTCTTCTTCTTCGAAGATGAGGTCCAAGAGTAAATCTTTCACGTATTCTAAAACTTCCTCGTCGACGGATTTCGAGCGCAGAAATTCGTGGACGAATTGTTCCACATCTTCTCTTCTTTGTTCTCTCGTCGTCGTCGTCGACATAAAGGCGACTGTTGTTCGATGAGCGTTTGGTTTTTGTGACGAAAGAAATGAAAGAAGAGAAAAAGTGCCGCCAAATATCTTCTTTTTTTTTCTTAAGAATTCTTTCTTTTTTCTTTTTCTCTCGCATTTTTTCAATTTGAGCACTTTAACAACCGACACACAAAAAAACAAGCGCTTTTAGATACACACTCACACACACAGCTTGCGCACGATTTTACGCATCACCGCGCGGAAGAAGAACAGAGATGATACCCAAAAGCGCGACGACTACTCTCAGACGAGGAGATTCTGTGGTTGTGTTTTCATCTTCTTCTTCCTTTTCGTTGTTCGGGAAAAGAAGAAGATTCATCCTCCCTCGTCCGTGTCCTCGTCGTCGTCATCGAAATCACCAAACGCATCGTCATCATCATCATCATCAACCGAAAAGGTATTCTTCCCGTGGAGTCCCGTCGTTCGCGGCGGTGAACGACGACGCGAATGCTCGCGATGAAGATTTCTTGCACACGTTAGGGGTGAAGTTACGAAAGGAGACGGGGAGAGAAGCCCAAATGCCTCCCGGGAGAGTCGGTTTGTTTGGCGTTCGAGAAACGCTCGAATATCTGATGGACTCGAACGCTTTCGTGGAAACGAGAGTGAAGAAGTACGGACCGATTTTCAAGACGGCTTTTTTCTTCAAACCGACGATCGCGTTCGGGTCGAAAGAAGCCGTGGATGAGTTTAAATCGTTCGAGGCGAGTTTACCGGCGGATGAGGCGTTGCCGGAGACGTTCAGGGAGCTACACACGGAGTACGGCGCGTTGAAACAAAGCGGCGCGAAGCACAAAGCGACTCGGAAGAACTTTTCGAGAGTGTTGGGAAGAGAGGCTTTGGAAACGTACGTGCCGGAAATCGCGATGCGAACGGAGGAATTCGTAAATAAGTTGGAGCAAAGGAAAGTGCCCTTGTTTCTTGGGAAAGATATCAAGCGGTTCGCGTTGAAGACGTTGTTTTATCTGTTTTTGGGTAAAGTGCCCAAGGATAGTATTATAGAGGAAATGTATTTGTACAACGCCGGATTGTTGTCGTTGGGAAAGTTTGACCCGACGTTTAAGAAAGGGGAAAGCGCGTTGGAGAAACTGACGCAATACGTGCTCGAATACTATCTGGAAATTAAAAAAGACGAGGCAAAGTTGAACGCACCTGAACATTTCTTTCTAAAACAGTACTCCGAGGCGACGGATGAGTTTGGCGATACATTTTCGGACGAACGTGTCGCCGTGACGGTCGTTTTGATGGTTTGGGGTTCGTACATCGAGGCAGCTGCGTTAATGGGACACTCGATACGTATTCTAGGCGAGAAAGGAAACGCGGATGTTTTGAAAAAAGCGAAAGAAGAAGCGCGGGCGTTGCGAGAAGAAGAAGAACAGACGCTCTCCACGTTGGCGCAAAAAGGGAAATATTTGTTAGCGGTGTCCAAGGAAACGTTGAGATTTCACCCACAAACCGCGGGTGGGTTGAGAGTAAACCCAACGGATAGGACGTTTTGCGGGTACGACATTCCTGCCGGTTACGTGTTAACCGCGGACCCGCGCATCGCGTTCCTCGACGAATCCGCCTTCTCCGATCCGAAAGCGTTCAATCCTTCGCGGTTCCTCGAAGCTTCCAAGAGCGAAGACCGTTTCTTCCCAGGCGGAATGGGTCAACATCAGTGTCCGGGGATTAACTTAGCGACGACCATGAACGTGATTTTCTTGACCAAATTCTTGACGACATTTTCATCTTGGACGCCGTCAGAAGGCATGCCCGAGGAGGTTCCATTGGTGCAAGTGCCGATCGTTATCATAGCGGATGAGTATAGCGTAGACTTGATGCAATAAAAAAATTAGTTACTATTGTTTGTATCTCTTTGAGGTGTTTTTCTCTATCTTATTGTACAACGCGCAATGACGACTTCTATGCGTATGACTTCTATGTGTGCTTTATGTAACTACTTATTCACGGAGGAGATTTTAAGTCCTCTGTACTCCATCGCCAAGCATTCAAACGGCGAATTCTCAATTTCTACGAGCGTGAACAAACTCTCCGGTGTTATTTCTGTTATTTCTAGCTCCTCCTCAGTTTCAGTTTCAGTTTCAGCTTCTTCGTTCTCTGTTCCGTCCAAATCGTAATACGTGCAATCTCTATCGCCATTCACGTCGTAAGGCGGCACGAACACGTCCAATATCGCCACGTCCGTAATCGCGACTATCCTGTGTATGTTCTCTTCCGGTGAACATACCTGAATCCCACCGCCCGATGCAACTATCACATCATCCGACACCAAATGACACCCCCTCGGTTTACACGCTGTCGTATCTTCGTACTTACCATCCGCCCATTTATACTTTTGCACCCTCGCCGAGCCGTATAAACATTTCGACAACACCGTCATTTCAGGGTGATTGTGCAAAGGGATTTCCATGCCTTTGGGAATGATAAACGTGCATATCTGAAAGTCTTCGCCGCCGTAAATCCTCTGACTGTACACTGCGGGCGGCTTCCCTCCCTCTTTGCTCCCTCCTAGTAGAAAGTTAAAAGCCTGAGCGGAAACGGACGAGGATTTCTTCATCTTCATCTTCTTCTTCTTCGCCCTCTTAAACATGCTCGCGAAGAGCGATTTCAGCGGGTCCCGCGCAAACTCTTCTTCCTCTTCCGTATCGTCACCGCTCGTCGTATCCTCTTCCTCCTCCGTCTCGACGAAATCTTCTCTCCACCTCAGCAGCCCAACTTCTCTGGCCGTCACGCGTTCCAAGTGCGGTTTTAACCGTTCGTAAATCTCCCTCGTTCGTTCGCGCTGCGTTTGTCTTCTCGCCGCGAAAGAAGTCGTCGTCGAGGCTGTCGTCACGTTAGCAGACGTGGACGAAGAACACACTCTCTCGCACGCTCTGAAAAGCCGCTCGATCGCGTTCGCGTCCATCTCGTCTCCGTCTGAGCAATACCTGTTGTTCTGATCTTCGTCTTCTTTTTCTTCACCGCATCCGTTCGGACAATCCTCGAATAAGAGTTGTTCAAAACTCTTCTTCTTCTTCTTCTTCTTCTTTCTCTCGTCTTCGGTTTTCCCGTTCGTTTCGAGCATGATTTTCTTTCACAGCGCGCAGTCACCGACGTCTCTCGATTCTCGCCCTCCAATTAATCGCCGGCCGCGCGTTGTTTGTCGGCCGCCGCGTCAGGAAAAAGGAAAAGAGCAGCGTTTCGCCGAACCACCGCGGGCGCCCGGACGACGGGCGAAAGAAGAGAAAGCACTAACGGTTTTTGGAGGGAACGTTTGTTGTTTTGACGTAAAAGACGTCTGTCTTTTCTTTTCTTTTTCTCTCTCGAGGAAAAAAAACGGCAATTTTTCTTCTTTGACGAAAAAGAAATCATCTCGCCATTTTAGTAAAAAGAGACTTTGAGAGAAAGAAGAAGAAGAAGAAGAAGAGGACGAGGAGAAGTTGGTGTCGCGAGACAAACGTCATGTCTTCTGGAGCGAGGACGAGAGCGCAGAAAAGGCGGATCGAGGAGAGAGATTTGTGGAGTTTGATCGTGAAGTGCGACGATATTTGTTTCCAACACATTCTTCCGAGATTGAATGCGACTGATGTGAAATTCTTGTACGGAGTGAATACGGAGACGAGAGCGTTGATTAAGAGATCATCTCGAGCGAAAGATTTGAAAGAGAAGTTTAAAGTTGAAGAGATGTCATCGATATCGACTTTGGAGTTTGTGTGGGAGAATAAATCGTTGTGGCCGATAGGCTGGCGCAAAGACGAACCATATTTCTGCTATCGAGTTGCTACAACGAATAAACTCGAGTTGCTCAAGTGGATACGAGAGGAGAAAGAGTGTGAGTGGAGTGATTTGACGATCGATATGGCCGCACGTCAAGGTAATCTGGAAATGGTAAAGTATTGCGTTGCAAATGAGTGTCCTATCGATGAGGACGCGTGTGCATATGCTGCCTCAAACAGTCATCTCGAGTGCCTCAAATACTTACGCGAAGAAGTCAAAGCGCCTTGGGATTTTCTTACTTCCGCTTGGGCGGCTCAAAATGGTCATCTCCACATACTCGAGTATCTTGTTGAGCGTAAGTATGATCAATTTAACGTGCATGCGTGTTGGTTTGCGGCCGAGAACGGCCACTTAGACTGTTTGAAGTACTTACACGAAACCGCCAAGGCGCCGTGGGACTATTTCGCCGTACGCGACGCGCACAAGAACAACCAACCCGAGTGTGTACAATACCTCCTCGACAACAACTGTCCTTTACCAGAAGGCTGGTCTATCGAAGATGGAGAGTTACGCGCACCAGAGTCATCATCATCATCATCATCATCATCATCATCATCATTATCGTGATTACACAAATACAATTAAAGCACTTGTAATACAGAGAGACACCGCGTGTTTATATTTTGCATTTTCTCCTTAACAAAAAAGGCTCGAAACGTCTTCACAGTATTAAAACACATATAAAAACGTGCTTTTGCTGCGCACTGAGAATGTCGTCGCGAGCGAGAGAAAAGCGAGAGAAGTACGGCAGGAAGAGCGCTAGTGGCAACAACAACAACAACAACGCATCTTATTCTCGCGGCGGCGGTGGCGGGGGCGGATATACGAA
>Ga0209630_10000273_pt1 | contig 60350 bp, 41 predicted proteins | sample COG_01_FD_184745 | JGI IMG/M metagenome (GOLD analysis project Ga0209630, IMG submission 184745) | Pelagic Microbial community sample from North Sea - COGITO 998_met_01 (SPAdes) (version 2) | ecosystem: Environmental > Aquatic > Marine > Neritic zone/Coastal water | place: Helgoland, sampling...
CTAAACCCTAAACCCTAAACCCTAAACCCTAAACCCTAAACCCTAAACCCTAAACCCTAAACCCTAAACCCTAAACCCTAAACCCTAAACCCTAAACCCTAAACCTTAAAAACGATTGCGCGCGCGCACGCGCGATTCAGCCCAAATAAACACCATGGAGGCGTTTAATACATGATTATGCGTCTTTATACGAGTTTTAAATTCGTATATTCGCGTTTCATAAGGATTTCACAAATGTTCTTGGCATTTTCTTCTCAGTTAAAATTTAGGGGAGTTCCGGATTAGGGGATTTATGGTTGGGTTGTATTTAAGAAATATATCAAATGAAAATTTAGGGATCATGCTCAAGCTTTAAGCAACAAATCGAAGAGAAAAAACAGGCGTTGAAGGAACTGCAAGAGAGTTTGAAGTAGACGAATAAAACTAGTACATAGCCGTTAGCCAAAACACATTCACAACACTACGCTTAAAATCATGCACACGACCCCTCCTCGCTGACTCCAATTTTTCTACCTTCTCGAATTCGGAACGAATCGTCTGTTACCGCTTGCCGAGCTTCCGCGACTGAGTCCCGGCCTTCCCCCCGGAAGTAATGCTTTCCTCGAAAATTTCACGTTTCCTTTCATGTCCTTTTCAACAACTTGCACTTCAATCTTCTCTCCTATAGTGAACACACCTTCCGCGACTTCCGTGCGCGTGTGAGCAAAATTCGAGACGTGCATCAATCCTTGATCACCGTTCGGTAACTCGAGTATCACGCCGAACGGTTTCTCTTCTACGACAACAGCCTCTACGTTCGTGCCAATTTCTATGAAGGAAGATCTTATGCTTTCGACAAAAGCAAAAGCTTTGTCGTGACTTTCCTTCGACTTTGCGAAAATTTCAACCTCTCCATCGTCGTTCAATACCGCAACTTTCGCACCAGTGTCCTTCTCCAATCCCTTGATGACTGATCCGCCTGGTCCGATGAGTTTCCCGATGAGAGAAGGATGTATTTTCATGCGCGTAGATCGAGGCGCATTTACTTTCGACTCGGTATTCGGCGTTGAGATCGTCTTCTCCATAACGCCGATAACTTTGGCTCGACCAACGCTGGCTTTGTTCATGGCTTCAATTAAAATTTCCAATGGGATGCCTTTCGGTTTACAATCGAGTTGAATAGCCGTTATACCGCTCCTAGTCCCAGCAATTTTAAAATCCATATCACCTAATACGTCTTCCAAACCCATCAAATCTGTCATAATTTTGTATCGCGGAAGCTTGTCGCCGCTCGCGGAAGGAGCATCGGAAGTACTAGAAGATGATGATAGAGAAGGAGGTTCATCCATGACAAGTCCCACAGAAAGCGCACCAACGTGTTCTTTCAAGGGGACTCCAGCATCAAACAACGCCAAACTTCCGCTACAAACGGCCGCCATTGACGAAGAGCCGTTGCTTTCGAGTGTTTCTGCGTTTATTCGAACGGCGAACGGAAAAGTTGATGGATCCGGGAGGGCGGCCGCCAGTGCCTTTTCCGCCAACGCGCCGTGACCAACTTCTCTTCTCGAAACGCCACGAGGCGGACCGGACTCGTTTACAGAAAAACTAGGAAATGAATAGTGCAGCATTAAACGTTTGCTGGATGGTCCAACGAGACTGTCCAACTTTTGAGAGTCTGCTTCTGCACCGAGCGTAACGGCGGCTAACGCCTGCGTAGACCCTCTCTCAAACACGGATGATCCGTGAACGACGGAAGGCAAAACACCTACTTCACCACGCAACTCGCGAATATCATCCATACCTCTTCCATCCACTCGTATATCGTCTTCGAGTACCATTTCCCTCATAACGACGGAAGCGTTGTAAAAAAAAGCGCCATCGACATCTCTCTCTGACCATTTCATTTCCTCCTCTCCGTACTCTGCAAGCATCTCGTGGTAAATCAAAGTCTTCAATTCCGCCATTTTTCTCCCACGTTCGTGTTTGTCCTGAATTTTCTCATCGTATAATCCTCGCAACCTTTCCTTACATCGCGCTAATACGTCTTTTCGTAACTCAGGTGATCTTCCTCCCACAGGTTCAGCGACTTCCTGTTTTGTTTTCGGCATTTTGTTATTTTCAATCGCTTTGAGATCTAATTTCTTTTTCAACTCTAACTGTGGTTCAATCAACGCCCTAGCGGCGTCATGCGCAGCGAGTAAAGCCCTCGCGACGTCTTTTTCGCTCACACCGGATTCATCGTTAGCGTGTGCTTCAATCATCAAAGCTCTGTCGTAGTTTCCTGCGTAGAAAAATACCAGCGAAGCTTCGTCGCACTCCTGAAACGTTGGGTTCACGCAAATTGACCCGCTTTTCATGACCGCGACTCTGCACGCACCGATTGGTCCATCCCACGGAATGGACGAAATCGTGAGCGCCGCAGAGCACGCGTTTACACATAGAACCGCGGGATCTTGATCTAAATCACTCGCTAAAACAATCGATTGAATCATAGTTTCTTGCGACCAGCCTTTCGGGAAGAGTGGACGCAACGTCCGATCGATGACTCGCATAGCGAGAATCTCCCGGTCTTTTGGCGCTCCTTCTCGTCTCGTAAACGTCGGTGGGATAGAACCTTTGGCGTACGCACGTTCGCGATAGTCTACGAGTAAAGGTACGAAGTCTTTACTCGGGTCACCCTTCTCTCTCGATGCGACTGCGGTACACAGAACAACCGTATCACCCAAGTCGGCGACGACGGCGCCATCTGTGAGACGAGCGAGCGCGCCAGATTCAAATCCTACTTTGACGCTCACGTTTTGTTCGCCAACTTCGATGATTGTTTCTGCTCTCGTGGCGCCGTCAAATCGAGTTCGTTCTTCTTCCTTTTCACTTTGAGAAAATGATGATGTAGAAAATGCACGTCGTCTGATTCTTCCTCTCCTGTCATTACTGCTAGCACTATCGTTATTGGCGGAGATTCCTCTGGCTTGGTGCATCATCGTCGTCATCATCGTTCTGTTCTTTTGTTCTTGCACCAATGTCTCACGAGTACCTGTACTTGTTGTTCTTCGAAAAACAAAATCTCTCAACATCAAAGGAGAAGAAGAAGAAGAGGAAGAAGACCATTCGGTAATACTATTGGTATCGTGCGTATTGCTGCTGCATCTGTTACTGCTGCTGCATCTGTTGTACGAGCTCGATCGACGCGTCGCGGCTCGAAGCATGTTTATGAAAAGAACACGACGGAAAATCGGCTCAATCCGCTGCCGCCGTCTTATTTGTGGTGAAAAGATACAGCTGTGAAACGCCACTTTTTTCGAGTGTCATGAGTTAACGGTACAAAGTCGTGTGCGTATTTCTAGAATGATGGTATCAATATTGATTTAATACGCATTAGGTATGTATCGGAAACGACGAAATCATACCACCAATAAGGAGAAGAACGCCGAAGAAGAAGAAGCAATGGACGCACTCGTCGCGTACAATAGATATCGCAACAGCGAGAATATCGTATTGATTGCGTTTTTATCTAGAGTTATGTTCATAGCTTTGATGTTTATCTGCGACGCGTTCGTATCCGATTACGATACTTCTTCTTCTCATTCTTCCAACAAAATGAGTGGTTCAACACTAACACGTGACGGGTTTTGTTCTCGCATGGAATCCATTGCGGTGTGGGATGGAGTTCACGTTTTGCGAATCGCAGAAGTGGGTGGTTATGAATACGAACATTCTCATGCTTTCTACCCGGCGTTGCCGTTTCTACTACGGTTCATTATTCGCGACAGCGAGATGACTACGTGCGTTTTAGCACGAACCGCGTTGGTTTTGAATGCCATGGTTTCTATCGCAACAGTAGTAATCATGGAGAAGCTCGCGTTCATCCTCTTGGCGAATCCGCAGAAAGGAAAAACTCTAGATGTTCATTTCGCTGGAAAGTGTGCGTCTTTCTCGAGATCTGCAGCGTTACTGTATTGCTTTACTCCGGCTTTCATATTTCATCTCGCTCCGGGATATACGGAAGCGATATTTACTTTTTGCGCAACTTATGGCGCTCTCTTATTTGCAAGAGGTTCGATGTATGAATTCGATGGAGCACGTGCGACGACTGATTGGCGATTCGTTTTGAATAAAGTGACGAGCTATGTGTTCTTTGCTCTCGCGGCGAGTTTTCGTTCAAATGGTATTTTATTGGGTATCTATCCAGCCTGCGAAATTATATCGTTGTTGTTAGCAGTTAAACGTGAAAGAAAGTATTGGTTTAAGAGGCTGGTTTCGTTGCCTATACACGTCATCGGTGGTTTGTGTATCGCACTTCCAACCGTTTTGGTACAATATAACGCCTACTTGAGCTTTTGCGGGATCGATTCGGGATACGAGATTGGAGGAGGAGGAGGAAGTGCCGTTGAAGCAGCGAAATCACGGCCGTGGTGCTCAAAATTTCCCCCGAACGTGTACGCGTTCATCCAGTCGGAGTACTGGGACGTTGGTTTCCTCCAATCCTGGCGCGTTTCCCAAATGGGAAATATTCTGATTGCTTCTCCAGCATTGCTCGCTTCGATGTATTGTTTGAAAATGTATTCATTTATACGAAGAGATAGAGTATTGGTATCGCCTGTTGGAGCTTTAGCGGGAGATATTCTGTGGTTGATTAGTTGTGTATTGTGTGCAACCGTGACGCATATACAAATCGCGATGCGGTTTATGAGTGTGTTAGCCGCGCCATACGTGGCAATCGCTAGATTTGGCGGCGAAGAGAGCGAGAGAGGCAAATACTTACTCGCCTCATTCGTCGCCGGGTACGCACTCGTCGGAATGGTTTTGTTTAGCAACTTCTATCCGTGGACATAATTTGCGCGAATGAGTGCGGAAACAATGTAACAATATGTTAATTACCTAGTAGTATACGTAGAGAATGTGTTTTGGCTAACGGCTATGTGCTTGTTTTATTCATCTACTTTCAAACTCTCTTGCAGTTCCTTCAACGCCTGTTTTTTCTCTTCGATTTGTTGCTTCAGTATAAAGGCGATGGTTTCCCGCGCTTGCAGCGGCCGTATCGTGTTGAGCAAATGATGCAAGTTATTATACAGCAATACAATTTCCTCTATGCGCTCGTTCGCTCGACTCGGAGCGTTTTGCAAATCGTTCGCGAGTGCCGCAAATCGTTCTAGAATCTCCCTATTAAGTTTTTGTATTTCTCCCTTAGCGTTTATGATTTTCTTCTTGTTGTTGTCGGTGTTTTGAGGGACAATCGTGTATAACTTTTGAAACGGGAAATCCGGATCGTCTATCAACAGTTCAGGCGCGAGCAACTTGGATGGATCCGCGTGCGTCGCGCCGAACGTTTCGTACGTTTCGCCTCGCTCTGGAAGTAATGGAGGTAACGGAGGAGTCTTTGTTTCTGTCTCATCTTTCTTGCCTCCCGATTGCCGGTAGAGTTTGTAAAATTCTGGCGGAGGCGGAAACGGAGATTTGGAAGAGACAGACGGCATTGCTATTATGGTATTGGCAGTATCTTCTTCCTTCTTCTTCTTCTTCTTCTTCTTCTTCTTCTTCTTCTTCTTCTTCTTTCTAAAAAAGAAAGACTGCAAGTGTAGATTTTCCCGCGCAATTAGGGAGGTCGAAATGACGAATTTTTTGTCACTTTACGAGTATTGTTGTTTTAACAAACTTTCTGAAAGACATGAGTCGAAAGCTGAGTGGATGGGTAGACGAGGATGATTATTACGACGATTACGATGAAGATTACGACGATGATGAGTACTGCGACGATGATGAATATTACGAGAAAGGAGGCAAAGTTGGTAAAAGTGAGAAGGAGCAAGAACGAGTAACTGTATCCAAGCATCAAAGTGAAAAGGAGCAAGAACGAGTAACTGTTTTAAAATCGAAAGCACCGAAGCATCATCAGCATGCAGAAAAGAATGTATCAGCATCCTCGCTGGAGAAATTAGTAGCCTCAACTCTCGCGCTTACACCAGATATTAAAGATGGAGTTGAAATTTCTCTCAAATCATACACTCCAACTCTAGAGGAAAGAGAAGCATACGAGAATACGAGCAAACTTGATTTGTCTGTGGTTATTTTAGGACACGTAGACGCTGGGAAAAGCACTTTATGTGGTCGATTATTAGAAGCTTTGCACTCCCTAGACGCACGCACGCATCATAAGAACGCGAGGGAATCGAAAGCGGCTGGCAAAGCTTCGTTCGCGTACGCTTGGGCGTTGGACTCGCTACCCGAGGAACGCGCGAGAGGAGTGACCATAGACGTCGCGCGAACGCGCGTTAGGCTAGATGAAAGCGAAGATAGGTGGATTCAAATCAGCGATGCGCCTGGACATCGCGATTTCGTTCCGTCTGCGATCGCCGGCGCGTCGAGTGCGGATGTTGCACTCCTAGTAATAGATGGAGCCATCGGCGCCTTCGAGAAAGGCTTTAGCGAGAATGGGCAAACGAAAGAACACGCAATGATGGCGAAAGCTTTAGGAATTTCCAAAATGATAGTGGTCGTAAATAAACTCGATTCGTGCGCGTACGACAAGAGTCGATATGAGGAAGTGAAGAGTCGTGTTTTTGATTTCTTAACGAACGGAAATATCGGGTACGACGAGAAAGATGTTGCCGTCGTACCTGTGTCTGCGCTAGAAGGTTCGAACATAGTCTCGTCTAATCAGTTTGTTCAAGAATGCGCGCCTTGGTATGCAGGCAACGAATCTTTACTGGATATTCTTAAGAGTTCGAAGGCGTCTTCAAAAGGACAACCTGCACCTCTGCGTATGCCTGTTTTAGAAATCTTGACTGCTAGTGGGAACGCATCCTCGCACGCTTTAGGAAGTTGCGCGTTTACTGGAAAAATAGAATCTGGGAGTATCAGCGTTAGAGATAAAGTGTTTATATCGCCCGCGAATGTAGTGGCGACGGTCAAAAGGATAGAAAAAGGTTTGAATCAGCCGGTGCAGTTCGCCTCGGTCGGCGCAGTTGTAGATGTTGGGTTGACTGGAGTCGAGTCTTCGAGTTTGCAAAGCGGTTCGGTGATTTGCCATCACTCATATCCGTTACGTGCCGCAAAGGTGATAGAAGTTGATATCAAAACAAGTGACTCGCTGAAACGACCCATACTTCCTGGTGCGAAAGTCGTCGTACACGCGCATTCGGCGGAGACCGAAGCGACGGTTCTAGAACTTTTAAGTATTTTAGATGAAACAACCGGCGAAGAGGTGAAGAGAAAACCTCTCTTTCTCCCGAAAGGCAAGTATGGGAAAATTGTTCTGTCGTTTCAACAAAGTTTGTGTGTAGAGGCATACGCGTTGAGTAAAACGCTCGGTGGCGTGTTGCTCAGAAGCGAAGGCGAAGCAATCGCTCAAGGGACAATAGCAAAGATAAAAAGGTAGAAAAATTGCCGGCTGTCATCGCGTATTTCTTATATACTAGGTAGATGTGTTTCGAAATATGTCTCTTATTTGCGTGTTGTGAATTAAAAAACAGTTTAATCTCGTGTGTTTATTCTCCAGTATGTCTCTCTTTCTCTCTTTTCCTTCTCTTTTTCTTGCTCGAGCGCGTTGCTTAGATGCTCGCTCGTTATTATTTTTACTCTTTTCCGCTTTCTCGTAAATAATGCATATCAAATTATCTTCACAATATATCATACACAGAAGTACTTTATACTTGAGTAGCTTCCCTTGTACGCTCCTCGTAAATTTCGGAGTCTATTGAATCTTTTACAATAAATCTCCAGGTGTTCACCTCGCGCGACTGACCATAACGTCTAATGCGTCCAATCGCTTGCGTCTCACTGGCGACGTATTCGTAATTCGTCGCAGTCAGGAGCGGATGCACAAAGATTGCGTGATTCGCTGTGGTCAAGTTCGCACCCGATGCAGATTCATCGCGTCCCAACAGAAGAAGAACGCGCGCACTTCCTTTCTTCATGTCTTCCTGTTGAAATTCATCGAGCGCGCCAGTTTGTTGGTGCACCGAGCCTTTCAATTTCAGCGTTTTGATTCCAGCCTCATTTAAAACATTCGCGACTTGCGCCATCAAGTCCGTAAATTGGACGAATACCAATATGCGCTCTTCTTTTGGAATGTTGTTGATGTGATTGACAAGATCGATGAGTTTGGAGCCGTGCTTACCAATCACAGATACGCTGCCCTTCCCTTTCTTTCCTTGCATGGAAAGTTCAGTACCGAGAGAATCTGCCGAAACGACCGATGAATCACGCTGCGCGCAATTGCAACCAGCAACACCGCACGCTTGCTTGGAAGCATTCTCTCTGAGACACACGAGGCATCCGAAGTGACCGCACGTCGATAAGACGCTGGTGTTGGATTTCTTAACTTCCTTCAAGCAGACTTGGCATTTGACGGTGGCTGTTGCAACCTTCGCCTGTAAGTCGCGCACTGATTGAAAGAAGCGCAAAGATCGGACACGACCGACGAGTTCCTTCTGTAAAGCAATCAACTGATGCGTGTGCTCGCGCAGTTCCCAGGCTTTGTCGTTCTTGGATTCTTTCTTGACCTTCTTCGATGTGTTCACTTTCGAAGCGTTGTCGCTCGAGTCAGACTTGGACTTTTCAGGTGCCAACTTGATAACTTTGTAATCAACTCTTTTCAAGTTCTTTTCTGTGCTCTGCATCTTACCTGAAGACGCGCTCTTATACTCCAGTTTAGCGTTTTGTCTGTGCTGACCCTGGTATGCCAAAATCGTTGCAGTAGTGAGCTTGCCTTCGATGACGAGTTCAATCTTACTGTACTGCGGAGGGTTCGTCTTCGTCTCCACTTTTTTCGCCGCCTTGAGATCGTTATCTCTCAACACCTTCGACAAGATGTTGTGCGCCTCGGGATCACCAACGTAATCTACTCCACCAGTCTTATCAAAGACGTTTTGCTCCCACGCGTGGAACTCGTCTTCACCTTCTTCGTAAGCCTGCTCCATCTTTTTACTCAAAGTTTTACATTCGTCTTGTAGAATACGCCCGGTGCAAATCTCCTTGCCAATCTCCTCCAAACACGCATCTCGCTGTTTTATGCGCAAGTTCACAATATCTTGGCATGTTCGAACGGCAGTTCCATCCGCTTCATCGAGTTCGTAATACGCGACGCGCTTTAATAAGGCTTCTTCGGCCGTTGCGGAGGAGCCTAGCACAGTAGCCAGTCGCGAGTCGCGATCAGCTCCAGCGCCTCGCTTTTTCTTCTTTGCTTTCATATCCATGGACTGCAAATAGTGATCGAGCTCGAGCGCAATCGCCCGTTCCGCTGGGCGTAACTGTACGTCGAGTCTCGTGTCTTTGTACTTGATCTCGTCAATCTCTGCGATATTTTGACGCATGAAACGATCCATGAAGGTTTGAGCCACCGACCAGCGTCTGCGATGCCATTGCTGCGAAGGCTTTTCCTTGAAGAACTGAAATGATTCCGCTTTGGTAATTTCGGACTTTGTGTACCTTGGTACTTCATCGCTTCCGAGATTAACGCCAAGTAAAGCCGCCGTACTTTTCACGTCTGCGAAATCGCCAACGGGAGGAGTACCAGACAAACACCAGCGCGACTGCGTCTTGAGACCAAGTACGACTGCTCTGTCCGAATTCTTCAAGTATGTGAACTCATCGATGATTGCCCGTCTCCAGTGAAACATTTCAAATGGGACAGATGTCATTCGACGCCAATTTTCTTGAACAGCTTCGGTTTCGAGTCCCCAGTGATCCTTTTCTTCCCCGGGAGCCAGTTTACGCTTCGCCGCACCACTCTTTTTCTTCTTCTTAGGCTTCGGTCTCTCGTCATCGAAGTCGTCATCGTCGTCGTCAACGTCAAAGGCATCCTCATCTTCGTCATCACTGATGTCCTCGGACGCAAAATCGTCGTCAGAATCACGCAACATGTCTTCTGATAAATCGTCCTCTTCGTAATAATTTTTGCGAGGCGTGTTGCGCGCAGAAGTTCGTTTCGAAGGAGTAGCAGCCACCACTTTACGTGGAGTTCCAGCTCGAGAACTCGGCAACAATCGAATCGCACTCGAGGCTTTCTTCGGAGTTGTTTGCTTTTTCAAGGGCGTGGATCTCGCTGAAACGGCACTTTTCTTGGACGGCGTAGCAACTTTGCTCTTCTTGATCGGCGTCTTCCTCGAAGGACTCATCGGCTTCTCCACCACAGGCTTCTGCACCGGATTTGAAGATACGTTTTCTTTTGCGGCAAACATCTCCTCGATGTGCGTGAACCCCTCGCCACCGGCAGCAACCGTGGCAGCAACCAACTTGGCGCCTTTCAAGCGCTTCGGTTGCAAAGTGAGTTCACCGAGAACGTTCACATTCTTCTTCGTGTGCTCGGCAACGTACTTCGCACCGCGCTTTGGATCAGTAAGTGCCTCGACTTGATCGCCCAAACCTTTCAAAGCAAGGTTATAGTCAGAAGTGAAGTGACGACCTTGAGCGCCGCTCTTCGGATCCGGCATCGTCTTAGTCCCCGCAAGTTTTGCGAGACGATCAAAGTAAAGCTTCGATCGGAACACAGAGGTGGCAACGATAACCACGTCCGCGTTCATGACGCATTTCGCCGTCAACGCAGTCATATCCGCAACAGTTTTTACGACGACAGTCTTCAAGGCACCCTTTTCCGAAAATTTTTCAACTTCTCGCGGCCACTGCCGCATGAGCTGTGAGGGCACAACAACGAGCGTTGCACGAGTTGGAATCGCTCGTACGGGTTTCAAAACTGCACTTTCCTTCTCGGAGGGAAACGGTATTTGATTTGCGAGTATAGCACCGATGGAAATCGCGGTTTTCCCGTAACCGACTTGATCGGCGACGATACCGCCTCGAACTGTTTTCTTCACCTCAACCTTACCGTCCATGCGCAACCCAAGTCTTGGAATCAAGCTCTCGGCGACTTCGGATTCAATGAATGGTTCCTTTGTGGTCTCTTGCTCAATCATCCAGCCGAGAGAGCGCAGTTGTTCGGGACGGAGTGGATATTTTTTACTCCACTTCGGAGGTTGCGATGCGGGAGCGTTGAATCTGTTCGATTTCAATTCAAAAGACTTTGGCAACTGCTCGACAGATTTTTCGTCGTGAGAAACAATCTTCCACGACGTATTAAGCAGCTCGCCGGTCGCACCTGCGGTGTGCATTGTTGGCGACAAGTGAGCCAAAGCACGATGCACTAACGTGGACGGATTGATCGCAATGAGAAACTTACCCATATTGGCTTCGCGTTTCCAACGTACAATGAACGGCGCCGGTCGACACTTGAGCGCTTGCTCGTACTCCGCCGCTTGTTGCGGATCCTCTCGAGCTTCAATTTTGTTCGAACCATAAAATCTACTCCATCGTAAAGTTGGCGGAACGGGAGCGCACCTCGAACAAATGTACTCATCGCATCTGTCTGACGAGTGCTTGTTTGGTACTTTCAAGTCCAAACCGTTCCATCTCTGCAGCGACTTTGGTATTTCGAGTCGCGACGTAAACCAATGCAATCTCTTGAACGTCTCGGCACTTTTATCTAAGCGGATAGTCTCAAACTCTCCCGTAGGCCAAGCGTCCTTGTCCACTTGAGCGAGCGGCACCGAGCATTTGACGACAGCCAACGCGGCGTTGCACGATTCGTTGCCCTGAGACAACGAAGTCTTCGGCGAAGGAACGCTCAGGCACGATTTCGAAGTATCAATTGCAACCATTTTCACAGATTTGTCCAGAGATTCCCATTTCCCACGGATTTTGATGACAATAGTGCCCATTTTTTCTTCGCTCGGACGCCACCCCTTGGCCAAGCCATCCTGGGTGTCAATGTGGCATGTCTCTACGCGGAACTCATCGAACATTAAACGACGATGGTTATCTGCGAAGACAAACGTATCGTGAGCCGCACCTTTATTACGAGTTTGATCGAGAAAGAAATAGAGAGAGCGCTTTCCTTTTTCCTCTCCATTTACCTTTCGATGTAACGAAGCTTGCGCTGCGTCGCAAGTATCGTACAAGGCGTAATCGCCACTGATGTCCCGGTCGAGCTGTTTCTTGTCCTCATCCTTGACGATAACCTGGTACCTGCTGAATCGCTTGAGCGGCCAATCGTTTTCGGTGTTGAGAACTGTTTTTCCATGCTCCATTCCGAGCGTAACTTGCCAGGAATCGACCAAAGCGCCTTTTCCGATAATCTGGGCTGTAAACGCGTCCGGCGCTGGAGTGAATAACTCCCAATTCCCGTCCAAAAGATTCTTCGCTTTTTCTTTGCTCAAAATCATTCTCGCGAGCGGTCGAGAAAATATCTCATCCGGCTTTTGCTCGGACTTTGGCGACGGTTCAAAAATGATGAACCATTCGCACACCTTCCCGTCGATTCGACCTTCGAGTTTAATCAAATCCTCCCCCGGACAAGCGTAGTGGATTCGCCACACGTTTCCGCGCTGCAAACCGCGGAAAAGAAACTCGGCATTCTCAACCGCTTTCAAAGCATCCATCCAAACCTTCCATTTAGGAGCAGATGGAGAGGTGAGGGAAAGATTTGACTTGTACCTATCGAGATTGAATTTTTGTGAAAACTTCACCGTCATCGGCAACGCCTGCTTCAACTCTGCACTAAACACATCCGGTGCGACGCGCGTCGGCTTGTACGCTCCGTACGTGTGCGTGGGTCGTCCCTTACACTTTACGCAGCACGTGTGATCACAGTTTGCGCATCGTTCGATTTCACTCGCCAGTCCGCTTTGCGCTTCGCACACGCACAATCGAGAAGATCGATGCGCTGACTCCATCAACGCCAACACACTCTTTTCAGATTTGACATCAAGGTTCAACAGTTCTTCTTTCAACGCATCTTCTCCAATAACCTTGGTGTTTTTGCTGATTTGTTCAGCCTTACTGATGACGTTTGTAATCTTCAACTTTTCTTCCTTTGACGAAGCGGACAACTTCTTCGCAAACTCATTGTTCTCCTTGTGATTGGCGAGCTTATCCACCATGAGCGTGAGTGCGGAAAGCATGCAAACGCCAACGACAGTAGTTGTCATTGCGTTCCCAGCCAAATCCGACATTTGGTTTTCATTTTCGCGCGTTAACAACAAGTCATCTACGGGAATACCTTGTAACGACAACGCCTCGATACCGACCAGAGGCCCACCTCTGTTCGTAACAAAAGGCACCATGGACGGCGTCAAACACGGACAAATACCCGGTGCGACAGAACCAGTTGTTCGATCTACGTTCTGACTCAAGTTCCACACCAGAGTTTTGTGCATGGCGTCAACGCCGTCTCTCGCGAGACGGAGGTAATCGATATCCATCAAATCCAAGACTCGATCCGTTTGCGCCTTACCCCAATCGTTCCACGCATAATCTGGCAGCTGACAACCACCGTCCCAATGAGTAAATGGACGTTGCTGACCAAGTTTTTCTTCCACTCGGGCGCGAATGTGTCGACTTTGGCATCGACCCCAATCAGTCTCGGCGCGCGTGTTCTTTTCACCCGGGAGCGCCAAGTCTTGTCGACCTTTATTCACCCTGGGATCGTCCGTATCAAAGAGGAACGCTTCCAAAGTTGAGCTCGATGGTCGTTCAAGTTGTTTGACGACTTCTTTCCACTGAGCGAGCACGCCTTCATCGTCGTCACCAAGAACAGCGAGCAGATAAACGCGCGTGCGCGTGTGCGGGATGTAATATCGCTTCGTATCGAGGCGAAGGAAATCAGCCGTATAGCCGAACGATGCAAAATCGTCCACGATTTGTTGCCACGGCGCTCCACACACGTTCTCGAGAATCACCACAGGTGGCTTACAACGCATGATCCACGCTTTCATTCCACGAAAAGTCTGACCGGATTCACCTTGTTCGTTCAACCCCTTTTGCTCGTTGTTCAAATTCGAGTAATCGACGCATGACGTACCGGCGACAAGAATGTCGACATTGCCAGGAACGTCAACCAAGGCTCCATAAGCAGTGTACGCTTGCTTCTCTTTCAATTCTCGAATATCTCTGAACAGAATCGGTGGCGAAAAATTCCTTTCGATGTATGCCTGCTTGAACGGCTCAATTTCGCACGAGAACACGTGCTCAACGTTCAATCTCGATCCAAAGAGCTTTTCCGTAGCGTCTGCGATTTTATCGAGCGCAAGCAGCGGTGATTCAGTACCTGAACACATTGTCGCGACACGCAACGGTCGATGACTCATCTTCTTTAAAAAATTTTCCAACTTTGGAACTTTGGACGCCAAATCGTGAAACATCGCCGCCGGCTCGGAAATCACCGGTAACTCTTCGCCAGCCGCTACGAGACGTTCCGACGCGCTCATCCCCGAGGATCCTCCCGATTTGGATGGCGAATGGAGAGACCTGTTTATCACGTGATAAGAAAATACACATTTTAAATGCGGTGAGAATCAAGTAACACACCCCGAGAATAAAAGTGAGTAAAATAAACGCGTTGCGAAGAAAAAACAGACAATCCAAAATCCAAAATGTGCGCGCGAAAAAGGCGCAAAAATCTAAACGTACCTGGACTGCGGCGTCGGCGGATCTGACTTCCCTGGGCGCCGTCTCTTCGTTGGCGTAAGATTCTTACTCGGACTCTTCTTCTTCGTGAACAACTCGTCTTCGAAATCTTCCTCGTCGAAGTCATCGTCGGACGAGTCATCGTTCTTCTTTTTCTTCTTCTTCTTCGTCGGCGTCTGCTTTTTGCCCGTCTTCTTGCCACGAGAGATTTTTGTCGAACCGTCGTCCTCCTCATCATCATCATCATCATCTCCAAGAACGACATCGTCGTCGCTTTCGAACCCGCCGTTTCGCTGCTGCTGCTCAAACTTCTTACTCGCATTTGTCGCGGCAGCGCGTTTAGGCGTCGTTCTCGTGCTCCCAGCCTTCTCCACGGGTGGACTCGCCGGCGGGACAATCATTTTCTTCTTTTGCGTTTTTTTTCCTTTTTCCCCTTTCAGCATCGCGACGTCTTCTTCTTCGACGTCGGAAAGTTTAAGATTTCTCCGCGCTTTAGGAGAGGTTTTCACGGGCGTCGACGTCGTAGAAACAGAGACCGACTTAGTCTCCTTTATCGGTGTCTTTCTCTTCTTCGTCGGCGTGCGCATCTCTCCTTCTCTGCGATTGATTTTGTAAAGAAAATATTTGATTTGATTAGAAGAACGAAAATAACTTCTCTTCGTGTCGTCGTGGCGTCGCGAATTTGCGAATTTGGGCGATCGATTTTTTTTGCGTTCGTTCTCCCATATAAAGTATGAAAGAGAAGAGAATGAAGAAGAAGTCAAGAAGAAGAAGAGATGCTCTGTATTACCTGTATTGTTATTCTCCGCGATCGTCGTCCGTCTTCTTAAATAGTATCAAGGAGGGATAATAGATATACACAGGTGCGCCGCGCGCACAATAATTTATGATTCAATACGAGTAGACGTTTTAATTTTTCAGGAAAACTTCTTGTTCTTCTCTGCTTTTTGAGGACGAAAACAAATCACAAGCAGAAAGATCTCGGGGCACCCCTCCCTGCCCCTTTCTCTTAAATTAGGGGAATTCCAGCCCCCCCTCTTCTTCTTCCTCATTTACGCACAACTCACAAAGGAACCAAATAGAGTAGTTTGTCGAGAGGAGCACTTGAAACAAACACGCATCGATCGCGTCGCACCAAAAGAAACGCATAAATAAACGTAATAATGGCCGGTATTCGAGCTTCGATCGCGAAAGTTGTAAACTACGTCTCCACCAACTCCGAAGTCGTTCATTACGCCCTCATTCCTCTCATCATCATCGTCGGCATGCGCACGACGCCGAGACCGGACTTGATCTCTCTCTTGACACCCGTTTAGAAGTGAAAGAATAGAACGCGTTAGTAGATCAACATCACGATGATGATATTTGTTATTCACGTTGGAAGTAGCTTTAAAATATAAACTCCTGCACCACCTAATTGCCCACCATACAAAAAGCAAAGAAGAAGAAGACGAACGAGCGCGGGGTTATTTACTATACGTTTTTTCCTTCACTTCAATTAAAAATACAACCTTTAGATCAATCTACTACTTCTCCTTGTTTAAGCGACGATCGAAATCTTCCAACTCGAATGTCGAGCCGTCTTTTTGGCCTTTCCCCGACGATGAGAATATGGAATCCTTCTCCGACACGAATTTTCTGCCCGCCTTTGATTTCGCTTCCATCAGTTTCCTGCGCAGCTTTTCGTCCGGGCGCTCCAGACGCAACAGGGATTGCAATCGTAAGGTATTTCGTCGATCTATCTGCTTATTCTTCATTCCGATTCTAAAGTTTCGAAAAAATGGAATGGCGAAGAACAGCGCCGCGTACACTTGCAACGCCGGCAGAAAACCACCAACTGATTGGACCAACTCAGCGTTGCGATAGAGGACTTGGGGATCCGTCATCAAACTACTCAACCAGATCACGCCGACGAAGTTAGCGACGCCGAGTGCTGCAGACATGAATTTTTGGCTCGGATCAGCGAGAGAAAACGACCAACGCTCCTCTTTCGCCAATCCATTTGTACTACTACCGCTATCACGTTTTAATCGATTTTGTTGTTTCTTTTCCAAAGCGGTGACTTGCGCAGCTGGAAATCTGTAGAAAATATTCCCAGAATCGTCCATTTCCGGTGAACCTTCGAAACGAGTTAACACTGGTAATACGAACGATTCATCCGAGAGTTCTGCGGAACCTTCGCGGTCTAAAAACGGTGCCAACTGTTCCCCCGTGACAACCCCTTCATTTTTCGCGATGGTTTGTCCTATGAGCGCCCAGCGTTCGCGTTCAAAGTCGTTGTTCGGGTCACCGTCCCCGAAGACAAAAGAAAACACCGCTTCGAAAAAGTTCATCTCATCTTTCGCGCGTAACCGGTACGGTCGACGGTAATAGTACGGATCGAGGTACCAGAAAATATCCCCCGGGTAAAATCGAGGACCAAAAAACATCATGCCACCACCTCTGCTCGATCTTCGATCATTTCGGTCGTCTCTTTGCGAGGACAACAGCGCGAATATGGTCGTGTACACAATAACAACAGATGCCACGAGCGTTGTTCCGAACGACACGCGCACGAGATAAGAAAGAAATTCTTTCACCTTATCCACCGTCGGTTCCGTTTTCAACTTGAACGACTTCGCTTGCAACAGTTGTTTATATCCGCTCGGAAAAGCGTACACTAAGTCGCCATCGTTTGTAACCTCTAAAGATGCGTTTGTATCTGCAGCTAAAGCAGTTAACGCTTGCGTGGCATCGAAGAGTTGAATGCCTGAGGAAGACGCGACGTCTCCGGCCGTAACTCTCCGGTTTTGACTTTGGTCTATGGCGTTAATCACCGAATCTCTGACGTTTCTTTGGATGGCATCTGACTCGATACGGCCTCCTGGTCCAGGCACTGGTTCATCAAAATCGTCATCTTCTTCTCCGTAGTTACTGAAATCGCTACTCTTCTTTTTGTTGTTATCATTATTATTATATGCGGCACAGATTGAAAATCTCCGCCTCGCGGTGTGGATATTTGATGACGACGACGACGATGATGATGAGGTCCAAGGCTTAAGTAAGTGCCGACGCGAAGAAGAAGAAAGAGAGACCTTCGCCGTCGGTCTTCTCAGCCGTTTCCCCGTGGAAGGTTGAGAAGAAGAAGAGGAGAAAGCGCCCGTGGCTGAGCGCGAGGATGTTAAGTTTGGGCGTATCGATAACTTCATCTTTCTCAGTGGAAATGTTAAATGAGGTGTCGCGAAACTCGAGAAAAGAAGACACTGAAATCACTCCTAACACAGCTTTCATAAGTTTGTCAGGACCCTGAAGAGAAGATGAAAGAGGAGAGATGAACGCGATTATGTTACTCTTAAAATTTCAAAATTGTATTCATACACAAACCACTACATAACCCATACGTACCTGGGCACATATCCATATACTTCTGCTACAGTTCTTCCGAAGTTTCGTACGCTTTGAGCACAAGAGGGTCGTACACGGCGCTTTTGTGTATGACGAAAGACGTCTGGGCGAGCGCGTGGATGCGAACAGCCAAAGCGTCGAATTCTTCCGCAACGATCCCCGATCGACAGTTGTTCAAACGAGAAATCATAGGTTCACGTGCATTCTTACCGCCGAGAACTCTCGCAACGAGCGCTTCCCGCACGTTCTTTAGCAAAGCCTTCGAAATATCATCAGATGATTTTACCGGGGCGTTCTTTTCTTCCCGGGTGCCTTCGCCAATCAGTTTCAGCAGCATACGCTCGACGAGTGATATTGTGGATGTACTTTGCGAAGAACCAACTGTTCGAGCAACTTCTGTGGCGACGTCCTTGAGTTTGCTCGCGTCATCGCGCAGAATTGCGGAGACGCGTTTGTTTAAATCACGCTTCATCTCTGGCGTGACAGAGACGCCCGCCGGGAGCACCTGTTCGACCAAAGCGAGGCAAGCGCACGACAACAGGAGGCGCTGGAATGAATCCTGCGCTCGATGGATTCGCGCCGCATCAAAACGCAACGTTTCTGGTAACTCAGAGTGTTCATCTCGGTGACAAATTAGATCGACAAACATCAATCGAACCACACCTTCGCACGAACTGGCTCGAACGCCAGTCCAGTTTACGGGAACGCTTTCATCCTCTCCAGGGCGACTTCCTCTCGGTTCCTTCTTGGAATAGACGGATGTGTCTTTCAATCCCGCGCAAATCTTCTCTGGAATGTTATGAGTGTTCTTTGCGCTCGGCGCGGACGGTTGATTCTTCAAAACTTCTCGACCAAGACCGCTGGATTCGACCAACGGCGCCAGTTCGCAAGCACTCTTGAAAAGCCACTTCCTGGTATTAGGTAAGGCTTCATCACACGGAGTCGCGTCGAGGTTGTATAGTTGACTAAACGTATCTTGAATCCAAGATATGGCAGCATTGCTATCGGGCCCGCGCAAGAGACGACGCAGTTTCTCAACGGCGACGATGGTTTTCCCTCTGGAGATGTCCTCTTTGAGTTCGTTGGCCATATCCCATAAAAATTGGAGCGTGAGAACTATCGTCCCGGAATACGACGCGTTTTCTAACGCGCTCAACAAAGATTCGCGTTTTGTTTTCGAATGCGGTTCGCGTGCATCGCTACCGAGAGCGACTAGTAACGCGAACGAAGCGTCCAGAGTACTCTTTAAAAGTGATTTTAAGAGCGCTGTATCCTTTTGCGCAAAAATTATTCGCGAAAGCTCTCGTTCGTTCAACAATTCGAACGCGCGTTGTGTAGTCACATCGCTGCGCTTCCAGGACTCCGGCACGAGGGAGTGAATGAGAGCAACTAACTCGCGAATGTTCACCGACACGATGTTGTCTCCGCTGGACGCATCGAGCACCGGAGAATCTAATGTTTCTCGAATCAAGTCCCAGAACGCGTTTTTCGCGTGGATGTGTACCCGATGCTCGAGTCCAGCAACTGATGACACGGTTGTTGTGGTTGTATCCTTCGCGCTGTGGTCCAATACGGTGTCTTCTAACTGAAATGGTAGCCACGTGATGTCTGCGAGTAATTCTGCCATTATTGACATGCGCTGTAAGCGCTCGTTTTTTCCTTGCGCTAGATTTTTCTTCGCCTCTTCTTTCTCTCGCAATAATTGTTGCGAATGCTGAAAGCGCTGTTTGCGCCGTTCTTCAAACTTCTTTTCGGAGGCGTGTCCTTCGGATTCATGGAGCGAAGAATCTTTGGTTTCATCCAGCGAGTCCAACGCAGCCAGTCTTTCAGCTCTTACGCTCTCACGAGTCGCGCGTATGGCGTCGTCAAATCTTAAAACTCCAACGTCACCGCTAAGTTCTCTCACTTTCGTTCTCAAAAGCTCTCTATCAGAGCACGTTTGCTCGCGGATGGCGCGAATATCATCGATTGGCTCTTCTGCATTTGCTTGTGACGAAACTTCTCCGCATTTTCTCAGCATGGATGCCTCCATAGCTACGGCGATGCGGACTAACTCTGCTTCTAACGCAGTCGCGTCGTTCGTTTTCCAGATGCTGAAGGCCCGAACGTATTCGTCCCAGATTTGCGCAAACTGCACAACTAGTTCGTTAAACATGAGCGCGTTATTCGAGCCATTCTTGATCTGCTCAGAGGAAAATTCAATAGTTGCATCGATGGCTTTCACCAAACGCGCGGACGCGCTTCGAAGCTCCCGTACTTCGTACGGTTCATCATCCTCCGTGGCGTATTCTCCCGTTACCATTTCTGGGTGAGCGCACACCATATAAGCGCACATGAGGATACGAGTTGGAAATCTTGGGATAACAAAATCGCCCCAAGAATCGATACGAGGATTGCGGCATTGATGATGACACGCGATCTTCTTGGTCGCAGGAAACAGGAGTCGAAGATGTGATCGCGTCGCAATGCTCTGTTCCGCGCCGAGCGCGTCTAATCGAGAATCTAAGCGTTTCAACCAGAGCCGCATTCCGTCCAACACGTTCGCATCTTGCAGCAACGATACGAACTCGTCGTAGTTCGAACTTTTCTGCGCGATATCAAACGATAACTTCTCGGATATGCTTTTACCCAAAGCTTCTGTAGACGATCGACTCTCTGTATAAACTCTCCAGAGTCTCTGAACGCGTTCGACTCGGTGGAGGTGTTGTAAGCGCTCTAAAGCTTTTTCTGGAGATTGTTGCACTCCGCACTTGGCGCGAATTCCTTTGCGAAAGAGCACGTAGGATCGTTTCATAGCCGCGCTGCGTAGCTTCTCTTCTAACATTTGAGACTTCTGCAATATTTTCTCCTTGTTGAAGTTCTTTTGCGCTTTTACTACGTCTTCGTGACGGCAATTGAACGCGTTTGCTTTTTCGCGCTTACTTTGAACGCTGAGCGAATGTAACGCCTCGGCGCGGGCGAGTTTTTGCACCAAACACCTATTTCTGTGCGCAGCACTCTCCTCGCTGTCGATGTTAGCGTTTTTTTCTTCTTTCTCGACGTTGGTACGTGCATCCTCCCATTCGTTAGAGTCAAAAAATAGACGTCTTTTCGGTTTTTGCGAATAACGCGTGGACGAAAAATTTTCATCGTTCTCATCCACGAGTTGTCTTGTCATCGATGTTGGACGTCCTCCATCAATTGGAGGCGAAGGAAAATTCTTAGAATTGGAATTCTTCTTCCTTCGCCGAGGAGGCGAGGACATGCTCGACGCTTTTTGCACCGTCCATTCAAGAAAAGCCTGGACGAATGAGAGAGATGAATGCACAGCGTTAATGTTTTATCCAAGAAGAAGAAGAAGAAGAAGAAGAAGAAGAAGAAGAAGAAGAAGAAGAATGAATTCAAGAACTCTTTACCTGTCGCTTCAATTGAGCTTTTGCTAACCGGTGCTCGAACGACTCTGACTTTCTCTGATGCTGCTGATTATGGTCTAATCGAGACTTCAGGCGATCTGGGAGTAGGAATTGAAAATCAGCCATCTTTCTCTTCCTCTTCGTTCTTTTTTAAAGGACTGACAAGACTTCGCGCGCGCGCGACCGAGAGAGAGAGAGAGAGAGAAGCAAAAGTGAGGAATTGAGAGGGAAGTAATGGATTTTTGCATTTTTCGATTTTCGCGGCAAATTCTCTTCTTATTTCTCAACCACCACACCCAATGTATTAACAGAGATGTCGTCCATACCCTCGCCCGCGTCCTTCTCCTCCCTGAACACAGGGAGCGACCGCTCCCGGACTGCGCGTGATTTCGTATCATCTTTTTCTCCTTCTTTAAAATCACAGAACAAAAAGACGACGACGACGACGATGCTGTTGAAGACGATGAAGAAGAAGAAGAAAACAGACGAGGACAAAGTTGAAAACAACAACAGAAGAGGGCAAAGAGAGCGAAGGAAGGTGCTCAAAGCCGAAAATTCGTCGCGAAGAGACTTCGTGTCGTGGATGACGCTGCTATTGGCTCACAGCAACGCCATGTTTCTTCAAACAGGACATAAAATATCAGCTTTTGCAGAGCAACAACAACAACAACAACAACAACAACAAACTTTCACGCAAAGGTTTCCGACGCTTTTCAAGCCTTTTCTCGGTGAAGGAACGAAGAAAACGATAAAGACGACGTTGATAGAAGACAGATGCTGGGCCTTGGAACAGACAATTGAATTAGGACCTCTAGAAACGCCTTTGCGGTGCGTTGTCGTTCGCTTATCTTCCGGCGACTTGTGGGTGCACAATCCGCTCGCGCCGACTGAGGAATTTTTCCAACTCGTCGAATCTTGCGCCGCGGATGGAGGTGAATATACACCATCGTCATCGTCCGCTTCTTCATCTTCTTCAGCTCGCGTAGCTTCGATAGTAGTACCGACATATGCTTTAGAACACAAAATATTTGCCCGAGATGCTCACGAAAGGTGGCCCGAGGCTGAAATATGGGTTGCTCCTGGCCAGTTTTCGTTCCCAGTCGAGAACGTCCCCAACGCGTACGTCTACGGCACAGAATCAAACGTGTTTGTTCTCTCGGAATCCAACGATGAAGCGCGAATGGCAACGAAACAGCCAGCGTGGAAAGACGAAATCAACTACGAGACTCTCGATGTTGGTGCGTTTAACGTCGCGAATAAAAATATTCAAATAAAGGAGTGCGCATTTTTTGATGTCAAAACTGGCATGTTGATTGTCACCGACGCGCTCGCGAAGATTCCCTTGACGCCACCGGTCTTATCTTCGAAAGAAAAACTTCTCCTCGTCTCGAAACGATCGACGAAAGATCCTCAACCGGATGATACGCCGGAAAACGTTCTCGCGGGTTGGAAGAAAACAGCGCTGCTCGTATCTTTCTTCTTTCCAGAACACGAAGAATTGGTGTCGCCGAGTGAAGTCGTTTGGACCGACGGATGGGAAACGAATTTTGAGTCCATATCGAATCGTTTACTCGTACCTCCGGTCGTTCGGACGCTTCTGTATGCGCAAAACCCAAGAGCAGTTCGTAATTGGGTCGATCGCGTGAGCGAACGTTGGGGAGAATCTATAAAGAGCATCGTTCCGGCGCATTGGGATGCTCCCATCGATGCAAACGTGGATGAATTTAGAAACGCGTTTCGATTCCTCGAGGATGATCGCACAGATCCGTTTCTCGATGGAGATCTGAAGCGCGGATTAGCACCGATAGCAAAAGCAATTTTGAAATAGTCCAATAGTGATCGTTGTAGTAAATTCCAGGCGTGCCGGCCAGCGCGTGTAATAATTATATTCAGATGTTTTTTTTTTTAAATGCTGTACGAGTCGTACGTTTTTATTCCTCTGCTTCTCTTACTCACTCTCCTCGTTCCGCGTTGCCTAAATATGCCGGTTCACTAGGCGCATACTTCACCGTCTCTAAACCACCACTAGAATACTTTGTACTTAAGTCTGCCGTAGAAACCTTCTGGTCGGAGGCAAGTATTTCGTACGCGTCGATATATTTCCCAAACGGTTCCACGAACGTCTTCTTCGTGTGTTCTATTAAGCCATCCGTGCTCATCATTTTCTTCGCAAACTGCGTCGCGCGTTTGGAAATAGACGCGCATTCGTCCGGATTTTCCTTGGCCCAGTTCACCCGTTCTTCTAAGTTTGAAAGATCCTCGTCGAGAGGAATATAATGCACCCACGGCTGAATGTCGTCGTAGAACGAATCTCGCATCGGCGTTTCGTGATGAAACAGAACGCCAGGCATGCCAAGAAACCAAAGGGTAGATTTCCACGAAGTACCGCCTCCACCTCCAAAGTCCGCGAGATACTTGTAATTCGAGTAATCGCAAGCGTCCATCTCGTCAGAGGTGAAAAGATTGAATTTATCGTCGATGCAGGAAGATTGCGGCGCGTGTTCGTTTCTGTCCGTAAACTTTATGTCGAAACTCTCCGGATTCAACGACCCGAGTACGGCGGCGTACAATCGCGGTGGAACTCGCTTTTCCACCGTGCTCGCCGGCGACGAGTGCAACACGGCATCTATGATTGTAGACCGACTCGCGTGGCACAGCCCAAGTTGGTGCAAAAACTCAAATCCACTCCCAGTTCCGACACTTTCGTACTCTGAAAGATATCGCCAATCTGATCCTCTCCAAACCAATTTTGGAATGAGCGAGTTGTACTTATCTATTCTTGCCGCGTTGCTATCGTACGTTTCGATGTACATTCTATCTTCCGAGCATTGCGATGGTGACGAAAACCAGTCGCACTGAGCGTATTTATCTGGGTTATATGCGTGCGCGATGCACGGGGCGAGCGGCAACGTCGGCGCTTGTAATAATCCAGCTATCTTTGTTGGGTCCTTCGGTATCGTTCCAAAGGTGAATATTGGCGCCGGCATAGAGCCACATCCGCTACTCGACCCAGCGCACGGGTTCTGTGGGTAGTCTTGCGTCGCCCAACCCATATGGAACGGTTGGTTCTCAGCATTCGACGCGTCGAATCTATCGGCAAACTCAGTCGAAGCGACGGCGTATAAAAAGTCAACCGCGCCCGATGATCTGTCGTCCACATTCAACTCCTCGTCGACTTGTTTGAGAGTCCACATGGTGAACTCGTAATGCGGCGTCCAGCTTAGTATGTGCATTGGCATTCGCGGTTGTTCTGGAAGAAGCATCGTTCGCGAATCCAAAATATCTTTATACGATAAGGAACTCGGTATGTGATAACTGTTCCCACCAAGTTTTCCTTCTGCCTGTTTGTTTTTGTTTTTGTTATCATCCTTGTTGTTCACGACGTAATTCTTAATCTTATTGCCTTTCTTGTTACCGCCAACATTGGTTCGTCTCAGAGAGAAGAACGTCGTGAGAAGTTTGTTCGTCGTCGACGTCGACGACGATGAAGACGAGTTTTCAGCTGCCCCGGTGTGTTTCGTGTAGAAATGTGTTGGTGGAGGTAAAGACATCGCTCCGATCGTCACGGAAAGGAAGAGCAACGAAGCTAAAACGCTCATGCTAAAAACATTGTGCCACACCGCGTTTAAAAACGCATCCACGCCGAAGTAAGCGCTCCAGCTCGTGTACTTGTTGTTGAGTATCAAAGATTGCGATTCCGGCGAGTGCGTTTGGCTGTACCTCATTTTACTCTCTCTTTTGCCTCCGTCCTCTCTTCTGATTTCACTTTGTCTTCTTTTACTGTGATGATAAAATAATAGACGCGACTCTTTCACTTGGCGATCAGTGCGACGTTCTTCGTCTGTTCTTTCTCGGAAAGTTCTATCAAACGCAAAAGCGTGGCGTCCTGATTTAAAAGTAAAGAAAGAAGATTGCGTTTTTTTTTTGATATCAGAGAGAAAGGGTGTTACATGTTTTCTCTTGCTTTTGCTTGCAAAATAACGAGTGGAGAGTTCAAGAAGAGAAATTTGCCCGCACTCGCGCCACCGCGCGCGTTGTGTTTTATTATTTGAACACGCGCAGGAACACGAAGAAAATGGTAAACTTGGACGAGGAGAATCTCGCCACCACGAGCACCGATGATAATGGTACTCCCGCGACGACGACGACGACGACGACGACGATGATGACGAGAAAAGAAGAAGAAGGCAGTCGGGACCAACGAGAGAAACAGATGCGAGAGCGGTTGAAAGCGCAAGCGTATTTAGGTGAACAATATTTCCTTGCCGAACACAACCGGAGAAAAGACAACAAGAAATATAGCGATAATAACGATTGGTTCTCAACTGAAGACGAAACGTTCGTCGTCGCCACGAAAGCGTCCAATCCAAAATTCCCACCGAGCGCTTTCGCGCAGTTTTCAGAAAACGAAAACGTCGTGCAGAACAACGCGGGAGGACGACGACGAGATGAACACCAGCACCAGCACCAGCACCAACAAAAAATAACAACCACAGCGACGAAACATAAACAGTTGTACTTCTCTCCGCCGCAAAATTTGGAAGATATACAAGGAACCTTGCCCTCGCAGAACGGCGTCGCTTCGCACATGGTGTGTCAATGCGACGAGGCGAGTCAATACGTCACCATCAATCCAGATGCGCGCGGAAAGTGGGAAGGCGAAGGCGGGAGGAAACAGTACGCCCAGAGGTGTCCGGTTCACTTTCCTTTCGCGTGGACATGGAAAGGGGACGTGAACACTGGACCGATGAAAGGCGAGGCTTGGATGTCTGCCGCGCGGATGCGTGATCAACGCGCGAAGGAGGTTGCGTGGGAAGCGCGGGAGTTAGAGCGACGAAGACTCGCGCTTAGGAGTATTTACGATAGAGAAAACAAACATCACCCGATGAATTACGAACTAAAAACCGAGACCAATGAAGGACACGGCGAAGAAGATTTTGAAAAGTGGAAAGATAAGAAACACATGCAGCGAGAAAAACCTACCATGTTCACGAGAGTTGTGGACGCGTTGGAATCAATCGGTCACAATCTTTTCGGCGACGACGATGACGACGAGTATTACGACGACGACGACGATGAAGGAAGAACACGAAGAAGGAACAACGAAAAGATAGTTCGAGACGTACATAACGCGAGAGAATTTGCGCAGTTTGTCAGAGATGAGGGCGCTTTGAAGTACCTGTCGTCGAATTCGTCGTCACCTAGAAAAATTAGTGAAAAAGTAAACAAGAATCCAAATGGAATCGTCGACCGGTCCATGAAACAGCGGTTGCTCGACACCTCAAAAAGTTCCGTCAAATTCTCGCAGTTAGAAGGTGAACCCGGTTACGTCGTGTACGAAACAAATTTCAATTACTACGTAGTCACGCACGATGCGAGCTTGAGTAATTGGATTTACGCGAAACTCGATCGGACGAGTTCACGAATGCGAGTCGAAGAAGGCGGGCGGAAAAGAACGGAGGCAGAAATGAACGCGTTTTTTCGAGAGGTAAGAAAGAACGAAGGCACGGTAACTAAACTAAGCGCCGGTGCCGGTTTAGTCGTTTTCATTGAATTCGCCGGGCAAGAAGAAGGGTTGACGGTAGATTCTGTTGAAGTTGAAGACGCGTCAAAGAATCCGGAGGGTATTATTTTGCGCGATGAACTCAAATTTCGAGAAAAAATGCGGCGAATGCAAGAATTCAACTTGAATTACTTACACATTGAGCGTATGTATCCGGACAAGTGGGGTGCAAATGGAGCGCAGTTTGGCGTAAAGAAGGATTACGTCGTCTTCAGTGGTGCGGATAGCGTGCGAGTTCCGAGCAAAGCAAACGCCGAGCGGGCCGCCTTGATGAACATGCACCTAACGGTTGAAGCAGCTGATTTCGCAGAGGAATCTCGTTTACAAGCTAAAGATCGTGAAGACGTTTTTAAAGCGCGTCTTTTAATAAACGGTGGAGAAGTTCTCGATCGGTATTCGGGGAGTGGATCGAACCAAAAGTGGGTGTATAAAAATGGTCGAAAGTTGAAAAAAATAGCAAACGCAAAGCCAAAGCCACCGCCGTCGTATGGAAACAAAGATTTCAGGGGTAATGGTCCCGTTGTCGACTCAAAATCTTCGTCATCTAAGAACAGCGTAACGAACACGCTGATCGGATCGCTGGAGCAATCGTTGTTTGGTAAACAAATCGCCGACGAACTTTTAGAAGAAGACGACGAGCTCTCCTTCTGGGAAGGCACGCCCGTAGGTGTTCGGATTTTACCAGACTTTGTCGCGCACAGTTACATCAAACCTGGTGACGTTCGAAAAGTCAAGAGATTGAACATGCAAATCTATCGAACGAAACTTTTGTCCGAAACGGAATCGATTGCAAACTTTTTTGTGCCTCTTCTCGAAACGGTGTTGAAAGCGGTTTCGCCTCGGTTTCTGAAGATGAATAATAATAATAAGGATGAATACGTGAAGAAAGATGCCAACGCCGACGAAAACACCGCCGAAGCCGTCGAATACTTAGACGAGGACGACATTGATATCGTGCAAAAGTATCTGTACTCAGATTCAAGAATACCTTTGGGAACGCGATTGGTAAAGTTGCGTTTCCGAAGCTATTCCAGGCACGAAAGCGATCCGATTCGCGTTCAATGATGATGGTACAAATAGTTTTTTTACAAGTGATAGTAAATCCTTTAGTGATTGTGATAATAACCAAGCGCTCTTGAGTGATAGCAGCACTCGCATTTATTGTTTTCACCCTTCTGTTCGCTGACGTTGTCGCTTTTTGACGTATTCAGAATAGAGCGGAAGCGAATCGTAATTGAAAAAATCTTCCTCGTCCTCTTCTCCTTTTTCGTGCTGTTTTTGATTTTTGATGGATGAAAGCCTTTTGTTTACTTTTCGTCGTTGTAACTTGATACTGAGCTCGTCAACTTCCCGTCTTAAACGTCTATTCTCTTCCTCGGACGCGTGCACTTTATCCAACACGCGTTCGAGTTCCTCCGACCCGTGCGCACGCGCATTCTCGTCGTCACTTTTTTGAAGATTTAATTTTGTGCCTTCACGACGTTGATGGTGATGTATTTGCTCAAACCTGTGCCAGAAAGATTGCATTTCCGAGTCGAAAGAGATCTCATCGTGTCGCGGATGCGAATGATGTTCTGCAGACATGCTGTTATTCCCTTCTTCGCTTTCTTCTTCTTTTATCTCCTATCATTTTTATTATTATTAGTGCACGTTGTGTATTCTTCTTCTTCTTCTATTGAAAGTGTGACTTGTGAGTACGTAAATGACGCTTTTTCTTCTTCTTCTTCTTCTTTCTCCTTCTTCTTAAAATCAAAAGCTCCATACATAAAAATTTCGAGAAAGCAGATGATTTCCTCCCTCGTTCAAGGCTATGGAAGCGAGGACGAGGAGAGCGAATCAGACAAAGATAAGAAGGATGATAAAGAGAAGAAGACTCACAGAGAAAAAGAAGAAGAAGAAGAAGAAGACGATATTGGTAGGGAGCAGCGACGACGACAACGTCAACGTCCACTCAGCGTTCCTTCCACGTTCGAAAGTAGCAGAAGAAGGAATTTTCACGAAAAGAAGAAGAAAAACGAAGAAATAAATACGGAGATACAAGCGCGCGTGGAGAAGTATTTAGAGGCGAAAAGAACGACTCGACTGAATATAAACAGTCAACTGAGAGAACCGAAAGGTTTCCGCAACCCTAACTTTCTTCAATCTGTCGTTGAACACTTTGGTGTGGAGCAAGATGGAAGTGAACTCCCAGGACGACGAGAACAAAAAAAGCAAGAAGAGGAAGAAGACTCGTACGAGAAAATAGCAGCGAGGCAAAGAGCCGAGGCGGAAGATAGAATTAGAAATAGAACAAATATAAGTTTCGTCCAGCAAAATGAGGAAAGTTTTGGAGGTCCAGATGCACAGGAGCTGATAGATAAGGCGAGGGAGCAAGCCCGAATGCTAAACGCGAGGATGGCCGCCAAAGGACAAAGGTGATGGTAAAATTGATGATGACGAAACTCTCTGCTTGCTTTAATCTTATTGATTGTACTTTAGTAGTATTGTTATTGCTGATTGTAGTATGTATCTATTTACTCTCTAATGCTTCCTAGGTTGCTTTCGTTTCATCATCATCGTCTCTGACTTTTTCTTTTTCTTCTTCATCATCACCCGAGTCAACCAACGCGGTCCCTGGATGTTCGCCTTCTTGAGGAACCCACAAACCACTGTCAACCATTCTTCGCATGTAAAACTTAGCATCCTTCATAGAAAGGCCGTTGACGTATTCACGAAGCGCTTCAACGTCACCGGACTCAAAAGCTGTTTGCATTTCTTCCGGCAAGCTCTCGAAAACTTCAATCGGATTGAGGCCTCCTGGTCCTAACGGCGGATTTTCTATTTCTTCTACTCCTGTTTGGGTGGTCCCTTCCACTTTTTTCGCTTCTGCTTCTTCTTCCATTTTTTTCTTTTCCGCGCGTTCGATGAGCTTTTCGACGTAATCCATCTCGGCGAGCTCGTATTCGTGCAGAACTTTTTCGTCGTTTTCCAGTAAACGCACGAAAAACGGTTTGTATTGGTCCAACATAGTTCTTTTATTCGCCGTCGCAAAATCGGAAATAGATTTCAGCGCGAAACCGGCTTTGGCCGTACTAAGTACCTTGTCTCGACCAACAACGCCGTCCATTTCTTCATACAGAGCTTTGAGCAAGAGATATCCGAGCGCGTGTTCGCACACCAAGTACGTATGTTTCGAGAGATACGCCTCTATGCGGGCATATGGATTCTTATTTTGACTTTTCGTCTCTATGTCTCCGCCTTCCGCGAGCGTATCCAGCTCTTTCTCGTATTTTTCGCAATACGCCTCGTACGTCATTTTCTGCGCCTGAACATTTTCCGAAACTTCCGTTGGCATGCAATCCTTGCCGACGAGTGTTTTTGAAGTAGTGACTTTACACAATTCTTCTGCGCTAAACGTTCGTTTCTTCTTTTCAGCTTCAAGCTTTTCCTGGGTTTCTCGAAGCGTCGTTTCCAGATTTTCCAATTCGTCTCTCACGCTTTTCAACGCGTCCTCGTCGCCCGCGAATCTATCTTCGACGATGTCAATCTCCAGTGTTTTAATCCTCTTCTTCGTTTCTTTGATAGATTTCTCGTATTCTTCGATTTTCGCGTCAATATCAGACGCTTTATTCTGTTGACTTTCTCTCTTGATTCTTCGAAGAGTGTTCGCTTCGATAAATTGCGCGCCCGGGTGTAAGTCTTCGTCGTCGCTCAACTCGAGCTTATCCCACTTGGAATAATCAAAACCAGCCGGTGGCGCCATTTAATGGAATGGAATGGATTGGATTCGATCGAAAGGTCGTGCGCGTGTGTTGTATTTTGTGGTTGTGAGTGTGACGGAAGTATGACGCGAACGAAAAAGAAAAAGATTTCTTTTCGCGTGCTACTGTGACTGTGTATTTATGCGTTTTCGCGAATCCGAAGAGACTTTCTTTTTTCTTCGATAATTATATACAAGAGCTACTAGACAACAACAACAACAACAACAACAACAACAAACAAACTATAATAGCGGTACACTTCTACGCGACGATGACAACATCGATTAATCATCTGTCATTTCGACATCTTTCACCTCCTCCTCCGGTTTCCTCTGCAAGGCTTTAATTTTAGGAACGTCGCCGAACGGATTTTGCGAGGATTCGCTATTTTTAAGCGAGTTCCAAGTGGTCAAAGCCGCTAATGTCCTTCCGTACGTCGTCTCTAAACTCTCCTTATCCGCGTTTGAAAACTCCTCAAGTAAATCTTCGTCGGATGATAATCGAATCGTGCGCCTCGCACCCATGGTTTGCTTAGCTAAATCCGCCGTCGTCGGTATGTTGGTTAAAATGTGCTCCTTCACCTCTTCGCCTCCCGCGGTGTTTGAAATTCTATTCATTAAACATTCCACTCTCGCTTGCGCGCGAGCGATCATTTTAGACAGCACGGCGGTGTCATAAAACGGTTGTTTCGAGACGGAGACTAATATCGGCGAACGCAAGGCGACTCGAGAGAGTTTATCGTGCTTTTTCAGAATTTTCACCAAAGCGGTGAAGTTGATATTCGTCCAGTGTTCCATGAGGACCAACTCGCCGTGGAAGTTTGCCAACTGCACGCACAATTCCGCTTCGATCTCTAAGTTATTTGGCTCCACAGTCGTAGCATTTGCCATCATCTGTTGATGTTGTTGTTCTTGTTGATGTTGCTGCTGCTCATATTGTGAAGACGATACTTGCGTCGACGACGCCCTGCTGTTGTCGTTCGTGTGAGAAATATTCTTTTCATTCTCACCCTCGTCGTCGTTGGAAGGGTTGCCGACGATTTTGTTCGCGTTCTCAAAAATAAACAGTTTATCCTCGCCGACGATTTCGCTAAACATCACGTTCAATCTGCTCTCTTTCATCACCAACTCTTCCTCTTTGTTAATGAAGAACTCGTTGAATTTCATGACTTCCTGTTGTAACAATCGAATAAAATCTTTCTCGACTTCAGGACTGTCGTTTCCACTCGGAATCGATTTGAGCGTCTTCTTCAAAGCTTTGTATTGAAGAAATTTATCTCGAATATCCTCCGCGGTGTTGTTCACCACTGATTCGAGTTGATGACCAAACTTCATCTTCTCGTTCGTTCGTTCGTCAATCACGCGCGCCGCGCGATACTACTCGTCGTTGTATGGTAATAAGAACACTTCGAGAAGAGCGCGTGTTTAAACTCTGAGGCGCGAAAATGTTCTCTGAAATATTCCTTTTTTGTTGTTTTTGGAGGACAGACAGACACAGAGGACACTCCCAATCTTCAAGGTCTTGGCAATTTTTTTTTTTTTTTGCAAAATCAAAAAATCAACTCCCCTCTTTCCTCGTTTCACACCTTTCCTCGTTCATAAAACTATTTCTCTTCACGCAAATACAAACCGCGATATGGTGGTCATCTCTGCCATCCTCGCGTCATCAACGTCGACGTCTTTTAGAGGAGGAGAAAGAGGAATAGGAGGAGAAGAAAGAAGATTGCATCGCTCAGCGACGACAGCTGCGAGACGGAGTTCGATTTCAAAGAGAATCGCGTCGTCGTCGTCGTCGTCGTCGTCGTCATCCTCGTCTGCAAACATCAACAACAACAACAACAACAACAACAACGAGAAAGAAGACATATTCGAGGTCATATCGGAGAACTTGCCGTTTTTTATCGGTGGTGTGGTAGCCGGGACGTTTGGTTTATCCATAACCGATGACTCCAGTCCACTGAAAGGCTGGGTAGCCGAGAGGAAGAGGAAGAAGAAGAATAGCAACAAGAATAGAACAACAAAAACAACAACTTTTGAATTGAGACAGGAAGAAGAATCGGTGTTCACCATACCGACGACGCAAACGACGCTCGAAAACAACAACAACAACAACAACAACAGCGATAAATAACTTCAGCATTTGCGGAAGAGGTATACAATGTAGTATATTTCTCTTGTATAATATTTAAATTCACAACGCACACAAAAAAAAACTAATAACACTGCTAATTGACTCTTTGTCTCTTTCATTTTTCTAATCCCAACTCGTACGGCTTCCATGTCCGCCCCCGCCGCCTCCACCGTAGCCGCCTCCACCGTAGCCGCCTCCACCGCCGCCTCCACCGCCGCCACCGCCGCCATGGTTACGATAATCTCTCCCCCCATATTTGCTACCACCACCCGAGCGACCTTTAGATCGACCGCCATAGGAAGATCTGGACGCAAAACCGCCGAGAAAGGATGGAACTTCTTGTCCAGCTTCGGACATGACGTCCATGAGAGCTCTGGCAATGCCTGCATCCTTATCCCCAAACAAAGCAGTCGCTTGACCTTTCTTACCAGCGCGTCCAGTTCTACCAATTCTGTGGACGTAATCGTCGATATCTGTCGGTAAATCAAAGTTCACCACGTGCGTGACGTGAGGAATGTCCAAGCCTCTCGCCGCGACATCCGTGGCAACCAAGATTGGAGTTCTCCCGGCTCTGAACGACTTCAACGCAGCTTCTCTCTCTTGTTGCGTGCGGTCACCGTGAATGGATGTCGCCGGTTTACCTTGCTCGCACAAAAAGTCCTCCAATTGATCGGCGCCTCTCTTCGTTTCAACAAACACAAGCGTCAAACCCGGGACAGCTTCCGTCAAATCCAAAAGCATTTGAGTCTTGTCGTAATACGATGGGACATAGCAGACCGTTTGATTGATGAGTTCGGTGGAAGAACCAACGCGACCAACGGTTAAGAAAACGTAATCGTGTAAGAAATCAGATGCCATTCTTTGAATCTCCTTTGGAAACGTCGCAGAGAAGAGCATCGTTTGACGCTCGCCCGTGCGAGGCATGTCTCTTTGCTCCACCAACTGTCGAATTTGCGGTTCAAAACCCATATCCAACATCCTGTCCGCCTCATCTAATGCCAAGTATTCGCACTTGGCCAATCCGACTTTGGCTCGGTCGATTAAATCAATCAATCTCCCTGGTGTCGCGATGAGAATGTCGCATCCGCGCTCCATTTCTCGAAACTGTTCGGCAGCTGGAGCGCCACCATAGACAACCACCGCTCTGCATCCCGTCTTGTACGCAAACTTTCTCGCTTCTTCGTGAATTTGAATAGCCAACTCGCGCGTTGGTGATAACACGAGCGCTAATGGCAACGTTTTTCTGCCTCTCTGTCCGCCGCCTCCAGTCAAGAGGCCGCGATTGAGAATGCCGCAAATGATTGGAAAGCAAAACGCCGCCGTCTTACCGGAACCAGTCTGCGCGCATGCCATTAAATCCCGACCGGCGAGAGATATCGGAATTGCGTAACGCTGCACCGGAGTCGGCTTTTTGAATTTACATCTTTCGATATTGGCGTTGATTTCTTTCCCAAAGTCCACGTCCTTGAAGAATTCGATCGGTTTCGGCGGGTCGTTACCAGACACTTCCACTGGAATGTCTTCATACGCATCAAAATTTAAACCGTGGTTCTCAGTTTGGAACATCTCTGTTTCTGCATCCGCACCTTCCGCTCTGGCTTTGTCCTCAGCTTCCATTTGAGCGAATGGATCAGATTCGCGAAAGCGAGACGACCTCCCGGTATCCCATCCGCCTCGTCTTCCACCATCATCTCTTCTTCTGTCATCGTCTCGTCTCCCAAACGACGAGTTCGAGTAATCTAAATCCTCTCTATTTCCCCGGGATGAACCACCCCATCCTGCGCCGCGAAATGAACCGCCACCTCTGTCATCTGTTTTTATGAAGGAAGAAATCAATAAATCAATAAAATATTTTGATATCGTTTAGCATTGTATTTGATCGATCGATCGATCGATCGAGCTCGCAGAGAGAAGAGCGAATGCGATAGCGTGGGAACGTTTCTCCCGCGAACGTTGCGGAGCAATAAAATGCCTCTCTTTCTTTCATTCTTTCTTTCACATTCTGCGGTGGTATTAAAAAATTGAAGCGCCGTCACGAGCACACGTTGTGTCGAGTGATTTAAAATTTTTCAACAACTGCGCGCGCTCAAACGGCGGACTCTCGCGATCGTTATGCATCCATTGCGATGCGCGAATTCCACGCAAAACTATGCGCTTTATTCGTTTCGAACGAAAAAAATCACGTTTTATTTCTCTGAAAAGAACCTACCTCGATAATCTCGTCTGCCGCCACCACCGCCATAATCTCGTCGGTCTCCTCCTCTTTCAGTGTTCCCTCCGCCTTGCCGATTTCTCAAGTGCGGTGGAACGTACGAAGACGTTTTTCCTGCACTCGCTGCAGGAGTGCTCGTTGTTTTTGTCGATTCATCTTTACTCAAAGTTCCCAACGGTGGTAACTCTTCGGTATCGTCAGCCCAGTTATTCGCCATATATTCGAGTCGCTTTCTGGCGAACAACTCGTCTTCCGATTTTTTTTCTTTTGCGCGCGAAAGGATTCTTGCATTCTTTTTCGCTCAGTTTGGTCTCTCTTGGAAAAGAGAAGAGCTCCTTTCTTTCTGAGTGATTGAACAACCGACCCCACACTTTCTTTTACGAGTAGAAGGAAGGCAGGGACACGCGCAAATACACACACAAACACGTAAAAGTGAGACACAGATTTAGAATAGAAATGGACTTGGAAGGGTCAGGCGGTGGATCGCTCTCACCGCCGCTCTCCATGAACAACAACAACAACAACGGAAAAGGAGGAGGAGCCGACACCACCCTTTCAACCGACAACGACGCAAAAGAGATTCATCCAATAATTCCCCCATCGAGACCGATGCACGCGGCGATGTCGAATCCATTCGTCGATGGTACTGGTGGTGGTGGTAATGATAATGAGTACGTCGCCGCCCCGGGAGCATCGATGCAGAACTCCGTATATACCACGCGGAGGTTTGCGCAAAGAGCAACAGATTCCTCGTCAACGATAAATCAACAACAACAACAACAACAACAAAACCAGCAGAACGCGGAGAAAGGAGGAGGCAAAAATACACAAAACAACAGAGCTAAACCGTCCATATCGGCGGCAGATTCCAACGGTACCCGAGGTAATACGAACGATGAGAACACAGACGACGACGAAGATAACGACAAGGACGGAGATGGAGACAACGAGGACAAAGCAAATGATAATAACAATAAGAAGAACAAAGCGAGAACAACGAGAAGTAGCGGTAGTTTGCACTCCGAAGAAGTAGAAGGAGGCGGCGCTCCTAAAGCGGGAAGCTTGAATGGAACGGAAGATGCAAACACCGACGGTAGACCTGAAGTAGAATCTAAAGAGAAGAAAGCAGTAAGACAACAAAGACGGCAACGTCATGTTGGTAGCACGAATAATAATAATAACGAAGATGGAATGGACACCTCCGAGGAAGCTGCGGCGGTTGTAAACGAAACCGCTCCGCTCCCTCCGACGAGTGAGTACGAATACAAAGAACCATGGGATATTCCCTCGGCAGAGTTGATTCCAGCGGCAAGAAGTCTGAAACTCACCGCTGATGCGTATCAAAACGAAGGGCGATTTGATAACGCCGAGAGAACATACGGTATGGCGTTGCGTTTTATCGAGCACGAGTCTCTCTTCGCCTCGAACCCGGTTGATGAGAACGTAGAGAAACAAATAACAGACGCGAAAGGAAGTAATCCAGATCTGCAACTCGTTTCAAAGAGTGAACTTACCGTTGCGTGTTTGATTGAAGCTTCCGTGTGTGCTTTGAAGCGTGGAGATCCTTCAAGAGCGGGTGACTTAGCCTCGAGGGCGTTAAACAACTCGAAAAATAATACTTCGGCTCTAAAAGCGCGAGCGCAGGCTCGCTTAGCCGAAGGCGATTTCCAAAACGCGCTCGCAGATTGCGACGAGGCTTTAAAAATCGAGGAACAAGCGGATACGAAAGCTGATTTTGAACTTTTACGGAAAGAAATTGAAACGCGTTCCGAGCAATTATTGCCCATGCGCGGAAAACAGCAACAGCATGAGTTTGATTACGGCATCCAAAATGCTGCGGTGGTGCGAAACGCGTTTGCGGCGAATGATGCCGCAGGTAACGAGGCACCCGTTGGAATGAACGCGACGACAGTGCGAACGACAACTTGGCAAGCTGAAGTAGAAGGCGAATCCGAAGGCGGTAGGAATACGATGGATACGGAACCCGGTGCCGCGTTCGGAGGCATCGTGCGAGAAAAAATTACAGAAGGTTACGATAGAGATCACGGTCAAACGTTGTTAAACGCAGACGTCGAGAAGAAGAGTAATCCGAACGGAACAGCAGGTGCAACGACAGAAGTCGGGGATACGACCGCACAACTAAATAAAACGCACCTTCCAACGCAACAAACGACAACGCACGAACAACCTTTGCGTTCGCAAGATGGCGGGATACAAGGATCTCTGTTAATAGGTTCGGTCGGTGGAGGTGGAGGTAATCGCAGACCTCGGATGTCGCTAGACAGCGACGAAGTGCAAGCTGTATTAATTTCAAATTCGACCCAGCGAGCGTTAGGCGGCACTTACTCGATTCAGAAAGACCATCGTCCGACGGATGCGCTCGTTGAGAGCTACGAGAGCGACGAAGAAGGCGAAGAAGTTTGCGGGGGTAAATAAAAACACAACACAAGGCTATAAACTATAAGTAGAATTACATTTTGCGAAATAGCACTGAGTAATAATTTAATTGACTTCTAGATCATCACAGCACGGTGCATTCTATGCATACCCATTCATCCTTCTCGTAAACTTCAAACTCTGCGCAGCCTTCCGAAGAATATTTTTCAATTACTTCCTCCGCTTGTTTTCCGGCTAATATACCAGACAATCCTATTTTCCCTCCTTTTCGAGTCATTTTAACAAACTTGGACGACAGTTCTAGATTTGGCGTTATCAGAATATTTGCTACGAGTACGTCCACGTCTTTTGGTTCCTCGGCGTCAGGTTCCATCCCGTCGCCGAGCACAGCTTTGAATCTGTCTTGGACGCCGTTGATGAGCGCGTTGGACTTGGCCGATTCAACCGCTATAGCATCAATGTCTACTCCATACGCTCTCGCGGCACCTAACTGAAGAGCACCAATCGCGAGAATTCCCGTTCCACAACCAAAATCAACGACCTCATCGCTTGCTTTGATGTGTCTTTTCAGAAACTGCAAACACAAAAGCGTCGTCGGGTGATCCCCTGTGCCAAAGGCCACGCCTGGCGTCAGTACTATTTCCGTTTTGTATGTTTTGTTCTTCTGTTTCTGATTTTCATCGCTAGACTTCATGCATCGTATGATAAATTCGTCGTCTACGACGATGTCTTTGTAGGAGTCCAATATCACACTCTGCCAATTGTTCGCGTCAACATTGTCGTAAACAGCGTTCAGCGGTCCTAAATAGGTTTCGAGTTGTTTAACTGCTTTTCTCACGTCTCTCACCAGAACTTCTTTGCTAAAATACAACTGTACGTTATTAAACGACCATTTTTTGTGGATCCAATCGTTCCCTTTCGAATCTCTGGAGTAGAAAATCTCTTCTTCGTCATCGGTACCTTTGAGCGCGTCGTCATTCACTTGCGCAAAGTCTGTGTAGCCAAGTTCTTCCAATATCTCTGCGATTCGTTCGGTCTCTTCTTTTGGAACTCGATTCAAAGTCACTCTAGGAACAGTTGTTTCTTCTTGTGAAGAAGAAGAAGAAAAAGAAAAAGAAGGGAGAGAACGTAAAGAGGAGAGTATTCGTCGGCAATGCGTTCGAGCGAAAACGGAATACGGCGAGGACGGAGCGAGCGCCTTCCTAAAGGTGCTGCACCGCATGCCAAATTTTATGACGAGGAAAATTTTTTTTTCTTCTTCTTCTTTTTATTACACCTCAAGTACCTCATGACCTCAACTCTGATCTCTCTCTCTCTCTCTCTCTCTCGCTCCCAAAAAAGTCCGCTAATCGGAGGAAGGAGCTTGTTGCTCAGCTGCTGCCGCTGCTGCTGCTGCTGGAGGAGGCGTTTGTTTCATTTGTTGTTGTTGTTGTTGTTGTTGTTGTTGTTGCTGCGGCGGTTGAAAATTTTGCCTCTGTTGATAGTGTTGTTGATGTTGATGTTGTTGGAAACCTCCTCTTTGGTATCCTCCACCACCCATGTGTGGCATTCCTCCGAATTGCCCGCCTCTGTGCATTTGTGGTGCGTATTGCATCATCGGGTTCTGGTACGGAGCACCAGGGCCCATGCCATACCCCATCATCATGTTCATCTGCGCCATTTGCGCCTGGTAGTTCATAATCGCCGCTCGTTGCGCGGCGCTAATGGCGTCCTGCGCTTGCATTGGCGGTGCAGCAACGGCTGCAGCGGGCTTTTTTGTCGGGACGAACGCAGAAGCTTTTGCCGACAAAGAAAATGCAGGCGCGTTTGCGGATAATTTCGAACCAGTCGCCGCTTTTTTCGCTTCCGCCGCCGGAGCGGCGGGAGCTTGTTGAGCTGCTGCTGCTGCCGTAGATTCCGTCGCCGTCTTCTTCGCGTCCGCCATGGATGCCACACTAGCAGGAACTTTACCAGCTGTTGATCCCCACGCCGGCTTCGACGGTGGTGGGGCTGCTTTGAAGCCTTCACTACCCGGCGCTCTGGACACGGAGGAATACTTCGCCTCTTCGTCGTCGTCAAAGTCCGAGATGAGTTTTTGGTTTCTCTCCTCCGCGACGTGCGGATTCGAAGACACTTTACCTTCAATTTCTCTCGCGATTCGTGCGGCTTCTTGTTCGGAGATGCGGATTTTGGACTTGTCGATTTGTGTCGTGTACACGGACTCGTCGAATTTGGTTTCCACCCCGAACAGTTGTTTGTTCGCGGCGAACTGATCCCATTGTCCGGGCGGTGCCTTCCTTCCCCACGCGCCGCCTTTGGTATCAAATCTTCCACTCGACCGTCCTCCTCCTTGCCCATCTTCCAAACCTCCAACGTTAGCCGAGGTGTCGTCGTCACCGGGCGTCCAAGCGACCAGCGTTCGATTTTGCCCCGTCGCGCCTTTGGAAATCCCCACGTCAGTGAAGTCGTTCATGTCGTTCATTCGAGACGGCCCCAAGGCCAAGTCGGACATGCCGACGTTGAACGCTTGAATCCACGCGATGTCTTCCAACGGAACTTTCTTTAACTTTTCCGGTTTCTTTCTCGGCGCTTTCTTCGGTTCTTCTCCATTCGGTCCTCGAGGTGTAAGAAATCGAGTCCACGCGTACGCTAAAACGATGTGTTTTTCAATCTCTCGGGTGTCGGCTAAGACACCGTTGAGTAAGACTCCGGACGTGAGCTGCACGTCGACCGAGTAGCCTTTCAAGGCGGACAGCGTGAAGATCAATCGGTCTTTCGCCGTGACGGTCATATTTTATATTTGGATAGTCTTCTCTGACTCAGAGTAAATATATAATATTAGGTGCAAGCGCGTGGGGACGACGAATTCGATCACACGAGACCAGAGGAGACGCCACCTCTACCAAATTCCTTCTTTCTTTCTCGTTCTGCCTTTAATAGGGGAGAAGAAGTTTAGGTGTTTGATGCGTTGGTGTTTTGACAAGTTCGTAAGGCAGCGTGAATAAGCGCGAAAACTCTCTCTCTCTCTCACACACACGCGCGGCGCTCTTCCAGGAGGAGTCGAGCAGCCGGGGCGAGTTTCGACTTCCCCCGCGAAGTTGTAAAGAATTCGTTTTAGCATCGTCAGAGAAAGAACGACTCTTTTTTTCATTTTTGGTTTTTCGCTAAAATGTCGGACTATTTGAACTCTGTTATAAATCTGACTACTACATCTAGAAAACTAAAGACTATCAATGCTCTAACTACATAATCTAGAAACGCTACGCATCCTTCGTTCCATCATTACTTTTCTTCTTCTTGTTGTTGTTGTTAACGAGGGACATCAAGTTCACCGCTGGCGCTACCTTTTGCGAGGTTGTTCTTCGGTCGTAAGTGCCTTTTTGCATCGCAGATGAGTGACCCATGTACATAGCCAACGCCTCTAACTCGTTATCAGAAGCCACGCCTTGACCTCTGACGTGGGTAATGATCATATCTCGCACCAAGTGCGGGTTAACTTTTTGGCCAGTCACGCGCAAAGCGCATCTGGAGAATGCTCGGGAAAGTTCCGACGCCGTGTACGGTTCACCGTTTGGTCTCGTAAAGACTAAATTGTGTCTTGGATTGAACGCTGCGCGGTACTCGTTCAACCAAAGCTCCAAAGCTGGATATACACGCGAGTCGAGCACTAAATTCGGACGCGTGCCATACACGTTCCCGGTTTTATAATCGGCGGCGTTATGCTTAATAAACCACGTTTTCGTGGCCGAATCGTAAAACAACGTTCGGTTAAATTCCAACTCGCGCAACGTTCGTTGACGATCGGGTATGCACGCCAAAACTGCGAACATGAGGTAAAGCTGTATGCTTCTCGCAATGTCCGCTTTATTCCTAGGCTTACCGCGCTTATCAAAGCCGGCGCACTCGAGCTTCAAACACTCAACGAGAATGAGATATTTTGGCCAATCTAACCATTTCTTAGCTTCATCTGCCGCTCTCGGGGCCACTCGCGCGCGCGCTCTAGCACCGCGTTGCAATCGCATAAGTTCCTTCACGACATCTGTGTTAACTTCTTCACCAGCACTTGATAGTAAAGAAGATGAAGACGCCGCCGAAGAGTTCTTCTTTTTACCAGATCCCGAGGATAGTGATGATGCCGATGCCGATGATAATTTCATCAACGGCGGATAAAGCCATTTTGCAATGGCAATGAGCGAACGAACGTAAGCATCTTCCGTAGAGCTTAGTATCCCGCGCGTTTCAACCATCCATTGCATGTATTCGATAGCGTACTGCGCACCTTCAGAATCTGAAGATGGGAACGCGTCCTTCAAGCTATAGTTTTCAGCGTTCTCATTCAAACCTTTTACATTCACCAAATACCCACAAAAAGCTCGAGCGACATCGCGATGATTCTTCACCGTCTGCGCGCGAACTGGCACGCCTTCTTGCCCGACGCGTCGCGTCGTCAAATCTCGAACGAATTTATCGAGCTCTTTCTCGAGGGTTTTAGGTAGACTTTTCTCGCTGATTGCGTAATCCGGCAAACGTCGACGCGAGGTCACGCGTTGCTCGCTCAAAGGTACGTCGTCCGGTCGTCTGTTCGTTCTGTACTCTGTCGATAATTTCCTGTGAGAATCTTTACTATCGTCACTAACGGTATTGTGCTCTTCAAAGTATAATCTCGACTGTAAAGGCACGCGGGCATCGAGCGGAATATCACCTCCAATCCATCCTTCGATGTGTTCGAATTTCTTGTATGAAACTACGGTATCTATATCTTTTTCTTTTTCTTCTTCTTCCTCATTATAATCATCATGAACTGCTTCCGTTGAGTTCATCGAGCGCGCCAGCACCGCATTGTACAACTTCATCGGTAATCTCATCGCAATCCACTCTTCTGGTTTCACTAAAACGGTCCCGTCCTCGAGCGATATCAAAGCGTCGATATCGTCGAACCAGTTTTCTCTCAATATTTCAACCACTTTCTCCGCTTCTTTCGGCGGTCGGTTGATGTCCACGAAACATTTTTGCAGAGTTGAGAGCAAAATATCATCTCCTTCTTCGTCTTCTTCTTCCTCTACTACTTCCTCTCGTTCCTTTCCCTGCCGACGCGCTCCTGCGATACACTTCGTTCTTCTTCCTCTTCTTCCACTCGCGCTCTTCTCTTTTGCTTCTTCTTTTCCCGAAATTCTTAGCGACGACGATTTACTGTGCAACGTCGTCATCATCATCGCTCGGAGAGAAGTTCGGAGAGAAGTGCACGTCATCTTTCTCCTGCTTCTCTTATTCCATCGCACCTTTCATTCACGCGTGTGTTTCCGTCCGTCTGTCGTGGGTTTTTTATGTGTGTTTTGTAGAACTGTTTTTTTGTGTTGCTGTGTGTTGTTTGTCATTCTTTGTGAATTCAAAAATTTTGGAGGCAAGTTTCGTATCACTCAAAAACAATTTCTTCAAACATCATCATCATCATCATTGATCGTTAATTCCGCCGTTGCGCGCCTGAAAAGCACGCATCTCCCTCCCTCCCTCTCCCCCCTCTCTCTTTCTGAGTGTTTCTGTGTTTCTGTGTGCGAACGACAGGGTGGGGCGCATAACCAAAAAGGAGAAGAGGAGGCACTTTTCATCAACAAAAATGGCGAAGAAATCTTCGAAAAAGGAGATGATGAAGACGAAGGCGAAGAAGAAGAAGAACAGCGACAAGAACAAAGAGAGGACGATGAAGCAAAAGCCAACGAATGCGGTATTAAGAAAGCTCGTGAGTGAAGCCCGAGTAAAGGAAACTTCTCTTGATGGTAATGAAGAGACTGCCGGAGCAAATCAGAAGAAAATTCAAAATCATCACCAGGAACACAAGAAACAGAAGAAGAAGAAGAAGAAGAAGAAGAAGAAGAAGGCGGATGAAAATAATAATAATTCTAGCAGTGATGGTGATGATTACGCGTCTCTTTCGAACGACAACGACGACGACGACGACAATAACTACGACAACAATACCAGTATTGGACTAAGAGAAGAGAAACCGTTCGACACGAATCGGAAGAAAAAGATCAAGGATATGGTTGAATACACAGGCGGCGTGGAAAAGTCCACCAAAGAACAGCTGTTGAGGATCTTCAGTCTACACATAGATAGAGACGCGGACGATTTGTTTCGACGCATCGGTACAAAGATGAAAATAGAAGAGCTAGAGAAGATGGATCTTGAGCCATTGAAAACGATGTATAAGGTGGTCTACGATCATTTGGACAGTAAAGAAGAGGGGATTGCATACGCGAAGAAGCATTTGTTTGTGCCAACGTCCCCGAAAGAGAACAGAATGTCGGCGCCAATAGTGTACATCTCGCCCGACAAAAATGAGTACTCTGATTTGTTCCCCAAAAGATACGGAAGAAATCCGAACAAGAAGAAGCGGCAAATCGACGAAGGTGTTGCGTCGATGATAGACACGAAGAAAAAAACGAAGAACGAGAATACCGCCGAGACATTTAAAGCGACGAAAGCGGCATCAACAGTCTGCGCGCGCAACAAAAAGGAACACGTTTTGATAGAGAAGAACGACGCGCGAGTATCCAGAAAGAACAGCTCCAAATCCGATCTTGCTTTAGCTCTACCTTCTACGGATAGAAATAATAAGCAACAGAAACTCCCGGTAGGGGTGTGGAACAAGAAGAAGTTTTATAAAAAAGTGAAAGTTGAAGACGAAGTGTTCAAAGTCGGCGACGATGTTTACGTGTGTACTCCCGAAACGGTTGATTTGACCGAGGACGTCGACCACATCTGCGAGCTTTGCAAAAAAACGGGCGTCGAAGAAGGCGCCGATGGCAAAGAAGTCGAAACAGAAATGCTCGAGTGCGATTATTGCGTGAGATCATGGCATCTTCGGTGTTTGAAATTAGATCACGTGCCGGACGAAACATTTTGGAGTTGCCCAATGTGCGTCGCTGCGCCTTCCGGTATCGCCGCGCCGCAAAATTTCCACGAGAGACGTACGCCTTGCGGTGAATTTCTGGCGGGGAGACTTTGTTTGGCTAGAATCGAGAGCATCTGGGCAAACGTAGATGAACTCAACGACAGAGATCCAAAAGTTCGAGAAGAAGCGTTTAAGTTCATCGCTCGCTTATACGTGCTACCGGAACATACTCACACGGGAAGGCAACGTCATCACATTCGCCGAGAGGTGTTTCTTACGAACATCAAAGAAGAGGAAAATTGCGCCGCGATTCTCATGGGCGCAAAAGTCCTCGAGCCTGCCGCATTTCGCTCGTCCGGCGGTAATGACGACGTCTACATGTGCGAGTATTCGTACGACCAAAATTTTTCTCGCTTTCGACGGAGAACAGAATGGGAGGACTCTGATTTCTCGGAAGATGAATGTGACATGGAGGCTAAAAATATCCTGTGGAGCGAAACTGAAAGTTCAGACGATGACGACGACGATTACGATCACCGCAAAGAGAAGCGAAAAGCGGAAAAGAGAGCGCACGTGCGACAAACGAAAGCAGATATTGCCGCCTCAAAGAAAGCTGCGGCTTCTAAAAAAGGAGCTAACGCTTCGTCAGAATGGAAAGAAGCCATTGGCTTGGGTAAATCAGGCATTTTGGCCATAGACTCTGCTCAAAATAATGGGTCGCGCACTGCTATTGAGCGCGCGAGAAAAGCGTTACAGCTGAGTTCCATCCCGGCAAAGCTAGAGTGTCGGGAAAAGGAGCGCGAGAAGATCATGCAATTCACAAAAAACGCGATCGGTGCGTACGGTGGTGCGTCTTCATGTCTTGGCAACTCGCTTTACATTTCAGGCGTTCCCGGTACTGGGAAAACGGCAACAGTTCGCGAAGTCATACGAACGTTGCGCCAAGAAGCCGCGAATAAAAAAGTTCCAAAGTTTAATCACATCGAAATGAATGGTTTAAGGCTACAAACGCCGCAACACGCGTACAGTTTAATAGCAGAGGAACTCACGGGTAGAAGATTTTCACCGAGTCGCGCGGCAGAATGGCTCGAGAAACGGTTCAAGGAAGGCAAAGAGTCGGATGGAAGAGTGCTCGTTCTCGTCGTGGACGAGCTCGACGTTCTCGTCACGCAAACGCAATCTGTTTTGTATAACATTTTTGATTGGCCGACGTACAAAGCGAGTAATATTGCAGTCATTGGTATTGCGAATACCATGGATTTACCGGAGCGTTTGTTACCGAAAATTGCTTCTCGCCTGGGCTCGGGTCGGGTGACGTTTAATCCATACAACACATCCGAACTGATAAAAATTATTGAAGCGCGCTTACGCTCGACCGGTGATTACATCAGTGACGGTAAATACGACGCGATCACGCAAAACGCGGTGCAGCTGGCGAGTATGAAAGTCGCGCAAATTTCAGGCGATGCCCGACGAGCTCTAGAGTTGTGCCGGAGAGGCATTGAAATCGCCGAGGCGAGGATCGCGCGCGAACGCGATTCTGGAGAACTGAATTGTGTCTCTCGATGTGGTCCGAACGATATATCTAAGGCGCAGAATGAAATGTTTTCGGCGACTTACATGAAGATGTTGAAAGGACTTTCAAAACACGAGCGCATTTTCCTCGCCGCTTTACTTCTGCGCACGAGACAACTCGGCTATAAAGAAGTGTACGTCTCCGACGTTCTCGAAGTTCACGAGAAGCTGTGCATGAACCATTCCGTGCAAACGCTTCCGACGGGTTTCGAAACAACGATAGTGTGTCGTTTACATTCCATGCGCTTGGTATTGGCCGACCCTGGATACATGCGTCGGTTACAAAAAGTAAGCTTGAACATTCCGCAGGAGCAAGCGATGTACTCTCTCAAAGACGATATGCTGTGTGCGGACATGCGGTGGATTAAAAATGCGCTGTAATATACTACTAGAATTCCAAACTAAATGCTTTACTACTATTTATGCTCCATTCACCCTCGCGAAGCTTGCTCGAGCTCCGCCAATCGCGCTTTCAAAAGTCGAATTTCGTATTCTTCTTGAGATATTGAAGCGACAGCTTTTTGTCTAGACTTTGCCGCCTGTTTCTCACTTCTTTTCGAGCGTAGTTGTTGTTGTTGTTGTTGTTGTCGTTTTTGTTTCCCAATCTCTTCCATCATCATTTGCTGCGAACTCTGCACAAAATCGTAAAATTCCGCATCGTTTATATCCGCTGGATTGACATTTACCTCTTTTCCATCGTGCTGGTGGTGGTTTTGATGACCTCTCGCTCGATGTCTCGATTTCGTCGACGGCGAAAAGAACACTACGACGTCCATCGAGAACGAAAATATAAAAGTGATGTATGTCCACAGAATTTGTATGAAATGCACGATAAAATTCGCTCCCGGTGGTCGCTTACCTCTCGGTCTTTTCATTTTCTTGTTTGGATCGTCGTTATCATCGTCTTTATCATCTTCTTTAGCGTCGTCGTCGTTTTCATTTTCTCCTTTTCTTCCTCGTCGTCGTCGCATACCTCCTTCTCCTTTCTTTTGTTTTTTTTCCTCCTCCTCATCAACAAACTTCTTCTTTTCCCTTGTCCCTTTTTCTTTTTCTTCTGTACTGTCATCCTGGTCTAATAAACTCGTCGTTGTTGTTGCTGTTGTTTCTTTTGTTGTTGTTGTCGTCCTTTTCGCGGCTGTGGTAGCTTGCTCGGGTGCATCCGCGTGAGCGCGCGCTGGTGATGATGATGATGTTGTTACCTTTTTTACTTGACCCACTTCGTCCTCCTCGCTTTCGCTTTTGATTTCTTCTTCTTCAGCCGCCGGCGACGCGTACTTCTCCTCCTCCGCCGCCTCTTCTTCTTTCGATGGAGAAGACATTTTGTGCGCGTCGTCGTCCTCGTCGTCGTTCTCCATCATCTCCTTCGACATCGTCGATTTGCGTCGTAGGTTGTCTCGTTTTCGTTTGTGTGTGTTTGTGTGGTGTGTTTTTTGTGTGTGTTCTTTTTTACGTTGTGTGTTTTTGTTCGGTGCAAAAAAGCAAAAAAGAGAGCTCAAAAGAAAAGATTTTGATGTTTTGACTCGTCTCCAAAAACTTTCTGAGAAAGGCACACCAGAGGAGACCTGTTGTCCTTTCTCTTACCACTCTTCTTCTTCTTCAGGTCTTCAGCTCTTCTCTTCCACGAGAACAAACGCGTCCTCGTTTCCCTCTCTCTTCTCTTCTCTTCTCTTCTCTTCGCGAGGCTCCCTGACGCGGAGAAAAAACCGTTCAAAAATCACGGGAAAGGAAATGATGAAGAACTTTATGAAACGCATATCGTCCACGGAGACTCTTAATAGTAACGCTAAAAACAACAGCGCTCATCCTCATAACAATGAACTGCTCGGGAAAACTATTCAAGTGGAAGGGAAAAAGTTTCGATTGGTGGAAGTGCTCTCCTCGTCGGGTGCATCTGCGGTGGTGTATAAAGCAAAATTTGTTGAAGCTTCTTCTTCAACGACTTCTTCTTCTTCTGCTCTGCACGGCGCCGCGGATAATAATAATAATAATGCAAACCAAAGAGAGGACTTTTATTGCGCGATGAAAGTGTTAGAATTACCGGATGATTCGACCTTTGTGAAAAAAGCGAAAACGGAAGTTTCCGTGCACAAATCTCTATCGAAGAACGCGCACGTGGTGACTTTATTCGGCGCGGAAATCCGAGTGGCGGACGAACGACGAGTCTCATCGAGAGAACGCGCGTATAGGATGTGCATGTGCATGGAGTTGTGCGATGGCGATCTGTCCATGAGATCGTTTAGTAATGATAGTGATAGTAAGGGTAGTGATAGCACCATTAGTAAAAAAGAGTTAGAGAAGATCTTGGAACCGTTTTTGGCGGTGTGTGACGTGTTAAAAACAATGCACGGGTCAAAGTTGTGTCATTGGGACATAAAACGCGAAAACGTTCTTTTTTCCAAGTCTGAGAATCTCTATAAAGTGTGCGATTTCGGGTCGTGCGAGTTTGCGCCTGCGAGCGAGTACACGTACAAAGACGCGAACGAACGACACAGAATCCAGGACGATATGAAATCGAAAACGACGCCAGCGTACAGAGCTCCCGAGATGTGGGATTGTTGGAAGTTTCAAAAACCGCCTTCTTTGGCGGCAGATCTGTGGGCGCTCGGTTGTTTTTTGCACGAGCTTGCGTACGACGAGTTGGCATTTGGCGATGCTTCAGAGGCTATGCTGCGTTCGCTGAGTGGTAGGGGTGCGGGAAGTCGAAACGCTTCGGCGCTATCCGCTACTCCAAACGGTAAAAAGTTCAGTAAAGAGCACGAGCGTGAGTTTCCTAGGCAAATTCCCGGAATAGACGCGTTAGTTCGCGACTTGTGTAAACTCGATCCGGACGATAGAATCAGCGCGTCAGAGGCACAAAACAGAGCCTTGCGGTTGCTATCAGACCTGAATGATTTTCCCAAGCAACGCGAAGAACAAAACTTGTCTGTAGTAACGACGACGACGACGAGAAGTGAAGAGAAGACACCGCCGGCGGAGTGGGTCGGTTTCGAGCCTTCTTCCACGGGCGGTTATGCGAATGAGGACCCGTTTTTATCGATGCCACCGCCGCCACCACGACTTCCAAAGGATACGAATACGCCCCCGAATACCACCGGAAGTAATGGTTCCTTAATCGACGACACTTCAACCAGCGCAGTGAACAGTATCGGCGCTGGGGAGGCAGATGCGGGAGAAACGAAAAAGATTCCAACAGATGACGACGGTTCGCACACGATTCGCGAGTTGAAATTGCTCGCGAAAGTTGAACGGCTCGAGCGACGTATTCAAGAGTACCAAACCCGCGAGCAAACGTTGAAAACAAAATTGCAATCGAGTCGAACGCAACTTGAACAAGAACGCGAGTGCCGACAAAATTTGGAGAAGAAACTCGGAATCTCCTCCTCGCTTTCAAAGAATTCGAGCGGCTCGAGTTTGAACGAAATGAATCATCTCCAAACGCCCGCGGCGACAACAAACGAACAGGGCGTGCAAACGAACCATCACACCAACAATAGCATGCATCGAAGAGGAAGTCATTCGCGATCAGGCAGCGATTTGAGCATTTCGGGATTACAAGCCGTCACAGCGCAGCACGGGAGCCATCGCAGAAGCGGCAGCGGATTGTCCTCCAAATTATCCGCTCTCGAAGAAATGTCCATTGATAATCTTTCAAATCCGTATGGGAGCAAATCTATGAATACATCGCGCGGCGGTATCGTTGGTGGTGGTGGTGGTGGTGGTGGCAAACCGACTTTGAACCATCGACGTGCGGTTTCTTTAGGCGGCGAGTTTGACTTACTGCAAGAGGCGAAGAATCAAGGTAAAGGAGGTTTGTTCTCGCACGTCTTTAGAATCCCGCCTTCAACGGTTAAAAACAAGTCCATAGGTATGGACAAACCGTACGGTTGATTGATATAAATTATTGTAATATACACACGCGGCTTATTGTATAGTGCTCATCGTTTTAATAAATTAAAGGTCATCTAAATCCTCATTTAACGCGTCTTTTGTTTCTTCGTCCTTCGTCTTTTCGTATTCCGTCCGAAAATCATCGAGGTAAACGTTAACGCCGAAATAATAAATAAACCTGGTAACGGTACCGCTCCGTCTCTCTTCCCGCTATTCGTCAAAGTCCCCAACGCGAGAAGTGCAATCGCATACACTCCGACTCTTCCGCACGTTCCGCTAAAAAACGCAAACGCCGCCGAGTAGGTCAACAAAACGCTCCCGATGTAAACGACGTGAATAGTTCGCGAGTCCTCACCGAACGTTTTCACCAGTCTCTTGTGCGTGCGCATGATTTCTTTCCTCGTCGTGAAGGACTCGAAATCCGGGAAATACGGCAAACAATTATTCCTTTCGCTCCCTCCTTCCATTGATGTCGACGTCACTTTCATGTTCTCTTTCGCGTTGCACTTCAAACTTTGTGAAAGCTGAGGGACAAGTTTCGATGGGTACAAAAGCGCTCTCGCTACAAACGGAGGTTTGAGTAAGGGTGCGCCGTCGTCATCCGTGCCGCTAAAGTATTTCGTTGCAAACGCCGCGGCGCCGTCGATCGGGGCGAACGTATTTTTCGTTTTTGCGTTTAAGAACACCGGCACTCTGTCGTTTGTTTTGTGCACGGAGTAGTAGTAAGGAGTAAGTAGGGGAAACCCGCGGGTTAACTTAGGGGATTTCTTGTTCTCAAAAATCAGTCGTCCGTCGCCAAAAGTCGATTACTAATGAGAGAGACAGAGAGAGAGAAGAAGACCAAGCAGAAAAAGAAGAATAAAAAGACTTACCGAGCGACGAGCACGGCGAGCACGAGCAACCACGTCGCCAGTTTTCCTCGGTTCATTTTTTATTCTTCTTTGTTGAAGATGAAAGATGAGAGAGAGAGAAGAAGAGAAGAATTTTCGTAAAAGTGCACGATGAAAAAGAAGAGAAGATACTTGTTAGGTGAACTCATCAAAACACACACACGGACACACTTTTGCCTCAACTCACTTTTGTCGTTGTTCGAACAGTGGTCGTCAGTTGCGAACACAGACGCAGCCGCTTTTGCGTTTTTGTGCGGACACACACAAAAATGGTTGGCTTTTCCTCTCCTTCTTCGACGTCGTGTTCTTCGTATTCCTATCGTAATCACGGACATCCTCATCCACCTCATCAACAACAAAGAAGAAGAAGAAGAAGAAGTGGTGCCACGAAGACGACGACGCGCGGCGCTTTGCGAAGCTCGTCGTCATCCTCATCCTCATCAGACTCGAATAATACGAACAACAACAACAACAACAACAACGGGGACATGCCATCCTCCTCCTCATCGTCATCGAGAGCGAGCTCGTCCTCGTCCTCGTCATTCAGCGGCGTGAAAAGTAATACAAATAATAGTAATAGTAATTTGGTGTTGTTGCAAAGGATATCCACTAAAGTGGCTGCAATGAGCGCGGCGGTAGCTGTGGCTGTTGCGTCTGCATCCGGAGCGCCTTCTCCGTATTTGCTTTTGAACTCCTGGAATTCTGCGGCAACATCACCAACAATAACTAGTAATACACTTGCAAAAGGTCTGGTCGCGTACGCCGAGGAAGAGGAGGAGGAGCGGGATACCGCGAGCGATGTCGGGAAAAGTAACCCGAAAAAGACCTCTGTTGGTGATAATGATAACGAGCAGCTTTCACCAGACGCTCTAGTCGTCGATGAAGTTTGGCAACTCGTCAGCGATACGTTCCTTCCCGTGAGAAACGATATTTCCGTAGGTTTCGACCGAGAGGCGTGGAACGCCTTGCGCGAAGAGAGCGTTGTGAAAAATCCACCGAAATCGAGACAAGAGGCGTACGAATACGTAAGAGGAATGCTTTCGACGTTGAACGACCCGTTTACGAGGTTTGTTGCGCCGAAAGATTTTCAGGAGCTCTTGAAGTACGATATTTCTGGCGTCGGATTGAACATTGCGGAGATGCCTGACAATACGAGCGAAGTTGGCGTACTCGGATTGGTGGCTGAAAGTGCGGGCGCAAAAGCGGGAATAAAGCAAGGCGACGTTATTTTATCCGTCGATGGCGTCGATGTGAACGGCATGAGTGCATTTCAAGTCACGAGCATGATTCAAGGCGAAGGCAACACGACGGTGGATTTGAAAGTCCGACGAGGTGAGAAAGATGGAGAGGAAAAGTTGTTCGCGTTGAAGCGAGCGGCTGGGCCTAAGAACCCGGTGAAGTCACGATTAGAAGGAAAGTCCACCGGGTACATTCGTTTGACTGAGTTCAACGCGCTCGCAGAGAAGGACGTCGCAGAAGCCATAGAAGAGTTGCGTGGTATAGGAGCAAAGGAGTTTATACTAGATTTAAGAGATAATCCTGGAGGATTAGTTCAAGCTGGCGTTGAGATTGCAAAGTTGTTTCTACCGCAAGACGCTACGATTGCGTATACGGAAGGACGAGTCGTCGCCGGTGGCGTGAAAGAGGATACAGATGTCGACGCGACGGTAAATGCGCGTTTGGGCCTTCAGAACGCAGGAGGCGCCGACGCGGCACCGACTAAATTAAAGAGAGTAGGGGATATTTCGTCGTTCTCATCGAGCGACAAAGAAAATAGTGATGCAGTAAGTAACAAACAAAAAGTTACCGAACCGCTTGTAGTTCTAGTGAACTCGAGGTCGGCGTCGGCGAGTGAGATTTTGACCGGTTCGTTGAAAGATAACTGTCGCGCCACGGTGGTTGGTTCCAAAACGTACGGCAAAGGGTTGATACAATCCGTATACGAGCTGAGCGATGGTAGTGGTGTCGTGTTAACCGTCGGGCGATACGTGACGCCTAATTTTGTGGATATCGACAGAACCGGCATAACGCCTGATTTTGCAATGTTCCCGGGCTTTGAAGTTTCCAAGAAAAGTTTGGATGCGTGCGAGTTGCCAAAACGTTGATTTATCATATTATTATTATGATACTAATAGTACTACGGTACCATGGTACACATTGATTACACCAACTACGCACAGAGTGGTTTACACTCAGATTTTTGCTACACTCTGCTTCTTCCTAAATGCCCCTACTTCTCGGTTGCGTAAACGCCATCGCTATCCCGTCGCTCACGCGTTGCAATGCCGGGACTCTCGACGTCAGAGGCGCGAACAGATTTTGATTCAAACTTTTCCAAGCCTCTTTGTGATAATACCCGGTGTTGTAATACGTGTATTTGATCCTGAAAACCGTGTTATCTTCGCACTGATACCTGCTTCGCAACCACATCACGTACATGAACGTTTTGCCTACGCTTCTCTTCCTCACGGAGTCGGTCACGATAACCGCCAATATGACTATTTCCATCAACGCGCTCAAGCTCAAGGCCACGTGCATCTTCTCTTGCAAGAATGAAAAGATTCTGCTCATGCCGACTTTCGTATACAAACTCTTCCCGTCTTCGCTGTGAAAAATCTTATGCACGATGGTAAACCACTGATACAAGGCTGGCACGCATATCGGAAACAAGGCGATTATTAGCGGTCTCGAATAAAAAGCAAATATCACGGAAAACATCGTCAACTGAAACCCATTCGAACTCGTGACCGCATTCAACTCTTTCCTCATTTGTTCCTGCGTCGTGACTCCTCCTGTCAGTTTCTTCAACGTGTATCCAATCCTATAGATAAACGCCAAGCACGCGCTGAAAAACGCCACTCGATACGTTCTCTGAATATGAAATCGCAGAAGAGGAAAAAAAGGCAGGGAGAGAAACGGGAGGAACCCGGCGATGGCGCACGTCGTGGAAAGAAGCGTCGCGGTCGTGCAGAGAAAGAACACCGCGGTGCGGAAATCCATCATCTTCATCATCATCGTTCTTCTTCTTCTTCTTCTTCTTCTTCTTCTTCTTCTTCTCGGTTGTTCAGTCGTCAAAGTATTTTATTGATGATTTTGAAGAATGAAGAGAAAACTTCATCTCCTGGGGTGTCCAACACACAGCAGTTTTTGTCGGACAACAGTCAAGCTGTCAAACAAGCTGTCAAAGTCGTTTTTTGGCAGCAAAAAATTGAAAAAGATAAAATGCAAAGGAAGCAAAGGAAGAAAAAGGAAAGCACGACACAACTTACTCTCCTTATACTTATTTATCCACGAATAAATAAATAATGGGAGTCAAAGACAACGAAAAGTTAGCGAGACGCGTGCGTTCGGCGGCGTTTTTAGTCGCCGTCGGCATGGTGGTTGGCTCTTTAGCCGGGTTTTTATTCACGCCTCCGAATCACGACGACGGATTTGGCGCACCATCATCATCATCATCTTTTCATCGTCACGATCATTCATCGACTTGGCATCCGACGACGAGTTACGGGTCTTCTTCTTCTTCTGATAGTGACGACAATAACGACGACGACCACGACGACGATTCGAGTCGTTAGCATCATCATCATCATCACTCGAATAGTGGCGGCGATCATCATAACGACGGAGAAGAAGAAAATGATGACCACCACGACGGTGACGACCACTTAGTCTCGAAACCGAAAACGACCGTGAACACGAACGTGCAATCCGGTAAGCAAACGTGGACGAACCCGCAGCACAGAGAGATGTATAAAACGATGTACGACGAGTATCACAAGTTACGCTCTGGCGCGAACGTGTGCCACTCGTGCAGGTTTTTAGATGGGATTAAAAAGAGGTACAAGTTTAAGACGTTGTTAGACGCCGGGTGCGGCACGGCGGTGATGGTGAGAAAATTGAGACAAAGTGGGGTAGACGCGAGAGGGATTGAAGCCGCGAGCTTGCCGTTGAAAGAGTACGCGTCGGATTTGTTGGCGAATGGGACGGTATTTTCCACGCCAATGCAAGAAATTCCGTTCAAGTCGGAATCGTTCGATATGATTACGTCTGTCGAGGTGTTCGAGCACATTCCAGAAGCAGATATCGATCGGTCCATTAACGAGCTGAGTCGAGTGGCTAAACCTGGAGCGAATGCTTTTATTACGGTTGGACAGTCCACGTCTAGGTTTGACACGGCTGATGGTAGGAAGAAGTCTGCCGTGGCGCAGATTTCGACAAAGTTCAAATTTCACGAAACGGTGAAGCCGAGACAGTGGTGGTTGGATACGTTTTGTGCGCATGGGTGGTTCGCGGATGACGATGCGTACATGCACATGGTGAAAACGAGTAACGAAGGTGGTTTGTCTCGACCACCACCGCGAGGATGGTTTTCGTTGACGAAAGGGAAACCGAACGGGAAGCCGTGCAAGTGCAAAGTGCCTCCGGGGAGACAAGCGAGTTGGTTCTGCGGTGTCGGGAGACCGAACGCGAAGAAGGATGTGGCCAAATTGTGGAGCGATTTGAAGAAGGAAGCCAGTGCTTAAGCGTGAGATACATAAAACATAATAGACGAGAGGGAGAGAGGAGTATGTAGGAACATTTTTAATGTCACGCGTTGTTATTTTCATTTCACAAATAAAGAAATTACCAGCATATGATGGTGCTTTACATTACTGCGTGTTATTTTTATTATAAAATGTGCTAAAAGATGTAGTTGGGGCAATCTTTAATGGTACATCGGCGCTCTCCCTGCCATGCCTGCCTGTGGCGGCACCATGACGACCCTTTGCGTCGCTTGCGGTCCGCCGCTTTGATGCCACCAAACGTTCCGCTGCGGATTCTCTAAAATTCTCAGCAACTGCAACTCCTCCTCCGAAAACCGCTTCAATAACTGCATGAATTTAAACACCAGACGTAAAATGTAAAGCTCCACCATAAACATGATAAAGGTTAACACTTTCGCCGCGGCGGATTTGTTGATTATAAACAGTGCCACTCGCCAACACGCCATCCCGAGGACGTACACTAAATACGCCACCACGTTGCCGTACTTGAAAAATCTCGCGCCTTGGTACCCCAACACCGGTCCAAACAATAAAAACACGAATTCCCAACCCGTGAAGAAGGAAAACATACATAATATAATATCCACGCACGCGAACAGTCTCAACGTCCTCGATAATTGTCTCGCCACGACAAACTGTAACAAGTCGTTCGAGTTATCCGACGACGGTGCGTTGATGCCAATTTGGGAAAACGCGTTCCGAATTTCATCTCTCGCTCTTTGTGCCTCTTGCTCATCGTTTTCGTAGTGTTCTACGGATGGACCGCCGGTGTATAACTGACTGCTAAAGAACGGCGATCCGACCGCGAAGTTGTTCGCTCGACTTTCCTGCTGCGAAGGCACCGGGCCAGCGATTGGTGTTCCAGCAGCCGGTGCTGGCGTATACGTTGTCGCCGTAATCGCCGGTCGAGAAATTTCTGCCGCGTTATTCGTATTCATATTCTGGGATGCCGTGGTCGCTCCCGCGGCGGCGTCGTTCCTTTGTTGCGAAGAAGTTTCTTGCTGCTCCGCGTGCGCTAAAAACGGATTCATTGGCGTGTTGTTGTTGGACATCTTTTTTTTCCCCTTCTTTTAAAACTCTGCGCAAAATCTGTAGTCTTATTTCTCTTTCTCCCTCTGTGATGTGATGTGATGTGATGTGATGTGATGTGATGTGTGTGTGTGTGTGTGTGTGTGTTGACGACAGAACGTTTCGCGGCGCCGAGCGTGTAAAAAGTGTGCGTTAAGATTTCTAAAAACTTTGAGTTAAAAGAATCAGTTGAAATCCAATCATCAATCGCGAGAGAGAAAAAAAAGGAAAACAAAAATTTGAGTTCGTCGTTCGCACGACGACAAAAAAAATATCCAACCTCGACTTTTGAAACGTTGTGTTGTTGTTCGCGGACGCGATGACGTCGTCTGACGCCAACGCGAACGCTGCTGCTGTTGGCAACGATGGAGACGACGACGTGGAGATGACGGAGACGACAGCAAGAGAGGAAATACAAGAAGAAGAAGAAGAAGAAGAAGACGAAACAAAGAAGACAAAGAAGAAGACAAAGAAGAAGAAAGAAATAGAACTCGTGCAAAGACCACGCACGCACGAGTTGGAAGAGACGCTCATATGTAACGGCCGATATCAAACGGAGCGAGAAATCAACCGCGGCTCCTCCGCCGTGGTCATTAAAGGATACGACGTGACGAACAAGCTTCCGGTGGCGTTGAAAATCATGGACGTTTCGCAGACAAGCGAACTGTCTTTGCCGTTAAACTCGATAACGAGAGAGGTGAAATACGCTCACAAGTTAAACTCTCCTTCTTCTTCCTCCGAGTCCTCAAATACTACGGATAATTTTGCGCGTTTGTTGAACGTGACGAACCACATCTCGCCAGAGACTAAGCGCGAGTATGTCGTTTTGGTTTGGGAGTTATTGGAAGGTTTAGATTTGCTTGATTACATAAACTCTAAAGGCGGCAGATTGACCAACGAAGAGTCGCGAGCGCTTTTCGCGCAGCTGTTAAACGCCGTGGAAACGATTCACGAGCGAGGATTCGCGCACAGAGATTTGAAACCAGACAACTGTCTCGTCGTTGATACAAAACAGAAAAAGACTTTAAAAGTGATTGACTTTGGTTTATCAAAAGGGTTAGATTCCGCAAAAACGCTCGGCATTGGTACTCCCGACTACATGGCGCCGGAGTTGATTGGCGCTCCTTCGCGGATGAAGAGCGGAGGAGGCTATGATCCGATTAAAATCGACGTTTTTGCAATGGGTGTAACTTTATACCTGATGTTACTCGGACGTTATCCTTTCGAGGATCCAACGAATCATTCAACGTTGTCAACCATGAAAAATATTCGCGCTGGGAATTTTGCGAGACCGCAGAAAGGCGTCATCGACTCGGATGCGTTGAACTTGATTGAAAATATGTTGGCGCCCGACCCGGAGAAAAGATTTAGTTTGAAAGATATCAGAAATCACACCTGGGTTCAACGAGAGCGAGAACAAGAGATTTTGCTTCAAGAATACGACGAGTTTGAGAAACGGTTACAGGATGTGCGAAGACAAAAAGAACGCGAAGAGGAGGCAAAGAGACAACGCGAACAGGAAATTTCACTAAAAAGGTACAAAGAATACGAGAAACGTTTGATACAAGCGCAAAAAATGAAAGAGGCGCGACGAGAACGCGACGAGAACGCTCCAAACACTTTACTTGGTCTACGACTACGTCTCGTTGAATCGAAGATAGACCGCAAGCAGGAAATCCCAAAGGAGAAGAAGAAGAAACCGGCGGCTTTTGGGATTGCCTCGCTCTTTGGTGGCGGGCGGAAGAAGTAAAAAATTTCGTCGTCAATAATAATTATAAACACTTAATGAATACAAAAGAATTACACTTGGATGAATCATACTACGCTATACGGTGAGCTATTATCGTTTCTATCATCGTTGTTCGTGTTTTCGTCGTTTGTTGGGCGGAATACCGAAGTCAACTCGACGTTTTGTTGTTGTTGACGATGATTACCACTGTCCTCCGCTCCCCCTCCTCCTTCTTCACCTACCACCGGCGCTCTACATAAAGGACAATTGTCGTGTTGCCCCAACCATTCATCCAAACACGCCGTGTGAAACTGATGACCGCAAAGCGTCAGTTGACGCAATCGATCGCCGTTTACAAATTCGTCCAGGCATACCGCGCAGGAGTAATCGCAATCGTCGAGCTTCGGTCCATCACCCGCATCTCTAAAGGTTACAATAGGAATTCTAGAAATCACATTTTGCGGCGTACCCCTGAACGGTTCTATCCGCCGGTTACCCGCACCACCAAATGTAAACGCCAATTCTGGATTAGCAGCGATTTGAGCCGCGCGAAGCGCACGCATCCTTGCCAATTGTCTGTTTTGAACTATTCTTTTCGCGAGCGCTATGAGCATGCAGACGAACAAACTGAAAATCATCACTAAAGATACAGAGATGAAATTCGGAAGCTTCGTGCTCGAGGACTTACCAGCGTTAATGACGATGTTGTACGAAAAGCCATCGTGTACGTAATAGTTGATGTTCAAAATGCCGATGTAATACACGCCGCTTCTGCTCATGATGTCCGCGGGAATGTGATATTCCGTCGGGCTTCGCATATTCCGCGAGCTAGATAAGATGTCATCTGCGTTTTCGTACGAGGGGTAGTCATTGTACTTCACAATCAGTAACGGGTGTCCATTGCCTTGGTAGGAGAAAATCACTCGCAAACCATCTTTAGTCGCGTCTGGAAAAAACGCGGTATCAATTTGTATGTAGTTCCATTCGCCCGGGGCGATGACGCCATCGATACCGCTCGCGAGATGATAATCTGTATCGAACGGAATGACTTTACCTTGACAATATTCTCCTCCATAAGAATTTACCTCACACGTACACACGCTCTTCCCGTTCGGAATATCCGCGTCACACGTGCCGTGACTGTCGCCGAAACAATCGAAAGGACACATCGGCGTTTCCACTCCGGCGCCGTTGTTATTCCATCTCGCACGAAGATAGTACTTGGAAACCTCTTTCAAATACTGATTGTTGTTAAACACACCGACGTAATATAATCCTGAATCTGCATTTGTCAACTCAATGTGATGGTAATCGAGCCTGGAGCGAAAGGAGTTCATGTCTGCCATGGTTGTAAAATCTTGGGTCGACGGCACGCCATACGCGATACCGCTCCCTCCATTCGCCTTTCCGTCCGCCGCTCTCTTGACAAACAGAATTGGATCACCAAAGAGTCTGTTTAACTCTACAATGATCGTCGATTCCGATCCGACTGGCGTGGGGGGCACTTCAAACGAATAATAATCCCACATCTTCTCGTTCAACAAAAAAGGGTTGCCGTCCGCTGGTTGTTGCTCTCCATTTGGCAGCGTCGTGGCGACTTTATCGCACGCCACGTCGCCGTACCCGACGACACACGAGCACACACCAACGCTATCTATGTTTTTACACTCCCCTTTATTGTTACATTCGTTCCCATCCGGTTCCGGACACGGCGGCGTGGAAGAACACCTCGCTCTCAAGTTTCCGTTTAACCGATTCTCCGTGAAAAAATTCACGTTCTTCACTACACCTTTAAATATGTCGCCGTTAGATTTCACCATCTCACAGTTATCCTCGCAAACATTATCTCCATTCAGACATTGCTCCGTGCACGCTCTGTTATCAATCACAATCCTATGGTACGGACGAAAGGTCTCGTAGCCGTCTTCGTCTTTTTGCGCCCAAGTCGGACGCCAAGACCACTTTTGCCAATCCGCGTTATACGACGCCGTTGGATACGCCGTTTGCCCTCTGGCAATCATCAACATCGGATCTGGTCTTTGAGAAGTGTCCATGCCGTACGAGTACCCGTTATCGTATAAATCTACTTGGATGTACTCTTTGCCTTGTTGCGAGCACACGGATATGTCGAACGAAAACTCGAAATCAGAACCTGACGCGACATCGATTTGCTTGTCCGTGTTGATGACAAGCAACGTATCGGCTTTAACTGCTCCTAAACGCGCGACGAATACTACTGTTGTTATCATCGTTATCATCGCTGTCGCAGCGCCTGTTGAAAATGATGATAAGAAGAGAAGAGGTGAGTGAGTGGGCCACGAAGACAAAACAGAAGACGTCAACAACACACCAATAATCAGGGCAAAACTGAGGATGGGAAAAAAGAAAACAACGACGAACGACGAAGAGCAAAGCACGACTCACCACGCTTTGTTCTCGATGGTAATTTCAGAGAGGACGAGCGCCGAGGCATCTTCTTCACTCTTTTGCTCTCTCCCTCTCTCTCTCTCTCGCTCTCTCTCTCTCTCTCT
>Ga0209630_10000274_pt1 | contig 60256 bp, 47 predicted proteins | sample COG_01_FD_184745 | JGI IMG/M metagenome (GOLD analysis project Ga0209630, IMG submission 184745) | Pelagic Microbial community sample from North Sea - COGITO 998_met_01 (SPAdes) (version 2) | ecosystem: Environmental > Aquatic > Marine > Neritic zone/Coastal water | place: Helgoland, sampling...
TCTTGCCCGAAACCTCGCGCGGCGCCGCGCGCCGGGTGATCTCGGGCATCGCGGTGCGCAAGGCGACCGCCGACCGGCTGCGTCCGGCGGTCGAGGCATGGGTCAGGTAAGTCGTCTCGGGGCGGGGGCGATCAGCCCCCGCCGTTGCCCGGAATGCCGGTGACGTCGGCCATGCCGTCGTCCGCCAGCGCGACCAGCCAGGCGCTGTTGTCGAGGCACCGCACCGCCCACACCGGCTTGCCGTTGCGGTCGCTCTGGCGGGTCGCCTCGGCAATGCCCTGGCACGGCTGTTTGGCATCGTCGATCGCGCGATACAGCACGCCGTTGAGCTGGCGCGGCGGCAGCGCCAGCACCTTGGCGATATAGCCCGTCTCGGCCGGCGCGGCGGCGGTGGTGTTGGCGGCGACCGGCTCGGCGGGCTGCGATCCGCATGCCGCGAGCATGATGGCCAACCCCAGACCCGTCCCCAGCCCCGTCATCGTCAAAGCACGCATCCGTCGTGTCTCCCCTCTGCTGCCAACACCGGCATAACCGGCTCTCCGAAGGAACGACAAGCGCCGCCGCTCCGTTCCGGTTGATCTGCGGGGCCCGGCGATGGCAAGGGCGGCGCATGGATTGGCAGCTATCGATCGAGCGGCATGGCGCGGAGCAACAGCCGGTCGTCGTCATCGACGGCTTCGCGGATGCGGAGCGGTTTCGCGACGATGCGGCCTTCCTGTCGTTCGCGCCGATCGGGCCGCATTATCCCGGTATCCGCGCGGTCGTCGCCCCGGCGCTGTTGCGCGACCTGCTCGCCCGGCTCGAATCGGTCGCGGCGGAGGTGTTCGGCAGCGCCGGGCTGGAGGTGGTCGACGCTTTCTATTCGATCGTCACCACGCCGCCGTCGGCGCTCACCCCGATCCAGCGGCTGCCGCATTTCGACGAGGTGTCGCCGACCCGGCTCGCGCTGCTCCATTATCTGTCGCCCGACGAAAGCAGCGGCACCGCCTTCTACCGCCATCGCACCACCGGGTTCGAATCGATCGATGCGGGGCGATTGCCGTCCTACCGCACCGCGCTCGATGCCGATCTGCGGCTGCACGGCATACCCGATCCTCGATATATCGGCGGCGACACGCCGGTGTTCGAACGCGTCGCGTTGCACCGCGGCCGGTTCAACCGGGCGATCCTGTACCGCTCCAACACGCTGCACTGCGCGCATCTGCCCGAGGGGATGGTGCTCGATCCCGACCCGGAGACGGGCCGGCTGACCGTGAATACCTTCCTCGATTCACGGCTTTAGCGGCGTTCTGTTGCACAAAAAGCACGTACCCCCGGGCGGTATGTGAATACGTATGTGGCCGACTTCACTCCTATCGGCCTCGCGTTCACAAGCCGGCACCACAGTCAGCCGATCATCCGCGATGGAGCGGGCGGGGGCATGGCGCCACGCAGGGGGAGGATCTTTCATGTCCCACATCGATACCACGTTTTCCATGCGCGCGCGGATCGCGCTGCGCTCCACCTCCGTCGCGATCGGCAGCATCCTGCTGGTGACCGGTGGCGCGGCGTTCGCGCAGGAAGCGCCGAACCCGCAGTCGCCGACCGCCAACCCGTCTGCGGCCGCCACGGTCGCGGCGCCCGCGCCCGCCGCCGAACCGACCCCGAACCAGGACGCCGCGCAGGCGCAGACGGTCGAGAATGCGGTCGCCGACGATGCCGACATCGTCGTCACCGGCATCCGCGCCAGCCTCGCCAATTCCGCCAAGATCAAGCGCAACTCGACGCTGATCGTCGACAGCGTCTCGGCCGAGGACGTCGGCAAGCTCCCCGACGTGTCGATCGCCGATTCGCTCGCCCGCCTGCCCGGCGTCACCGCGCAGCGGCTCGAAGGGCGCGACCAGCGCCTGTCAATCCGCGGCCTCGGCCCCGATTTCTCGACCACCTTGCTCAACGGCCGCGAACAGGTGACGGTCGGCGACAACCGCGGCGTCGAATACGATCAATATCCGTCGGAATTCTTCCGCAACGTCAACGTCTACAAATCCGCCGACGCCTCGCTGATCGCGGCCGGCATCTCCGGCACCGTCGACCTGCGCATGCTCCGCCCGCTGGAACAGTCGGGCCGGATCTTCGCGATCAACGCGCGCGGCCAGATGAACGGCATCGACAATCTCAACCCGGATTCGTCGCGCTACGGCTATCGCGCCTCGGCGACCTATGTCGACAAGTTCGCCAACGACACGCTCGGCATCGCGATCGGCGTGTCGGGTTCGCAGACGCCGACGCAGAACGAGCGCTACAACGCCTGGGGCTATAGCGGCACCGGCACGACCGCCGATCCGTATCTGCTGAACGGCGCCAAGCCCTACGTCCAGTCGAACGAGCTGAAGCGCTACGGCGGCGTCGCCACGATCGAATGGGCGCCGTCCGACAGCTTCCATTCGACCTTCGACGCGCTCTATTCGGACTTCACCGAGGAACAGCGCCTGCGCGGCATCGAATTCCCGCTCGCCGGCCAGCTCCGCACCCCGACCAACCCGACCGGTACGGTCGTCAGCGGCGTCACCGGCAGCGGCGGCTTCGTCGATTCCGCGACCTTCTCGAACGTCTATGCGGTGCAGCGCAACGACTTCAACCGGCGCAAGGCGAAGAACCTGTCGCTCGGCTGGAACAACGATCTCAAGCTGACCGACACGATCCACTTCAACGTCGATGCCAGCTGGTCGCGCGCCAAGCGCACCGACTTCCTGCTCGAGACGAACACCGGCACCGGGTTCGCCAAGAGCGGCGTGTCCGACACCGTCCGCATCACGCAGAACGGCAACGGCACCTATTCGATCGTCCCGACGCTCGACTACACCAACGCCAACATCTTCAAGCTGACCGACCCGCAGGGCTGGGGCAACAACGGCACGCAGCAGGTCGTCCAGTCGGGCTTCCTCGGCAATCCGAACTTCAAGGACGACCTGAAGTCGCTCCGCGCCAGCCTGAACGGCGAATTCGGCGGCGGCCTGCTCAAGGGCTGGGAAGTCGGCGCCAACTACAGCCGCCGCAAGAAGACCAGCGCCTACAAGTCCTACTTCCTGTGTCCGCGCGGCACCGGTACCGGGTGCACCGTGACCAGCGGCACGCCGCTGACGGGGAACGTGCCCAGCGAGGCGCTGCTCGGCACCAACATCCCGCTCGACTATCTCGGCGTCCCCGCGATGCTGACCTACGATCCGCTGTACGTCTTCGATAACGCGCTCAATTCGGCGTTCGACAACCGGCCGTCGGCGCTGGTCCGCGACAATCGCGTGATCGAGGACGTCTACACCGGCTATGCCAAGGTCAATATCGACGGCGACCTCGGCGGCAAGGCGGTCAAGGGCGCGCTCGGCGTGCAGGTCATCCGGTCCGAGCAGCGCTCGGTCGGCCAGATCGCCAGCTTGGTCGGCACCGTGGTGACGATCGCCCCGGCGGACCAGCGCGAAAAGTACACCAACGTGCTGCCGTCGGCGACGCTGTCGGTCGAGTTGATCCCCAACGGCTTCGTCAAGATGGGCGCCTCGCAGACGATGGTGCGTCCGCGCCTCGACCAGGAGCGCGTCACGCAGGACGTGTCGATCAACCTCAACAACATCGGCCTCCAGCCGATCGGCAGCAACCCGGTCTTCTCGTCGACCGGCGGCAACGTCGCGCTGCGCCCGTACCAGTCGACCAACATCGACCTGTCGTTTGAAAAGTATTTCGACGCCGGCGGCTATGTCGCACTGTCGACCTACTTCAAGGACCTGACCGACTTCGTCGATCCGAACAATTCGCTGCCCTATGACTTCAGCGGCCTGCTCGGCGCGCTGACGCCGGCGCAGCGGGCGCAGGTGATCGCGTCCGGGCAGCAGATCGGCAACGTCAGCACGCCCGCCAACACCGGCCGCGGCAACATCCTCGGCGTGGAGGCGACGCTGTCGCTGCCGTTCAAGGCGGTGACCAGCGCGCTCGACGGCTTCGGCATTTTCGTCAGCGGCAACTACACCGAATCGACGATCAAATACGCCAACGCACCGACGCCGATCACCTTGCCCGGCCTGTCCAAATGGACCGGCAGCGGCACGATCTACTTCGAGAAATGGGGCTTCCAGGCGCGCGCGAACTATCGCTACCGGTCGTCGTTCCTGGCCGAGATCGCCGGCCTGTCCGCCAACCCGGACTATTATACGGCGCGCCCGGAGGGCATCCTCGATGCGCAGATCGGCTATGAATTCCAGGAAGGCTTCCTGCAGGGCCTGTCGATCCTGGCGCAGGCGAAGAACCTGACCGATCGCCCGTTCACGACCTACTTCAATGGTAATCAGCGCCTGGTCCGCGACTACCAGCGCTATGGCCGCGATTACTACGTCGGCATCACCTACAAGTTCTAAGGGTTTTCCAAGAGGTTCCTCCCCGAACCACCTCGGGCTGCCGTCGCAGGACGGCAGCCCTTTTTCTTGCTAGGACCATCGCCATGACCGACCGTCCCATCACCACGATCGTCATCGCCGGCGGCGGCACCGCAGGCTGGATGGCGGCGGCGACCTTCGGGCGGTTCCTCGAAAGCGGCTATCGCATCCGGCTGGTCGAATCCGAGGAGATCGGCACCGTCGGCGTCGGCGAGGCGACCATCCCGCAGATCCGCCTGTTCAACCAGGCACTCGGGCTGGACGAGGATGCCTTCCTCCGCGCGACCGGCGGCACGTTCAAGCTCGGAATCAGCTTCGACGGCTGGCGCGCGCCCGACCATAGCTACATGCATGCGTTCGGCGACGTCGGCCGCGACGTCGGACTGATCGCCTTCCAGCATTACTGGCTGCGCGCGCGCGGGCTCGGCCTCGCCAAGCCGCTCGATGCCTATGCGCTCAACGACATCGCCGGGCGCGCCGGACGCATGCATCGCGGCGGGCCGCTGACCGCAGCGACGATCCCCGCGATGCCCTATGCCTTCCACTTCGATGCCGGGCTCTACGCCGCCTACCTCCGCCGCTTCGCGGTCAATCGCGGCGTCGAGCGGACCGAGGGGCGGATCGCCACCGTCGAGCGCGACGGCGAGAGCGGCGACGTCGCCGCGCTGGTCCTCGCCTCCGGCGAACGGATTGCGGGCGACCTGTTCCTCGACTGCACCGGTTTTCGCGGGCTGCTGATCGAAGGCGCGCTGGAGACGGGTTACGAGGACTGGACGCACTGGCTGCCCTGCGACCGTGCGGTCGCGGTGCCGAGCGCCAATGTCGGCGCGCCGCTACCCTATACCCGTGCCATCGCGCGCGCGGCGGGGTGGCAATGGCGCATCCCGTTGCAGCATCGCACCGGCAACGGCCACGTCTATTGCAGCGCCTTCACCAGTCAGGAGGCCGCGACCGAAACCCTGCTCGCCCATATCGAGGGCGCGCCGCAGGCCGATCCCCGCCACCTGCGCTTCACCACCGGCCGGCGCCGGCGCGCATGGAACCGCAACGTCGTCGCGATGGGGCTGGCGAGCGGTTTCCTCGAACCGCTGGAATCGACCAGCATCCATCTGATCCAGTCCGCGATCGCGCGGCTGGTCAAGCTCATGCCGGCGCTCCCGGTCGCCGCTGCGCTGCGCGACGAATACAATCGCCAGACCGATTTCGAGATCGAGCGCATCCGCGACTTCCTGATCCTGCATTATTGGGCAAACGGCCGGTCGGAGCCGTTCTGGCAGGCATGCCGGTCGATGGAATTGCCGGAAACGCTGGCGACGAAAATCGCGCTGTGGCGTGAAGCCGGAACGATCACGCGCGAACATGAGGAACTGTTCACCGAGGACGGCTGGCTGCAGGTGCTGGCCGGGCAGGGGGTGGAGGCGCAGGCGCATCACCCGCTCGCGGACCAGATCGCGACGGGCGACCTTGGCGAATATATGGAGACGCTCGAACTGCTCTACCGGCGCGAGGCGCAGGCGATGCCCGCGCATGGCGACTTCATCGCGCAGCATTGCGCGGCACGGGCCTAGGGCCGATCGACATTCCGATGATGACGTGCCAAAAACGGTGGTTTTGCGTGACCCGGAGCGCAGCGTACTAACGGTACGTGAGTACCGGAACGCGCGAAACCGCCGTTTGCAGGCCGTCAGCGCTGAATGTCGATCGGCCCTTAGCTCGACCCGCGCACGATCAGCCGTGGTTGCAGCAGCGCCGTATCGGTCGGCTCCTCCGCGATCCGGCGCAGCAGCGTGTCAACCAGCACCTCGCCCGCCTTGCGGTAGTCCTGTGCGATCGTCGTCAGCGGCGGCTGCGTCGTCGCGGATGCGGGGATATCGTCGAAGCCGATGATCGCCACGTCCTCCGGCACGCGCAGCCCTGCCTCCGCCAGCGCCCGCGCCGCGCCCAGCGCGATCAGGTCGGATGCCGCGAACAGCGCGTCGAACGGCAGGTCGCGCGCCAGCAGCCGCCGCGTCGCGTCATAGCCCGATTGCTCGACCGACAGCGCATCGGCGTGCAGCCCCGGATGCACCGGCAGCCCCGCCTCGCGCAGCGCCGCGCACAGCCCGCGATAGCGGTCGCGGAATTCGGGATAATGGTCGTCGGCATCGCCGATGAAGCCGATCCGCCGGCGGCCGCGCGCGATCAGATGCGCGCCCGCCATCCGCCCGCCCGCGACATTGTCGCAGCCGATCGTCACGCCGATATTGTGGCTGTCGACCGATCCCCAGCGCACGAAATGCGTCCCCTGCGCGACCAGCGCCTCCAGCCGCGCCTTGTAGAGCTCGTAATCGCCATAGCCGAGCAGGATGATCCCGTCCGCCTTGCGGCTGTCCTCGAAATCGCGGTGCCAGTTCGCCGACAATTGCTGGAACGAGGTCAGCAGATCGTAGCCCCGCGCCGCGCAGGTGCGCAGGATCGATCCCAGCATCGACAGGAAGAAGGGGTTGATGAAGCTGCCGTCGTCGAGCGGGTCCTCGAAGAACAGCAGCGCCAGCGTCATGCTCTGTCCTCGGCGCAGCGAAGAGGCGTTCTTGTCGACCTTGTAATTGAGCTGCCGCGCGATCGCCTCGATCCGCATGCGGGTGGCGCCGCTCACCGTCCGGTCGCCGCGGAGCGCGCGGCTGACGGTGGGTTGCGAGACGCCCGCGAGCGCGGCGATATCGAACGACGTCGGTTTGTCGCCGGCCCCCGACGCGCCCCGGCCTCTGGTTTTCACGGCCATCGCCCGATCCTACAGGAGAGCGGCGCCGCGCGAAAGCGCCGCGACCACCGATGTGAAACCGCCGATGTGAATACGTATGCCCTATGCTTGGCTTGGCGCGCCGCTGTCCGCACAACGCCGCCACGGATGCGACCGGCAAAGGATCGGACGCGCGAAGACCCGAGGGGATCTATGCTGAAGCTGGCCACCAAGACCGCGACCGCGCTCGCGCTGCTGTTCGCCGCGCCCGCGGTGACGGCCCAGACCGCCGACTATCGCGCGCGCCTGCCGCAGGACGAGGTGATCTATTTCCTTCTCCCCGACCGGTTCGAGAATGGCGACGCCGCCAACGACCGCGGCGGGCTGACCGGCGGGCCGCTCACCACCGGCTTCGATCCCACCGCCAAGGGCTTCTATCACGGCGGCGACCTCAAGGGGCTGACGCAGCGGCTCGACTATATCCAGCGGCTTGGCGCGACCGCGATCTGGGTCGGGCCGGTGTTCAGGAACAAGCCCGTGCAGGGCGGCCCGGGCCAGCAATCCGCCGGCTATCACGGCTATTGGATCACCGACTTCACCGCAGTCGATCCGCACCTCGGCACCAACGCCGATTTCGACGCGCTGGTAAAGGCGGCGCATGCGAAGGGCATGAAGGTCTATATGGACATCATCGTCAACCATACCGCCGACGTGATCCAGTATCGCGAATGCGCGGGCCAACGCGAATGCCCCTACCGCAGCCGTGCCGACTATCCCTATCAGCGGCAATTGGGCGCGAAGGGCAGGCCGATCAATCCGGGCTTCCTCGGCGACGACGTCCGCACGCCGGCGAACTTCGTGAAGCTGACGCGCAGCGATTACGCCTATACCCCCTTCGTCCCCGCGAAGGAGAAGGGGATCAAGGTCCCGGCCTGGCTCAACGACGTGACGCTCTACCACAATCGTGGCGACACGACCTATCGCAACGAAAGCTCGACGATGGGCGATTTCGTCGGGCTCGACGATCTGATGACCGAAAATCCGCGGGTGGTCGCCGGCATGATCGACATCTTCGGCGGCTGGATCGATCGCTACGGCGTCGACGGCTTCCGCATCGACACCGCCCGCCACGTCAATCCCGAATTCTGGGCCGCATTCGTCCCCGCGATGGAAGCGCGCGCCAAGGCGAAGGGCATCCCCAACTTCCACATCTTCGGCGAAGTGTCGGATCACGAGGTCCGCCCGGCGGTGCTGGCGCAGCATACCATCGTCGACAAGCTCCCCGCGGTGCTCGATTTTGCGTTCCGCCAGGCGGTGGTCGAGACGGTCGCCGGCACCCGCGGCACCGACGCGTTCGAGGCCCTGTTCGACGGCGACGCGCTCTACGCCAGGGGCGCCGACACCGCGGCGATCCTGCCGACCTTCACCGGCAACCACGACGACGGCCGCTTCGCCACCTTCGTGCGCAAGGCGTTCCCGCAGGCGAGCGACGACGAGGTGCTGCGCCGCGTGATGCTGTCGAACGCGATGCTGCTGACCCTGCGCGGGGTGCCGACGATCTATTCGGGCGACGAACAGGGCTTCGTCAGCGACGGCAATGACCAGGACGCGCGCGAGGACATGTTCGCGAGCAAGGTCGCGGTCTATAACGACAATCGCCTGCTCGGCACCGACACGACCACCGCGACCGCGCATTTCGGCACCGACAATCCGCTGTTCCGCCAGACCGCCACACTGGCGCGCCTGCGCGTCGCGACGCCCGCGCTGACCCGCGGCCGGCAGCAGCTGCGCGCGCGGGAGGAGGCGCCCGGCCTGCTCGCCATCTCGCGCTTCGACCCCAAGACCGGTGCCGAGACGCTGCTCGCGTTCAACACCGCGACCGCGCCGATCGAACGGCAGGTGGAGATCGGCGTCGACGCCGTCACCGCCACCACGCTCGCCGGCACGGGCTGCGCGGCGCGCGTCACCGCGCCCGGCAGCCTCACCGTCACGCTTCCTCCCCTTGGCTATGCCGTCTGTGCTTTGAAGGCGACCCGATGAATCCGAACGACCGCCCGTGGTGGCACGGCGCGACCATCTACCAGATCTATCCGCGCAGCTTCGCCGATGCGAACGGCGACGGTATCGGCGACCTTGCCGGGATCACGCAGCATCTCGATCACGTCGCCAGCCTCGGCGTCGAGGCGATCTGGCTGTCGCCCTTCTTCCGCTCGCCGATGGCCGATTTCGGCTATGACGTGTCCGATTATTGCGACGTCGATCCGATCTTCGGCACGCTCGCCGATTTCGACGCACTGGTCGCCCGCGCGCATGCGCTGGGGCTGAAGGTCATCGTCGATCAGGTCTGGGCGCACACCAGCGACCGGCACCCCTGGTTCGTCGAGAGCCGTGCGAGCCGCGACAATCCCCGCGCCGACTGGTACGTCTGGCGCGATCCCAAGCCAGACGGTTCGCCGCCCAACAACTGGCAGTCGGTGTTCGGCGGCCCGGCATGGACGTGGGACGCGCGCCGCAACCAATATTACATGCACAATTTCCTGAAGGAACAGCCGCAGGTCAACGGGCATCACCCCGACGTGCAGCAGGCGTTCCTCGACGTCGCGCGCTTCTGGCTGGAGCGCGGCATCGACGGGTTCCGCATCGATGCGATCAACTTCATGATGTTCGATCCCGACCTGCGCGACAATCCGCCCGCGCCGCTCGACGACGGCATCCCGCGCACCCGCCCGTTCGACTACCAGCTCCACACCTACAACCAGAGCCATGACGCCATTCCCGGCTTCCTCGAACGGGTCCGCGCACTGTTCGACAGCTATGACGCGCGCTTCACCGTGGCGGAGGTCGGAGGCGCGGACAGCGACCGCGAGATGAAGCTGTTCACCGCGGAGGGGCGCCGCCTGCACAGCGCCTATGGCTTCGACTTCCTCTATGCGCCCGACCTCACCCCGCGGATCGTCGCCGATGCGATCGTCAAATGGCCCGAACAGCACGGCGTCGGCTGGCCGAGCTGGGCGTTCGAGAATCACGACGCGCCGCGCGCGATCAGTCGCTGGGTCGCCCCCGACCGGCGCGATGCCTTCGCGCGGATGAAGATGCTGCTGCTCGCCTCGCTGCGCGGCAACATCTTCCTCTATTACGGCGAGGAACTGGGACTGACGCAGGTCGACGTGCCGTTCGAGCATCTGCAGGACCCGGAGGCGATCGCCAACTGGCCGCGCACCCTGTCGCGCGACGGTGCGCGGACGCCGATGCCTTGGCACGCCGACGCGCCGCAGCTCGGCTTCTCCACCGCCACGCCCTGGCTGCCGATCGGCGCCGATCACGCCGCGCTGGCGGTCGACCGGCAGGAGCGCGACCCGCATGCCTTGCTCCACTGGACCCGCGACGTGCTCGCGCTGCGCAAGCGCCACCCGGCGCTGCTGACCGGCGACATCCGCGTGGTCGAGGCGGGCGACACGATGCTCGCGATCGAGCGGCGGAGTGCGGGGGAGACGATGCTGTGCGTGTTCAACCTCTCGCCCGAGCCGCAGCGCTGGGTGCCGGAGGAGCCGGATGCATGGCAGCCGGTCGCCGACAGCGCGACGCAGGGCTGGCATTTCGACGGATATGGCGCATTGATCGCCACACAGACGGGACGAGGATGATGAAGTACTGGCATTACGGCGCCGCCATGGCGTTGGCGCTGCTGGCGACCGCCGCCACTGCGCAGACCGATCCCAATGCCGTCGCGCAGCTTCCGACGACGCAGTTCAAGCCGGTCGCCACCGCGACCTCGCCCGACAGATCGATCGTCGTCACCATCGCCTTCGACAACGACGGCCGCCCGACCTATGCCGTCACCCGCAAGGGCAAGCCGGTGCTGCAGCCCGGCAAGCTGGGCGTGATGTTCACCGACGCGCCCAAGATCGAACGCAACATGACGCTGATCGGCCAGTCGCAGGCAAGCGCCGATAGCAGCTGGACGCAGCCGTTCGGCGAATGGAAGTCGATCCGCGACCGGCACAACGAACTGACGCTGCGCTTCCGCGAAAAGGCGGGGATGCAGCGTGAGATGGACGTGATCTTCCGCGTGTTCGACGACGGCGTCGGCTTTCGCTACAGCTTCCCCGATCAGCCCAATCTGCATCAGGCGAACATCGCCGACGAACTGACCGAATTCGCCTTCGCGCAAGGCGGCACGGCGTGGTGGAAGCCCGCCTATCAGTGGAACCGCGAGGAATATCTGTACAACCGGACGCCGCTCGACGCGGTCGGCACCGCGCAGACGGTGATGACGGTGAAGCTGGCGGACGGCACCCACGCGGCGCTGCACGAGGCGGCGCTGGTCGATTATGCCGCGATGAACCTCGCGCGCGGCGAGGGCAACACGTTCAGGGCGTCGCTGACCCCCGGTGCGGGCGCGCCCAAGGTGACGCGCATGGCGCCCTTCGCCTCGCCGTGGCGGACGCTGATCCTCTCGGACGATGCGCCCGGCCTCTACATGAGCCACCTCGAACTCAACCTCAACGAACCGAACAAACTGGGCGACGTCAGCTGGATCAAGCCCGCCAAGTTCGTCGGCGTGTGGTGGAAGATGATAAAGGGCGACTGGAGCTGGGCGACCGGGCCGATCCACGGCGCGACCAATGCCAACGTCCGCAAATATATCGACTTCGCCGCGGCCAACCGGATTCCCGGCGTGCTGGTCGAGGGCTGGAACGTCGGCTGGGACGGCGACTGGTTCGGCAATGGCAATGCGATGCGCTTCGACACGCCGACGCCCGACTTCGACGCCGACGCGCTCGCCGCTTATGCGAAATCGAAGGGCGTCTATTTGATCGGCCACCACGAAACCGGCGGATCGGCGAGCCATTACGATGCGCAGCTCGACCGCGCCTTCGCCTGGGCGGCTGCGCATGGCGAACCGGTGGTCAAGACCGGCTACGTCACCGATGCCGGCCAGATCGAGCGCGTCGATGCCGACGGGACGAAGAAGCGCGAATGGCACGAGGGGCAGTGGATGGTGAACCACTATCTCCGCGTCGTGCAGGCCGCCGCCAAGCATAAGGTCGGCATCGACAGCCACGAACCGGTCAAGGACACCGGCCTGCGCCGCACCTGGCCCAACTGGCTGGCCCGCGAGGGCGGGCGCGGCATGGAATATAACGCCTGGCCGGGCAAGAACCCGCCCAACCACGAAGCCAATATGTTCTTCACGCAATGGCTCGGCGGCCCGATGGACTTCACCCCGGGGATGCTCAGCCTCGAAGGGCAGGGCGGCAGCGCCCTGCTGTCGACCGAGGCGAAGCAGCTCGCGCTCTACGTGGTGATCTATTCGCCGGTGCAGATGGCGGCGGATACGCCCGAAAATTACGCCAGGCACATGGACGCCTTCCAGTTCATCCGCGACGTGCCGGTCGACTGGTCGGACACCCGCGTGCTCAACGGCGACGTCGGCGAGTTCGTCACCGTCGCGCGCAAGGACAGCGCCAGCGACGACTGGTATCTGGGCAGCGTCACCAACGAGGCCGGCCGGACATTGTCGGTGCCGCTCGACTTCCTCGATGCGGGGCGCAGCTACACCGCCGAAATCTATCGCGACGGTGCGGGCGCGGATTACCGCACCGACGCGCGCCATGCGATCGCGATCGAGAAACGCTCGGTGAAGCGTGGCGACACGCTGTTGCTGGTGCTGGCGCCGGGCGGCGGACAGGCGATCCGCTTCGTCGCGGGCGGCGGGAAGCGGCGGCGGTAGGTGTCCTCTCGGTGACCGCCGCCGCCCCTCCCGCCAGCATCGCGATCCTCGGCGGCGGCACCGCGGGCTGGATGGCGGCTTGCCTGATGGCCAAAGCGTGGCCGCGCTGCGCCATCACCGTCGTCGAATCGCCGGAGATCGGCATCGTCGGCGTCGGCGAAGGCTCGACCCCGCAATTGAAGGCGCTGTTCGACACGCTCGGTATCGCCGAGGCCGCGTGGATGCCGGCGGCGGATGCGACCTACAAGACCGGCATCGCCTTCCACGGCTGGGGCGACGGCACGCCATCCTATTTCCACCCCTTCGCGGGCCAGATCGACCTGCATACGCAGGGGGCGTTCTTCGCCAGCACGCGCGCGCGGCGGCTGGGGGCGGACGTGCCCGCGCACCCCGATCGCTTCTTCCTCAACGCCCGGCTGGCGGCGGCGGGCAGGGCACCGCTCGCACCCCCCAGTTTTCCGTTCCACATCGGCTACGGCTATCATTTCGACGCGCACAAGGTCGGCGTGGTGCTGCGCGACCATGCGCTGGGGCGCGGCGTCGTGCACCTCGCGCGCCGCGTCACCGACGTCGCCGTCGTCGACGGGCGCGTCGCGCGCCTCGATCTCGCGGGCGGCGACAGCATCGCCGCCGACCTTTTCGTCGATGCGAGCGGTTTCCGCTCCGTCATCGCGCAGGGGGCACTCGGCGTGCCGTTCCGCTCCTTCGCCGGCAATCTGTTCGCCGATCGCGCCGTGGTCATGCCGACCCCGCGGGCCGGGCAGCTGCCGGTGCAGACACAGGCGACCGCGCTCTCCGCCGGCTGGGCGTGGGACATTCCGCTGACCACGCGCACCGGCAACGGCTATGTCTATTCCTCGCGCCATCTGTCGGCCGACGCCGCGGAAACCGAATTGCGTCGCCATCTCGGTCTGCTCGATGCCGACGTCGCCGCGCGCCACCTGACGATGAAGGTCGGTCGCGTCGAGACGACATGGACCGCCAACTGCCTCGCGATCGGCCTCGCGCAGGGGTTTGTCGAACCGCTCGAGGCGACCGCGCTGCACATCGTCCAGGCGACGGTCGAGGGCTTCATCGCCGCGCAGGACGGCGGCGGGCGGGACGCGTTCAACGCCGCCATCGCCCGCCGCTACGAGGGCATCCGTGACTATATCGTCGCCCATTACCGGCTCAACCGCCGCTCCGGCGATTTCTGGCGCGAGAATGCCGCCAACGACGACCTGTCCGACGATCTGAAGGCGATCCTGTCCGCCTGGTTCACCGGCCGCGACGTCGGCGAGGTGATCGCGGCGCGCGACCTCGGCGGCTATTATGCGCCGATGTCGTGGGAGGTGCTGCTCGCCGGCTACGGCACCTTCCCCGACGCCGCCCGGCTGCGTGCGGCCGCGCCCGTCGCCGACCTCGCCGGGATCGACGCGCTGCTCGACGGCTGCCTGCTCAACTTTCCGCCCGCCGGGAGATTATCATGACTGCGACCCTGACCCGACCGCGGCAGAGCTGGGCCGGCCTTTTGAACATCTCGTTCGGCTTCTTCGGCATCCAAATCGGCTTCGCCCTGCAAAATGCGAACATGAGCCGGATCTTCCAGTCGCTCGGCACCAGCCTCGACGATCTGCCCGCTCTCTGGGTCGCGGCACCGCTGACCGGATTGCTGGTGCAGCCCGTGATCGGCCATCTCAGCGACCGCACCTGGCTCGGCCGCCTCGGGCGGCGGCGGCCCTATTTCCTCGCCGGAGCCATCCTCGCCGCCATCGCGCTGCTGCTGATGCCGGAAAGCCCCGGGCTGTTGATGGCGGCGTTGCTGCTGTGGATGCTCGATGCGTCGCTCAACGTCTCGATGGAGCCGTTCCGCGCCTTCATCGGCGACATGCTCGACAAGGACCAGCACGCCGCAGGCTATGCGGTGCAGACCGCCTTCATCGGCGCGGGCGCCGTGTTCGGGTCGATCTTCCCGTGGCTGCTCGAACATCTCGGCGTGTCGAACGTCGCGGCGGGCGGCGGCATTCCCGATACGGTGCGCTACGCCTTCTGGTTCGGCGGCGCGGCGCTGTTCCTCGCGGTGCTGTGGACGGTGCTGACGACGCGCGAATATTCGCCTGCCGAGATGGCCGGCTTCCACGGTGCCGTCGCGGACGATCAGGCCCACACGACGCAGGTGCTGGCGGCGCGCGGCGTCGGCGGCAGCATCGCGTGGATCGTATTGGGTGGGACCGTCATCGCCACCGTCGCGGCGCTGGGGCTGGAAAAGGAAGTGTATCTGCTCGGCGCGCTGCTCGCCGCCTACGGTCTCGCCAGCATCATTGCCATCGCGCGGGCGCGGAGCGGGCGGCCGGCGGACATGCTGGGGCATATCGTCGGCGATTTCGGCGGCATGCCGGTGCTGATGAAGCGGCTGGCGGTGGCGCAATGCTTCAGCTGGTCCGCGCTGTTCATCATGTGGATCAACACCACGCCGATCGTCGCCGGCGCCTTCTACGGCGCGCCCGATGCGCAGGGCCCGGCCTATCAGGCGGGGGCGAACTGGGTCGACGTGCTGTTCGCGACCTATAACGGCGTCGCTGCCGTGGCCGCGCTGACGCTGCTGCCGCTGCTGGCGAAGCGGATCGGACAGGCCGGCACGCATATCGTCGGGCTGCTGTGCGGCGCGGCGGGGTTTGCCAGCTTCTTCGTCATCACCGACCCGCAATGGCTGTTGCTGAGCGAGATCGGCATCGGCATCGCCTGGGCGTCGATCCTCGCCATGCCCTATGCGATCCTCGCCTCCAGCCTGCCGCAAGCCAAGCTGGGCATCTACATGGGCCTCTTCAACGTGTTCGTCGTGGTGCCGCAATTGCTGGTGGCGACGGTGATGGGTTCGATCACCAAGCATTTCTTCCCGGCCGAGCCGATCTGGACGCTGGCCTTTGCGGCGGGCGCGCTGCTGCTGGCGGCGGTGGCGATGCTGCGGGTCAACGCCAGCCGGTAATCGCCCGGCCGCGGTCGACGTCGTGTTCGACCATCTGCTGCGTCAGGCGCAGGAACAGGCGCTGCGCCTGACGCCACGCGACCAGCCGGGCGCCCCGGTCACGCGGGCGCTCGCCGACGACCAGCCGGCTGCCCCAGCCGGCGATGGTCGCACCCACGTCAACGTCTGCGCCGGGCTGGATGACGAGCGAGGGGAAGGGCAGTCGCGCCTGCGGGGAGGCGAACAGGTCGCCCGCCTCCGGCTGCGGGGCGAACAGCAGCGCGCCGGCGATCCGGCCGACGTCGTCGGCGGGCGACAGCCGCGCCCACCAGGCACTCGCCGCGCAGCCGATGCCGTCCGCGATCAGCAGTACCCGCGCATCCGCCTCGCGCACCGCGCGGTCGAGCCGCGCCGCCCAGACATTGCGCTCCCCGCGCGACCGCACGTCGATCGGCACGGCCGTCGCGCCCTCCGCGGGCCAGCCGAACATCCGTTCCCATGACGGCGCGGGGCGATGCGCCTCGCCGATGGTGACGACGGAAAAGAGGTCGGTCGGAAAGCCTCCGGCGATGACGGTCATGCGCGTCCCACTCCCTGTTGATCTCGGCCGTCACGATCATGCGCGCTTTTCTGTGATACGCCAGCCAGGAAAAACTTCGCGCGGGGTGAGTGGAGCCACGGCCGTGTCGTGCTGCGGCCCGTTCCGCCGCCGAAGCTTTGCCGATAAGGCGGGGCGGCAGGCAGCTTGGGGACGGAATGACGATGCCGACGATATTGGTGACCGGAGTGGCGGGCTTCATCGGCATGAGCGTCGCCGACGCCTTGCTGGCGCGGGGCGATACCGTCGTCGGGATCGACGTCCTCAACGATTATTACGACCCCGCGCTCAAGCAGGCGCGGCTGGCCCGGCTGACGCAGCGCCATGGCGAGCGCTTCACCTTTCTGCGCGTCGATTTCGCCGATGCCACGGCGTTGCGCAGCGCGCTTGCGCCCCATGCCTTCGACCGGATCATCCATCTCGGCGCGCAGGCGGGCGTGCGCTATTCGATCGAGAATCCGGAGGCCTATGGTCAGTCCAACCTCGTCGGTCATCTCAACCTGCTCGAAGTGGCGCGGGCGCGGCATGTCGCGCATTGCGTCTACGCCTCCTCCTCCTCGGTCTATGGCGGCAACACCACGGTTCCGTTCCGCGTCGAGGATCGCGTCGACCGGCCGGTGTCGCTCTACGCCGCGACCAAGCGCGCGAACGAGGTGATGAGCGAAAGCTACGCGCATCTCTACCGACTGCCGCTCACCGGGCTGCGCTTCTTCACCGTCTACGGTCCGTGGGGCCGGCCGGACATGATGATGTGGATCTTCACCAAGGCAATGTTCGAAGGCCGCCCGATCCCGGTGTTCAATGACGGCAGGATGGAGCGCGACTTCACCTTCATCGACGATATCGTCGCGGGCGTGGTCGCGGCGCTGGACAATCCGCCGCCCGACGACGGGTGGGAGAAAGCGGGCGGCAGCATCGCGCCGCACCGGCTCTACAATATCGGCAACAACCGGTCGGAGCCGCTGGGGCGGGTGATCGGCCTGCTCGAAGCGGCGACGGGGCGGCCGGCGGTCCGGCAGAACCTGCCGATCCAGCCCGGCGACGTGGTCCGCACCGCGGCGGATATCGATGCGATCGCGCGCGACCTCGGCTATCGGCCGACGACGTCGATCGACGTCGGGGTGCCGCGCTTCGTCGACTGGTATCGCAGCTTCCATGGAATTTAGGCACGTGCTTCAGGGCGTGGCCGTTGCCCATGGTGCCCCGGCGAGCGTCCGCGCCAGATGGTCGATCAGCACCTGCACGCGCAGCGGCCGCAAAGGGCTGGGCGGTGTCATCAGGTGGAGCCCGAGCGCCGGCACGCTCCAGTCCGGCATCGCGACCTCCAGCCGCCCGTCGCGTATCTCGTGCCAGACGAGGAATTCCGGCTGCAACGCCAGCCCTTGACCGGCGAGCAGCGCCGGGTTGAGCAGGTCGGCATTGTCGGTCCACAGCCGCACCGGCGGCTCGACCGTCTCCTCGCCGAAGCGGGGATGACGAAAGCGCCACAGCCCGCGCGTCGCCCCGCCGGTATAGCCCAGCGCATGATGATCCCTCAGCTGGGCCGGATGGCTGGGGCGGCCGTGGCGATCGAGATAGGCGGGGGAGGCGACCAGCAGGAGGCGTACCGTGCACAGCCGCCGCGCCAGCAGCGAACTGTCCTCCAGCGCGGCGATGCGCAGCGCGATGTCGAACCCTTCGGCGACGAGGTCGACGCGCCGGTCGCTCAGCGCGAAGTCGAGCGTCACCTCCGGATAGGTTTCTAGAAAGGTGGGCAGGGTCGCGCCGACATAAGCGGTGCCGAACGACAGGGGCGCGCTGATCCGGACGAGCCCGCGCGCGACGTCGGACTGTTCCGCCGCCTCGTCCTCCAGCGCCTCGCCGTCCTGCAGGATGCGACCGGCGCGCGCCAGCGCGGCCCGCCCCGCCTCGGTCAGTGACAGCCGCCGCGAGGTGCGCGACAGCAGCGCCACGCCCAGCCGCACTTCGAGCCGGGCGATCGCCTTCGACACCGTCGGGTTGGACAGGCCGAGCGCCTGCGCCGCGCCGGCGAACGAACCGCGCTCGGCGACCTTCGCGAAGATCGCCCAGGCTTCGAGATCTGGCAGGCGGCGTGTCATTATCGGCAATGATGAGATGCCATCATTGCTATTTCGTCAAGTGGCGTTCGCCCTCATCTAGGACCCAACGGAACGATAACGGAGACAGAGCATGATCGAACGTCGCCCCTTCGCCACCCTCGGCGGTGCCAACCACGGCTGGCTCGATGCCAAGCATCATTTCTCCTTCGCCAGCTATTACGATCCCAAGCGGATGGGCTGGGGCCCGATCCGCGTCTGGAACGACGACACGATCGCCGCCGGCACCGGCTTTCCGCCGCACCCGCATGCCGATATGGAGATCGTCACCTATGTTCGCAGCGGCGCGATCACGCATCAGGACAGCCTGGGCAACATCGGCCGTACCGAAGCGGGCGACGTGCAGGTGATGAGCGCCGGGTCGGGCGTGCGCCATTCGGAGTATAATCGCGAGAGCGACGCGACGACGATCTTCCAGATCTGGATCGAGCCCAAGACGCGCGGTGCGGCCCCGTCCTGGGGCGCCAAGCCCTTTCCCAAGGGCGAACGGTCGGGGAGGTTCGTGACGCTGGCGAGCGGTTTCGAGGCGGATGGCGACGCGCTGCCGATCCGCACCGACGCCCGTATCGTCGGTGCGACGATCAAGGCCGGCGAGACGGCGGAATATGCGCTCGGCGCCGGCCATCACGCCTATCTCGTTCCGGCGACGGGGCGGATCGAGGTCAACGGCGTCGCGCTCGACGCCCGCGACGGCGCGGCGATCGTCGATGAAAGCGTGATCCGCGTCACCGCCACCGAGGATGCCGAGATCGTCCTGGTCGACGCCGCCTGACCCAGTCCTCCCGCCCGGATCTCTTGCGCTTTCCGGGCGGGACCACGAAGGTGATCCGATGAGCGACACCATCCTGATCTTCTACGGCTCCTACCGGTCCGACCGGCAAGGCATCCGACTGGCCGACTATCTGGTCGAGGCGTTCCGCGCGCGCGGTGCCAGCCCCGAGCTGATCGACGCCAAGGCGCTCGACCTGCCGATGCTCGACCGGATGTACAAGGAATATGCCCCCGGCGAGGCACCGCCCGCGCTCGAGGCGCTGGCGGGCAAGATCAAGGCGGCCGATGCGTTCGTCTTCGTCGCCGGCGAGTATAACTGGAGCGTCCAGCCCGGCCTCAAGAACCTGACCGATCATTTCCTTGAGGAATGGTTCTGGCGCCCCGCGGCGATCGCCAGCTATTCGGCGGGTCGTTTCGCGGGCGCCCGCGCCGGTCTGGCGTGGCACGGCATCCTGTCTGAGATGGGGATGATCGTCGTGTCGAGCACGCTTGCGGTCGGCGGCATCGGCAAGGCGCTGTCCCCCGACGCCGAGCCGATCGGCGACGGCGGCGCCAGCCTCGCCAGGGCGTTTCCCCGCTTCGCCGACGATCTGGCGTGGTGGACCGAGGCAGCGCGGGTACAGCGCGCCGCCAAGGCTCCGCCTTACTGAGCGTCCGCCGCCTTGCGCTCGGCCCGGAAGCGGTGGAGCAGGGGTTCGGTGTAGCCGCTCGGCTGCGCGATGCCGTCGAACACCAGGGCGCGGGCGGCGCGATAGGCGATGCTGTCCGCCTCGTGGCCGCGCATCGGGCGATACAGCGGATCGTCGGCATTCTGGCCGTCGACCTTCGCTGCCATGCGACCGAAGGCGGCATCGACCTCGGCTGCCGTGGCGATGCCGTGGAGCAGCCAGTTCGCCATATGCTGCGACGAGATGCGCAGCGTCGCGCGATCCTCCATCAGGCCGATGTCGTGGATGTCCGGCACCTTCGAACAGCCGACGCCCTGATCGATCCAGCGGACGACATAGCCCAGGATGCCCTGCGCATTGTTGTCGAGCTCGGCGCGCACTGTGTCGGCCTGCCAGTTCCGCCCGGCCTCGGCGACGGGGATGGTCAGCAGGTCTGCCAGCGGCGCGACGGCTTCCGCCGTGCGCTCGCGCTGGCGGGCGAAGACGTCGACGCGGTGGTAATGCGTCGCGTGCAGCGTCGCCGCGGTGGGCGAGGGGACCCAGGCGGTGTTCGCCCCCGTGCGCGGATGGCCGATCTTCTGGTCGAGCATGTCGGCCATCCGGTCCGGCGCCGCCCACATCCCCTTGCCGATCTGCGCCTTGCCCGACAGGCCGCAGGCGAGCCCGATCTGCACGTTGCGATTCTCATAGGCGGTGATCCAGGCGGCCGTCTTCATCTCGCCCTTGGGGATCATCGGCCCGGCGTGCATCGCGGTGTGCATCTCGTCGCCGGTCCGGTCGAGGAAGCCGGTGTTGATGAACACCAGCCGGTGACGGACGGCGTGGATGCACGCAGCGAGGTTGGCGCTGGTGCGGCGCTCCTCGTCCATCAGCCCAACCTTGATCGTGTGGCGCTTGAGCCGCAGCAGGTCCTCGACCGCATCGAACAGCCGGTCGGTGAAGGCGGCTTCGGCCGGTCCGTGCATCTTCGGCTTGACGATATAGATCGATCCGGTGCGGCTGTTGCCGCCCTTGTCGTGCAGCGCGATCAGCGACGTGACGATCGCATCGAGGATCCCCTCCGGTGCTTCGCTGCCGTCGGGCAGGCGGATCGCCGGGTTGGTCATCAGATGGCCGACGTTGCGCACGAACAGCAGGCTGCGTCCGGGCAGCGTCAGCGTGCTGCCGTCGGGCGTGGTATAATGGCGGTCGGGATCGAGCGCGCGGGTGACGGTGCGGCCGCCCTTGGCGAAGCTGGCGGTCAGATCGCCCCGCATCAGGCCGAGCCAGTTGGCATAGGCCGCGACCTTGTCCTCGGCATCGACCGCGGCGACCGAATCCTCGAGGTCGCAGATCGTGGTCAGCGCGGATTCGAGCATGACGTCGGCGATGCCGGCGGGATCGTCGCGACCGATCGGATGGCTGCGATCGATCACGATCTCGATATGCAGGCCATTGTTGCGGAACAGCAGCGTGCCGCCGGCGCGACCGACGAATTGCGCGGGATCGATCAGATCGGGCGTGCCGCCGGTCCAGTCGGTCCAGCTGCCGCCGGCGAGCGGAACGGCATCGTCGAGAAACGCCTTGGCCCAGGCGATCACCTGCGCGCCGCGCGCCGGGTCGTAGCCGCCGGGCTTTGCCGTGCCGGGGAGGGCATCGGTGCCGTAGAGCGCGTCGTACAGGCTACCCCACCGGGCGTTGGTGGCGTTGAGCAGGAAGCGGGCATTGAGGATGGGCACTACCAGCTGCGGGCCTGCCATCAGTGCGATTTCCGGGTCGACGTTCGTCGGATCGATCGCGAAGGGGGCGGGTTCGTCGACCAGATAGCCGATTTCGCGCAGGAATTCGGCATAGCCCTCAGGATCGGCGCCATGGCTGCGGTGCCAGTCGTCGATCGCCGCCTGCAACCGGTCGCGTTCGGCGAGCAGCGTGCGGTTCTCCGGCGCGAACCGCGCGTAGATCGCGGCGACGCCCGACCAGAAGGCGTCCGGGGCGATGCCGGTCCCGGGCAGGGCGCGATCCTCCAGGAACGCAGCGAGTTCGGGGGCGATCTCAAGGCCGGCGCGGTTCGTCATCTGTCTGTCCTCTCACAGTGACGCGACGATAGGGAGTGGATCATCCGTTCGCTAGCGGGCAAGATGTTAAAACACTTTGTCGTCAGGAGAACGAATGGCACTTGATCCCGACTATGCGTTGTTCATTGCCGTCGCAGAGGGTGGCAGCCTGTCGGCGGCGGCGCGGAGTCTGCGGATCTCGCCGGCGATGGTGTCGAAACGGTTGCAGCGGCTGGAGGGACGGCTGGGCGTTACGCTCGTCCACCGGACGACGCGGCGCCTCGCGCTGACCGAGGCGGGGGAAGGGTTCCGCGGCGACCTCGGGGCAATCCTCGCGGCGCTGGGCGAGGCGGAGGCGCGGGTCACCGGCGCGCGCGGGATCGCGGCGGGGCCGCTCCGCGTGTCGGCGCCGACCTCGTTCGGGCGGCTGCACGTCGCGCCGCATCTCGCCGCCTTCCTGACCGCGCATCCCGCGGTAGAGCTGACCTTCGACCTTGGCGACGGCTTCGTCGACCTGCTTGGCGACCGGGTCGATTGCGCGATCCGGATCGCCTCCGCGGTGCCGCCGACCGTCGTCGCGCACCGGCTGGCGAACAGCCGCCGCATCCTCTGCGCGGCGCCCGCCTATCTGGCGGCGCAGGGCATGCCGGCGACGGTGGAGGACCTCGCCGCGCATCGCCTGCTGGCGGCGGCGGGGCAGATGCCGTGGCGGCTGGTCGCAGGCGGGCGCACGCTGCAGGTCGAGCGCGACAGCCATGTCCGCACCAATTCGAGCGAGATGGTCCGCGAACTCGCGATCGGCGGCGTCGGCATCGCGCTGCGATCCTTGTGGGACGTCGGCGACGCGCTGCGCGACGGCCGGCTGGTGCGGGTGCTGCCGGGCTGGGAAGGTTCGCAGGACGTCGGCATCTATGCGGTCCATCTGCGCAGCCCCGCTGTCCCACCCGCGGTCGCGGCGTTCGTCGCCTTCCTGCGCGGCGTGGTCGACGAGGCGGCATGGGACGGGTGATCCCGCGCCGTCAGGCCCGGTCGCGACCGCTCAGCTCCGCCCCGGCGCGCGGATCGAAGCGCATGTTGACGAAGATCGCGAGCAGCGAGATCGCCGTCACCGTCCAGAAGGCGAAGCTGAAGTCGGGGAACGCCACCGCCTGCCGCCCCTGCCACAGCATCGACACGTGGAGCGCGGTCGCCCCGATGCAGATGCCGAGCGACAGCATCAGCTGCTGGAAGGTCGAATAGAAGCTGGTCGCCGCGCTCATCCGCGCCTTGTCGATCTCGTCATAGGCGATCGTGTTGTAGGCGGTGAACTGGAACGACATCAGGAAGCCCGACACGACCAGCACCGCGAACACCACGGGCAGCGGCCAACCGGGGCGGAACAGGCCGCAGGCGGCGTAGCCCGCGGTGGCGCCGAGCCCCATCACGATCAGGCTGTTGCGAAAGCCGAAGCGTTTGAGGATGCGCCGCGCCAGCCCCTTCATCCCGAACGAGCCGATCGCGGTGGCGACGGTCATCACCCCGCTCTGCGCGGCGGACAGGCCGAAGGCGAGCTGCATCATCAGCGGCAGCAGGAACGGCTGCGCGCCCTGCGTGATCCGGGTCAGCGAACCGCCGACCACCGACAGGCGGAACGTCGCGATCCGCATCAGCGACAGGTCGAGGATGGGGTGCGCGGCGCGGCGGGCATGACGCCAATAGGCGAGGCCGAACAACGCGCCGATCCCGACCAGCGCCGCCGTGAGCGTGCCTTCTCCCGGACGGCTCGCCATTTCGAACCCGAACAGCAGGCAGCCTAGCGCCGCGCCCGACAGGACGAAGCCGGCGGGGTCGAAGGGATGCGGTGCCTCCTCGCGGATATCGGCGATGAAGCGGCCGACGAGGACGATCCCGAGAATGCCGATCGGCAGGTTGAGCCAAAAGATCCAGCGCCAGTCGAGATAGGTGACGATGAACCCGCCGAGCGGCGGCCCGAGGATCGGCCCGATCAGCGCGGGCATGATGAGCCAGGACATCGCCGACACCATGTCGCGCTTGGCGACCGATCGCAGCAGCACGAGCCGCCCGACCGGCATCATCATCGCGCCGCCGACACCCTGGAGGAACCGCGCGACCGCCATCCATTCGAGGCTGGGGGCGAGGCCGCAGGCGAGGCTGCCGAGTACGAAGACGCCGATCGCGGCGCGGAACACCGGCCGCGCGCCGAACCGGTCCGCCATCGTGCCCGAGGCGGGGATGAACATCGCGAGCGCGAGCAGATAGGAGGTCAGTGCGATGCTTATCGCCGGGGCGGCGACGCCGAAATCGCGCGCCATCGTCGGCAGCGCGGTGGCGAGCACGGTCGCGTCGAGATGCTCCATGAACATCGCGGTCGCGATGATGAGCGCGACGGTGCGGTAGTTGCGGGTCGGCGGTTCGCCGCCCTCGTTATCCGCGGTCGTCGCGATCCCGTCGCCGGCAGGCACGATGCCGTCGCGGACCTCGGCATTGACCGACGCTATCCCCCGTCGTCGCGGCCGCAATAGCTGGCGCGGGTCGAGGGCGGCGGGGATGTGGAGATGCATGACGGGCGTAACGACTTTCTCGCGCGGATCGGGCCTCTCCGGACATGCGGGGGCCGATCCTTGTCATGGGGCCGTATCGCTGTCCTATCCCCATATAGGTACGATCGACCGCTAGGCGAGGGGCCGGACGCATCCGGCAACGCGATCAGGACAGAGTTGCGGCTGCGGCCAGGGCGCGCTCGCGCGCTTCGCGATGGCCGATCATTTTCGGGGGATAGGCGTCGGGGCGGGCGCCGGCCTCGTCGGGATCGTGGATCGTCGCATCGGTCAGGTCGCGCAGTTCCGGCACCCATTCGCGGATATAATCGGCGGCATCGAACTTCTCCGACTGCCCGAGCGGCGCCATGATCCGGCCGAACATATTGGCGTCGACGCCGGTGCCGGCGATCCACTGCCAGTTGACGGCATTGTTGCCGTAATCGGCATCGACCAGACAATCCCAATACCAGCGTTCGCCCTCGCGCCAGTCGATCAGCAGGTGTTTGACGAGGAAGCTGGCGGCGATCATCCGCACGCGATTGTGGATCCAGCCACTGGTCCACAATTGCCGCATACCGGCATCGACGATCGGATAGCCGGTGCGCCCCTGTTGCCACGCCTCGAGGTCGCGCTTCGCCGCGGCGCCCTTGCGCCACGGCAGCGCGTCATATTTGGGCCGGCCGTTGACGTCGCCATAATCGGGCAGGGCGAGCAGCACGCCGGAGGTGAAGTCGCGCCATGCCAGTTCGCGCAGGAAGGCGCCGGCATCCTTCGTGTTCCCCAGCGCATGATAGACGCTGCGTGGCGAAATCTCGCCATGATGGAGATGCGGGGACAGGCGCGACGTTCCCTCTTCGGACGGCAGGTTGCGCCGCCGGTCGTAGGCGGCGACCTCCTGTGGCCAGCCCTTCGCCTTGGCCAGTGCCTCCGCCTCACCGGGCGTCCAGTCGTGGTCGAAACTCTGCGACCAGTCGGGCGCGGTCGGCAGCAGTTTCCAGTCATCGAGGCGATCGCCCGCCGGCCATCGCGACGGTGCCGGGATGGTGTGCGGGACGGGGAGCGGCTCGTCCGGCGGCAGCTGCGATTGCAGCGCCTTCCAGAAGGACGAAAAGACCTTGAACGGCGTGCCTGCGCCGGTGGTGACGTCCTCCAGCCGGACGAGGTGATTGCCGTCGTACAGCGCGAGCGCATCGCCGAGCGCTGCCTCCGCCTCGCGCCACCACGGCTCGTAATGGCGGATGGCATGGATGCGGGTCGCGCCCGTCTCCTCCATCAGCGCCTTGAGCGCGTCGCCCGCCTTGCCGCGCCGCAGGATCAGGCGGCTGTGCTTGGCCTTGAGCGCCTTGTCGAGCGCGGCAAGGCTGTGGTGGAGCCACCAACGTTGCGCACCGCCGATCGCCCAGGCGCCGGGTGCATCGTCGTCGAGGATGTAGACGGGAATGACCGCGCCGTCATGGGCGGCGGCGACGAGGGCGGGCTGGTCGTGGAGGCGCAGGTCCTGCCGCAGCCACAGGAGGGTCGGTTCTGTCATGCGCCTGTCCAAGCGGCTGGCGGTCGGGGAAGTTCCTGTGCGTCGTCACACCCGGCTTGTTCGCGCGCGGCGGGGCGCGCAGGAGGGGGCATGACACGATTCCTCGCCTTGTTGCCGCTGGTGCTGGCGGCCTGTTCCCCCGCCGCGCCCGATCCGACCCCGCCGCGGCTGCCGGTGCCGATCCGCGGGTCCGACGCCATGACGCTGGTGCGCGGCCCGGCGCTCGAACGGCTGGTGCGGGGCAGCGTGCAGAGGCGCGCCGCGGTCGGGGCCGCCGCGCCGCCGACCGAACGGTTCGCCGCGACCGGCGATGGCTATACGCTGAGCTACGACCGGCCCGACACCAGCGGCCGCTACCGGATCACCCCCGACCGCGTGTGCCTGCGCTTTACCGGCGATCGCAGCGCCTATTGCCGCTTCTACCTGACCGACGCGCAGGGCGGGGTGTGGATGGCGGAGGACGATCGCGACTATCCGCTGCACATCGCGGCGGTGACCGTAACCCGCGGGGATTAGGGCCATGGCCCGTCCCCGCGGGTGACGGTCACGCGACCATCGCGGCGCCCGCGATGATCTTGTCGAGCGTGATCGGATATTCGCGGACCCGCACGCCGGTGGCGTTGTAGATCGCATTGGCGATCGCCGCGCCGACGCCGCACAGGCCGAGCTCGCCGACGCCCTTCGCCTTCATCGGCGACGACATCGGATCGACCTCGTCGAGGAAGATCACCTCCTGATGCGGGATGTCGGCATGGACCGGCACCTCGTAGCTGGCGAGGTCGTGGTTGACGAAGAAGCCGAAGCGCTTGTCAACCGCCAGTTCCTCCATCAGCGCCGCGCCGACGCCCATGGTCATCGCGCCGATCACCTGGCTGCGCGCCGCCTTCGGGTTGAGGATGCGCCCGGCGGCACAGACCGCGAGCATGCGCCGGATGCGGATCTCGCCGGTATAGGCATCCACCGCCGCCTCGACGAAATGCCCGGCGAAGGTCGATTGCTGTTCCTTCTTCGCGAGATCGCCGAACTCGATCGCATCCTCCGCCGACAGGCCGGCATTGCCCGCCGCCTCGGCGAGCGGCACGCTGCGGTTGCCCGCGGTGACCTTGCCGTCGGCGAACTGCACGTCGGCCGAATTGAAGCCGAGCTTCTGCGCCACCGCCTCGCGCAGCTTCATGCAGGCGGCATAGACGCCTGCGGTCGAGCTGTTCGCGCCCCACTGGCCGCCCGACCCGGCCGCAGCGGGGAACGAGCTGTCGCCGAGCAGGACGATGACCTTGTCGAGCGGCACGCCCATCACTTCCGCCGCGGTCTGCGCGATGATCGTGTAGCTGCCGGTGCCGATGTCGGTCATGTCGGTGGCGACCGTCACCATGCCCTTCCGGTCGATGCCGACGCGTGCGGCGGACTTCATCGTGATGTTGTTGCGGAAGCCCGAGGCGACGCCCATGCCGACCAGCCAGCGGCCGTCGCGGACCGACCGCGGCTTCGGCTTGCGCTGCGACCAGCCGAACTTGTCCGCGCCCATCCGCAGGCATTCGATCAGCTGCCGTTGCGAGAACTTGCGCTCCGGCTTTTCGGGATCGACCTGCGTGTCGTTGACAATGCGGAACTCGACCGGGTCCATCCCCAGCTTTTCCGCCATCTCGTCCATCGCGACCTCCAGCGCCATCAGACCGGGCGCCTCGCCCGGCGCGCGCATGGCATTGCCTTCGGGCAGGTCGAGCACGGCGAGCCGCATCGACGTCAGCCGGTTGGCGCCGGCGTAGAGCAGCCTGGTCTGCGCGACCGCGGTCTCGGGACCGCCGCCGGGCAGATCGCCCGAACCACTCTCGTGCGCGATCGCGGTGATCTTTCCGTCTCTTCCGGCGCCGAGGCGGATACGCTGGCGGGTCGCCGGACGGTGCGTCGCATTGTTGATCATCAACGGCCGCTGCAACGCGACCTTCACCGGGCGGTTGGCCTGTCGGGCACCGAGCGCCGCGAGGATCGCGTCGGCGCGGACGAACAATTTGCCGCCGAAACCACCGCCGATATAGGGCGAGATCAGCCGGACGTTCTCCTTCGGGATGCCCAGGGTCTTCGCGACCTCGCCCTTGCCCCAGGCGATCATCTGGTTCGACGTCCACAGCGTCAATTTGTCACCCTGCCACGATGCGATGCTCGCATGCGGCTCCATCATCGCGTGGCTCTGGTCGGGCGTCTCGTACAGCGCGTCGAGCTTTACCGGTGCAGCGGCGAACGCCTTCTCGAAATTGCCGACGCGGTCGACGGGCGGCTGCCCTTCTTCGGCGGGCTTCAGCGGCGCGGTCTTGAGCGCGGCGTCGAGGTCGAAGCGGCCCTGATCGCGTGCATAGTCGATGCGGATCAGCGCGGCGGCGGCGCGTGCCTGTTCGAACGTCTCGGCGACGACCAGCGCGATCGCCTGATGGTAGTGATCGACCTGCGGGCCACCGAGCAGCTTGGCGGTGTTCATGTTGCCCTTGCCGAGCGGTCCGGCGGTTTCGGCGGTGACGATCGTCAGCACGCCCGGGGCCGCCTTCGCCGCGCCGAGATCCATGCTCGCGATCCGGCCCTTGGCGATGCCTGCGCCGACGACATAGCCATAGGCCGCATTGGGGGCGACGTCGTGCCGTTCATAGGCATAGGGCGCCTTGCCGGTCGCCTTGAACTTGCCGTCGATGCGGTCGGTGGGCTTGCCGATGACCTTGAGCTGGTCGATCGGGTTCTGGCCTGCGGGGGTGTCGAACTTCATGCTGCGTCTTTCGCTTCGGCCATCACCGCGGCGAGCGTGCGCTCGACGAGGGGGACCTTGAAGGCATTGTCCTGGGTCGGGCGGGCGCCGGTGAGCAATCGCGCGGCGGTCGCCTTGGCACCCTGCGGCAGGACGGCTTCCGCCGCATCGACCCGCCACGGCTTGGGGGCGATGCCGCCGATCGCGACATGGCCGGTGCCGTCGCGCTGAAGGATCGCCGCCACCGAGACGAGCGCATAGGCATAGGACGCGCGATCGCGGACCTTGTGGTAGATATGCGTGCCGCCGACCGGCTTGGGCAAGGTCACCGCGGTGATGAGTTCGCCCGCCCGCAGATTGGTGTCGATGTGCGGGGTATCGCCCCACAGCCGGTGGAAGTCGGCGATCGGGATCCGGCGAGTCTGGCCGTCGGGCTGCACCGTCTCCACCGTCGCATCGAGCACGCGCATCGCCACGGCCATGTCGCCGGGATAGGTGGCGATGCAGGCGCTGCTGGTACCGATGATGCCGAGCTGCCGGCTGTAGCCGCCGATCGCCGCGCAACCCGAACCGGGCTTGCGCTTGTTGCACGGCTGGTTGGTGTCGTAGAAATAGGGGCAACGCGTCCGCTGGAGCAGGTTGCCCGCCGTGGTCGCCTTGTTGCGCAACTGCCCGGACGCGCCCGCGACGATCGCACGCGACAGCACGCCATAGTCGCGCCGCACGCGCGCATCGGCGGCGAGATCGGTGTTGCGCACCAGCGCGCCGATCCGCAGGCCACCGTCCGCGGTCGGTTCGATCTTGTCGAGCGCCAGCCGGTTGACGTCGACCAGATGCACCGGCTCCTCGATCTGCAGCTTCATCAGGTCGAGCAGATTGGTGCCGCCCGCGATGAACTTCGCGCCCGGTTTCGCGGCGACGGCCGCTGCCGCAACCGCAGGGCTTTCCGCCCGTTCGTAGGTGAACGCCTTCATGCCTTGGTCCCCGCGACGTCGCTCATCGCCTCGATGATATTGGAATAGGCGCCGCAGCGGCAGATGTTGCCGCTCATCCGCTCGCGCATCTCCGCGGCGGTTGCGGTCGGTTTGGCGGTGATATCCGTCTGCACATGGCTGGGGACGCCGCGCTTGATCTCGTCGAGCACCGCGACGGCCGAGCAGATCTGGCCCGGCGTGCAATAACCGCACTGATAGCCGTCATGCTTGATGAAGGCGGCTTGCATCGGATGCAGGTCGTCGGGCTTGCCGAGCCCCTCGATCGTCGTGATCTCGTCGCCGTCGTGCATCACCGCGAGCGTCAGGCAGGAATTGATCCGGCGGCCGTCGACCAGCACCGTGCAGGCGCCGCACTGGCCGTGATCGCAGCCCTTCTTGGTGCCGGTCAGCTTCCAATGTTCGCGCAAGGCGTCGAGCAGCGTCGTCCGCGTGTCGAGGTCCAGGCGGTTCAGTCGCCCATTCACCTTCAGCGTCACCGGCATGGTCGGCGGCGCGGCGCGGTCCTGCAGGGGCGGCGGGGCCGCCTCGGCGGGCATGGCGGTTGCCGCCACGCCGATCGTCCCGCCCGCGATCACGCCGCGGCGGGACAGTCGTAGTTCATCCTGGCTCATAAGAGGCCCCCTGATACAATTGAAAACGCCGCGATATCGCGATCGCGGCGTTCACTGGCTCTGGAGGTGCCCTAACGTGCCGAATCCATCCAAAGCAAACGCTTGGTGGAGATACGCGGCGGGACAGGTCCAGGTTCCGCCCAGGGCGGGCGGAACCCGGAATTTGCCGGTCAGAAGCCGATATGGGCGCCGGCCGACACGATCAGTGCGCTGGCGTCGCGCAGGAAGCCGTTGGTGGCGATCGGCGTCTGCACCGCGGTGCCGGCATAGGCGGCGGTCACGCGGTCGATCGACGAATCGTCGATCTTGACGTAGTTCGCGGCCAGATCGATGCCGAAGCGCGGCGTCAGCTGGAAGGTGCCGCCGGCACCGTAGTTCCAGCGGTTGCCGTCCGGCACGCGCGCATCGCGCAGGCCGTTGCGGGTCGGCGTCGTGCCATGCTGGACGCCGGCACGGAGCGTCAGCTGCGGCGACACGGTATAGTCGATACCGCCGGCGAGGCTGTAGCTGTCGCGATAATTCTGAGGCAGCGCGGTGTTGAGCGGCGCGCCGAGGCGGATCGCGTCGAACTTGCTCCAGTTGTAGCGAACCGCCTGGCCGTTGAGGGTCAGCGCCGGAGTGGCGCGGATCCGCGCGCCGACGATCACCTGCGCCGGGGTGTAGAAGCTCGCCTCGACGCCATCCAGCGTGCGGTTCTGCGCGGCGAGCGGGCCCTGCAGCCCCTCGACCAGCAGGTCGCCCTTCAGCGTATGCTCGATGCGTGACTTGTAGCTGACGCCGACCGTCGCCCAATCGTTGTGCATCTGGAAGCCGGCGGTCCAGCCGAGATCCCAGCCGTCGCCTTCGAGCCGCTGGCGGCCGTCGGGCAGCGCCGCCGACAGGTTGGGCAGGGCGTTGCCGAGGCTGGCATAGACATGCTCGACGTTGGCGGCGCCGCCGACGCGCAGCCAGTCGGTCAGCGCGACCGCGATCGACGGCTGGATGTCGAACGTGCGCAACTTGGTGCGGGTCGCGCTGTAGCGGGTCCAGCTGGTCGAATCATAGTCGGTGGTGAAGCTGTACGGCGATGTCACCGCGAGGCCGAGCGCGACCGGGCCGAACGGCAGCGCGATCTGGCCCGAGGGCAGGATGCCGTTGTCGATCGGGTCCTTGGCGAGCTGGTCGCCGCCGATCGGCGCGAACTGGCCGCCGGGGCGGCGGATGACCGTGCCGTTGTTGACGACGTCGCCCTTGGGACGGATCATCGATGCATTGATCGCGGCCTCGCCACGCTCCATCCCGGCGATCGAGGCCGGGTTCCACCAGAGCGACTGCGGGCCGGTATCGGCCACCTCGCCGGAAAAGGCACGGCCGGCGCCGCGTGCCGACTGTTCCTGCAGATAAAAAGCCTGGGCGTGCGCGACGGTGGCGAAACCGAACGAACCGATGAGGGCGGAGGCGAGCAAGGGAGCCTTAAGACGCAATGACATAGCGATGATTCCTGAATGTGGTTGGGAGATAATGGCGGGCGGACGATAGCAGGCTGCCGTGCCCGATCGACCGACCGGGCCGGACGTGCCGGCAGACGGGGAGGCGACCGTTTAGCGGACGCGGGTCCAGGTCTGCGTCTTGCAGAGCGGGACGAACACGCAGCCGCGGACCTTCAACGTATTGGCGTCGACCGGGGTCACCTTGGCCTTGTACGTTTTTCCATCGTCGGGATTGTAGATCTGGCCGCCGGCCCAGGCGTCGCCGTCGGCGGTGAAGCCGCTGATGAGCAGCAGGCCGCGCAGCGGGCGGTTGCGCTGCGCCGCATTCTGGTTGTTGGCGTCCTTGAGGTCGGGCTGCTGGCGGAGCAGTTCGGAGGAGATCAGCCGGCCGCAGATCGACGCGCCGCAGCGCTGGATCTCGACGATGCCGTTGCGCGTCTCGGTCTTCCAGCGGCCTATGGCGGTGTCGGGGGCGGGCGCCGGTGCTGCGGCGGCGAGCAGCGCGCCGAGGATAAGAATGGACATGGGGTAATCTCCTCTCCATGGCCCCGCTAACAGCCGCGGGTGCCGGTCCAGCCGGGGTCAGCTTCGCGCCGTATCTGTACGGTCGCGGTTACGGGTCGAATATGGCGCCGGCCACCTGAACGGTAACCTAATGGCGAGCGCCCTGCCGTATACGGCAGTTAGCGGCCCGCCTAAGCCGTCCAGCACTTGTGTCAAGTGACATGACGTTCATCGGCGCCGTCCGGCGCGGCGATCCGCCCCCTCCGCCGTCCGAGCGGGACGGCTGGCGGAGGGGGCATTCGGTCAGTTGCGCAACGGCTTACCCGTGGTCAGCATCTGCTGGATGCGCGCCTGCGTCCGCGGGTCCTTCACCGCATCCATGAACGCTTCGCGTTCCAGCGTCAGCAGATCGTCCTCGGCGACGATATCGACGACGTCGGCCTCGCCGCCGGTCAGCACGTTGGCGAGTCGGCCGGAGACGACCTCGTCATATGCGGTCGCCATGCCCTTCTTGCGGAAGCCGTCGACCACGCCGGCGATGCCCGTGCGGCCGCTCTCGCCGGGCAGGCGGAACGTGGGCTTCTCCGGCGGCGCATAGCCGGCGACGAGGCCGAGCGCCTTCGCCTTGGCGTCGGCCAGCAGGCGATCGCGGTTCATCGTGATGCCGTCGGTGGGGCGCAGGAACATCATCTCCTTCGCCAGCGCCGCGGACTTGGACACCTGCGCGGTCGAGATCGTCTCGAACGCCTTGGCGACGGCGGGCATCGGCCCGCGCGGCATCAACGGCGCCTTCGATATCCGGTCGAGCATCTCGCCATTGCCACCCCAGCCGGGCAGCAGCCCGACGCCGCATTCGACCAGCCCGACGTAGGTTTCGGCATGCGCCTGCACCGCATCGCTGTTGAGCAGCACCTCGCAGCCGCCGCCCAGCGCCATGCCGGCCGGCGCCGCGACGACGGGGAAGGGGGCGTATTTCAGCGCCTTCAGCGCCTGTTGTCCGCCCGCGACGAGCTTTTCGATCTCGCCCCACATGCCGGCGGCGACGGCGAACATCGCCATGCCGAGGTTGGCGCCCGCGGAGAAGTTCGAGCCTTCGTTATAGATCACCAGCGCCTTGAACCGCTCCTGCACCAGCGGGATGGCCTGATGGATCAGCGCCATGATCTCACCGTCGAGCGCGTTCATCTTGGTGGTGAATTCGAGCGCCGCGACGCCGTCGCCGACATCCCAGAGCGCCACAGAGGCGTTCCGGAGCAGGGGTTCGGACGCCAGCTTGATATCCTCGAGCAGCAACACGCCGTCGCTGCGGACGACGTCGCGATATTCGCCGTCGAGGGTCAGGAACTGCCGCTTGCCCTCGACGACGCGGTAGAAGCTGCGGTCGCCGACCGTGTCGAGGATCGCCGGTACAGTGCGGCCCTCCTCGCGCAGCCGTGCGGTGACGGCGGCGGCGCCGATCCGGTCGAGCAGCTCGAACGGCCCGAACTTCCAGTTGTAGCCGAGCTTCATCGCGTCATCGATGGCGACGATGTCGTCCGCCGCCTCGCCGACCAGCATCGCCGCATAGGAGAGCGTCTTGCCGAGCACCTCCCAGGCATAGTCACCGACCTTGCCCGGCGTGGCGATCAGCGTGGCGAGGTCCTTTTCCGCCTTCGGCGGCAGCGCGGCGGGCTTCTGCCCCTCGCGATAGTCGCCGGTGGCGAGATCGAGCGCCAGCTTGGTCTTCGTCGCCTTGTCGAAGCGGTAGAAGCCGCCCTTGCCCTTGCGCCCCGTAAAGCCCTCGGCGATCATCCGGTCGACCAGCGGCATCGGCCGGACGGTGTCGAAATAGGGGTCGCCTTGCGGCAGCGTCGACGTCAGGCTCTTCGAGAGCAGCGGCATCAGATCGACGCCGACCAGATCGACCAGCCCGAAGATCCCCGTCTTGGGCACGCCCATCGGGCGGCCGCCGATCTGGTCGGCCTCCTCGACGGTCAGCCCCTGGTCCATTGCCGCGTTGATCGCGACGGCGAGCCAATAGGTGCCGATGCGATTGGCGATGAAGCCGGGCGTGTCCTTCGCCCGGACGATCCGCTTGCCCATGAAGCGATCGACGAAATCCTCGACGCGATCCGCGACGGCGGCGTCGGTATGCGCACCGCGGACGATCTCGATCAACCGCATGTAGCGCGGCGGATTGAAGAAGTGCGTGATGAGGAAGTCGGCCTTGAACTGGTCGGAGCGTCCCTCCACCAGATTCTCCAGCGGGATGGTCGAGGTGTTCGACGATACCGCCGTGCCGGGACGCTTCAGCGCCTCCAGTTTCGCATAGAGCGCCTGCTTGATGTCGAGCCGTTCGACGATCGCCTCGACGATCCAGTCGCATTCGGCGACGCGATCGAGATGGTCGTCGATATTACCGGTCTCGACCAGCTTCGCCGCGCCCTTCGACATGAAGGGGGCGGGATCGGTCTTGAGCATCTTCGCGACCGCGCCCTTCGCCACCGCATCGCGATCGTCCCCCTCGCGCGGCACGATGTCGAGCAGCAGGACGGGCACGCCGGCATTGGCGACCTGTGCGGCGATGCCGGCGCCCATGACGCCCGCACCGATCACGCATACCTTCTTGATCTGATCCGTCATTATACGCGCTCCAGCACCGTGGCGATGCCCTGACCGCCGCCGATGCACTGGGTCGCCAGCGCATAGCGGCCGCCCTCGCGCTCGAGCAGCGCCGCCGCCTTGCCGACGATGCGCGCGCCGGTCGCGCCGAGCGGATGGCCGATTGCGATCGCGCCGCCGTCGAGGTTGATCGTCTCGTCCTTCAGGCCGAGATCGCGGATGCAGGCGATCGCCTGGCTGGCGAAGGCCTCGTTGATCTCGACCACGTCGAGGTCGGCGACCGAGACGCCGGCGCGGGCCAGCGCCTTCTGCGACGCGCTGATCGGACCGAGGCCCATCGTCGACGGCTCGATACCCGACACGCCGACCGCCTTGATCCGGGCGAGGATCTTGAGGCCATGCTTCTTCGCGAAGTCCTCGGAGGTCACCAGCACCGCCGACGCGCCGTCGGTCAGCGGCGAAGAGGTGCCGGCGGTCACCGATCCGTCCAGGCTGAAGGCGGGCTTGAGGCCGCCGAGCGCCTCGACGGTGGTGTCGGGACGGATCGTGCCGTCCTCGCTGACGGTGCCGGCCTTGGTCGTGATCGGCACGATCTCATCGGCGAGCCGGCCATCGGCGCGCGCGGCGGCGGCCTTCTTCTGGCTCTTCACGGCAAAGGCATCCTGCTCGCCGCGGGTGATCTGATATTTGGTCGCGACGTTCTCCGCCGTTTCGCCCATGCCCATGTACGCACCCGGATTCGCCTTCGCGAGCGCCGGATTCGGCATCGGGTTGTAGCCGCCCATCGGGATGCGGCTCATCGATTCGAGGCCGGCGCAGATGAACGCCTCGCCCGCACCGATCTGGATCTGGCCCATCGCGATATGGATCGCGCTCATCGACGATCCGCAGAAGCGGTTCACCGTCATGCCGCCGACCGACAGCGGCAGGTCGGCGAGCAGGCCGATCAGGCGCGCGACGTTAAGCCCCTGCTCCCCTTCCGGAAAGGCGCAGCCGAGGATGATATCCTCGATCTCGGCAGCGTCGACGCCGGTGCGCTCGATCAGCCCGCGGATCGTCTGCGCGGCAAGATCGTCGGGGCGGACGCGGGCGAGTGCGCCCTTGCCGGCGAGATGAAAGGGGGAGCGCGCATAGCCGGCGATGACGACGTTGGTCATGAAATCCTCTCTCTGATGGGCATTCGAGCTTGCGATATGCCGTATAGGTGCGATACCTTCCCATTACGTCAAGTAGCACGAGCGGACAATATGCTCGATGATCGACTTTGAGAGGAAGCATGGATGAGCGACACCGCCAAGGCAGACGTGGCCACCGCCGATGAGGCCGTAACGGCACCGCTGGCGATCAAGCAGGGCGTCGCGCTGTCCGCCCGGCCGCGCCTCCTCGGCGAATTGCTCGACCGGTCGGTGGCCCGCTTCCCGAGTCGCGCGGCGATCGACTTCATGGGGCGGGTGACGACCTGGGGCGATCTCGGTGCGGCGGTGGATCGCGCCGCGGCGGGGCTGCAGGCGCTCGGCGTGGTGAAGGGGACGCGCGTCGCGCTCTGCCTGCCCAATACGCCTTACTATCCCATCCTGTTCTACGCGACGCTGAAGGCGGGCGGCATCGTCGTCAACGTCAACCCGCTCTACGTCGAGCGCGAGCTGACGCACCTGATCCACGATTCGGGGGCGGAGATCATCGTCACCTGCGACATCGCCGAGATCCAGGCGCGCGTGCTGAAGGTCGCGGGCGAGACGGGGCTGCGCCACGTCGTCACCTGTTCGATCGCGGACGCGCTGCCGACCGTGAAGAAATTCGCCTACAAGCTGGTCAAGCGCAAGGAGATCGGCCGCGCGCCGCGCAGCGCGCAGCATCTGCATTTCCCCGACCTGATGGCGCACGGGCAGCGGCCGACGCCGGTGCCGGTCGCGCCGGACGAGATCGCGGTGCTGCAATATACCGGCGGCACCACCGGCGTGCCCAAGGCGGCGATGCTGAGCCATGCCAATATCGTCGCCAACACCGATGCGATGCTGGTCCATGTCGGCGGCGAGAGCGCCGAGCAGGATCGCGTGCTCGGCGTGCTGCCGCTGTTCCACGTCTTCGCGCTGACCAACGTGCTGACCTTCGCCACCCTGGTGGGTGCGGAGATGATCCTGTTGCCGCGGTTCGAATTGAAGCAGCTGCTCGCCACGCTCAAGCGGACGCGGCCGACCTATTTCCCCGCGGTGCCGACGATCTACAATGCGCTCGCCAATCTGGGCGCGGACCAGCGGCCCGACCTGTCGTCGGTGAAGGTCTGCATCTCGGGCGGTGCGCCGCTGCCGATCGAGGTGAGGCACGCCTTCGAGGCGAACACCGGCGCGAAGCTGGTCGAGGGCTATGGCCTGTCCGAAGCCTCGCCGATCATCACCTGCAATCCGTTCGAGGGCGTCAACAAGGAGGGGTCGGCGGGCCTGCCGTTCCCCGGCACGACGATCGAGATCCGCGACCGCGAGGATCCGACCCGGATCGTGCCGGCCGGCGAGAAGGGCGAGATCTGCGCCCGCGGGCCGCAGGTGATGGCGGGATACTGGCACAAGCCCGCCGAGACGGAGGCGGCGTTCGCCGACGGCGCGTTGCGCACCGGCGACGTCGGCTATCTGGACGCGGACGGCTATCTCTTCATCGTCGACCGGATCAAGGACCTGATCCTGTGCGGCGGGTACAACGTCTATCCGCGCGTGATCGAGGAAGCGCTGTACGAACATCCCAACGTGGTCGAGGCGGTGGTGATCGGCGTGCCCGATGCGCACCGCGGGCAGGCGCCCAAGGCCTTTGTCGTGCTCAACGAGCCGGGCGCGATCACCGGCCCTGGCCTGCGCGATTTCCTGCGCGACAAGATCAGCAAGATCGAGCTTCCCCGCGAGGTGGAAATCCGCGACACTCTCCCCAAGACTTTGATCGGCAAGCTATCCAAAAAGGAACTGGTCGAGGAAGAGTTGCAGAAGGCGGCACGTTAGACCGCGCGACGGGAGTGGGTGATGGACGGTCCGGGGGACGACAGGGGAGAGTTGCAGGGAATCCAGGAGGTGGCCGACATGCTCGGCATCACGCCCCGGACCTTGCGCTTCTACGAGGACAAGGGGCTGATCGAACCGTGCCGGATCGGGACGACCCGCGTCTACCGCCGGCGCGAGATCGCGCGGATGCAGCTGATCCTGCGCGGCAAGCGGCTCGGCTTCTCGCTGACCGACATCGCCGAATTCCTCGACCTGTACGATGCCGACCCGCAACATCTGGAGCAGATGCGGGCGCTCGCCGAGCGCGTGCGGATGCGGATCGACGAACTGGAACAGCAGCGCGACGCGCTCGACCAGACGCTGGCGGACCTCGCCAAGCTGGAGGGAGAGGCGCTTGCCCGCGTCCATGCGCACGAACCCGAGGCGCAGCGCGCGGCGGGGTGAGGGGCGTGCCGCGCCGGCTTGGTCTGGCTCCCTCTCCGCTGTAGAGCGAGGTGATGGCCGACCCCCGCGAAACCGAACTCCGCCTCGATCCGAAATATGACGCCGCCGGCCTCGTCACCGCGGTCGTCACCGATCGCGCGGGCGCGCTGCTGATGGTCGCCCATATGAATGCCGATGCGCTGGCGGCGACGCAGGCGACGGGCGAGGCGACCTTCTGGTCGCGCAGCCGGGCGCGGCTGTGGAAAAAGGGCGAAAGCTCCGGCAACGTGCTGCGCGTCGTCGAGATGCGGATCGACTGCGATCAGGATGCGCTGTGGATCATCGCCGATCCTGCCGGTCCGGCCTGCCATACGGGCGCGACGAGCTGCTTCTATCGCCGGATCGACGGCACGCGGCTGGTGCCGATCGGGTGAGGCGCATGCTGGTGCTCGCCGCGCTGGTGACCGGCTGCGGCGCACCACCGCAGGCGGCGCAGGACAGCGCCGGTGCGCGACTCGAGGCGGCGGCGGAGCAGGCGGGGCTGGTCGCCGATCCCGCGCGGGCGTCGCTGGTCGGTTCGTGGGCGCTCGATACCGACCGGGTCTGCGTCGTGCCGGGGGCGAGCGGCGCCTACCGGATCGGCGTCTCGATCGATTATGGCGAGGGGCAGGGGTGCGCTGCGTCCGGCAGCGCGCGCCGCGGCGGCGACCGGGTCGCGGTGACGCTGGGCGCCTGTCATTTCGATGCCCGGTTCGAGGGCGACCGCATCGTCTTCCCCGCGACGGTTCCCGCCGCCTGCGACCGGCATTGCACCGGCCGCGCCTCGCTCGCCGCGCTGGCGGTCGAGCATCTCAGCGCGTCGGTGTCGGAGGCAGAAACGCTGCGGTCGCCGGGCGGAAAATTGCTCTGCGCCATGCGTCAATAGATTGACGTTGACGTAAACGTGATGTAACCGCATCGCCATGGCCTCGACACCTGCCTATGCGCTGATCGAACCCCGCCACGATCGCGAGAATTTCAGCATATCGGACCTCTCCGACGAGTTCGGGGTGACCGCGCGGGCGCTGCGCTTCTACGAGGACGAGGGGCTGATCGCCCCCGAACGTCGCGGCACGCAGCGCATCTACTCGCACCGCGACCGCGCCCGGCTTGCCTGGATCCTGCGCGGCAAGCGCGTCGGTTTCTCGCTCGGCGAGATCCGCGAGATGATCGACCTCTACGACCTCGACGACGGCCGCCGCGTCCAGCGCGAGGTGTCGATCGAGCGCTGCCGTGCCCGCATCGCGCTGCTCGAACGGCAGAAGCAGGACATCGACGCCGCCATCGCCGAACTCAACACCTTCGTGACGGTCGTAGAAGCCGTCCATACGTCTGACACACAAGGATAACAGGATGCCTCAGTACACGCCCCCCGTCCGCGACACCCGCTTCATCCTCGAGCATGTCGTCGGCCTCCAGAACTACAGCAACCTTCCGGGGTTCGACGCGGCGACTCCAGACGTGGTCGAGGCGGTGCTGGAAGAGGGCGGACGTTTCGTCGCCGAGGTGCTGTTCCCGATCAACCAGTCGGGCGATCAGGAAGGCTGCACGCGCCACGAGGACGGCAGCGTCACCACGCCCGCCGGCTTCAAGGAAGCCTACAGCCAATATGTCGAAAGCGGCTGGGCGACGCTGGGCAATGCGCCCGAATATGGCGGTCAGGGCATGCCGCACGTCGTGTCGATCGCGTTCCAGGAGTATATGATCTCGTCCAACATGGCGTTCGCCATGTACCCGGGCCTGACGCATGGCGCGATCGCCGCGCTGGTCGCCAAGGGCAGCCCCGAGCAGCAGGCGATGTACGTCCCCAAGATGGTGTCGGGCGAGTGGGGCGGCACGATGAACCTGACCGAGCCGCAGTGCGGCACGGACCTGGGCCTGATCCGCACCAAGGCGGAGCCGCAGGCGGACGGATCGTACGCGATCACCGGCACCAAGATCTTCATCTCGGCCGGCGAGCACGACCTGACCGACAATATCATCCACCTCGTGCTGGCGAAGACGCCGGGCGCGCCGGACAGTTCGAAGGGCATCAGCCTGTTCGTGGTGCCGAAGGTGATGGTCAATGCGGACGGTTCGCTGGGCGAGCGCAACGCGGTGACCTGCGGCTCGATCGAGCACAAGATGGGCATCCATGCCAATTCGACCTGCGTCATGAACTATGACGGCGCCAAGGGCTGGCTGGTCGGCGAGGAGATGAAGGGCCTCGCCGCGATGTTCATCATGATGAACGCCGCGCGCCTCGGCGTCGGGCTGCAGGGCCTCGCGATCGCCGAGGTCGCCTATCAGAACGCGGTCCAGTACGCCGAGGATCGCCGGCAGGGCCGCGCGCTCAACGGCCCGAAGGAGCCGGGCGAGAAGGCGGACACGCTGTTCGTCCATCCCGACATCCGTCGCATGCTGATGGAGGGCAAGGCTTGGACCGAGGGCCTGCGCGCCTTGTGCCTGTGGGGTGCACTCCAGGTCGACCTCGAGCATCATGGCGCGACCGAGGAAGAGCGCGAGATGGCGGGCGACCTGATCGGCCTGCTGACCCCGGTCATCAAGGGCGTCGGCACCGACAAGGGCTATGAAGTCGCGACCAACGCGCAGCAGGTCTATGGCGGCCACGGTTATATCGCCGAATGGGGCATGGAGCAGTATGTTCGCGATGCCCGTATCGCGATGATCTACGAAGGCACCAACGGCGTACAGGCGATGGATCTCGTCGGCCGCAAGCTCGCCACCAAGGGTGGGCGTGCGGTGCAGGCGCTGTTCAAGATCGTCGCGGAGGAAACCGCCGCGGCCGAGGGTGTCGAGGCGACCGCGCAGATCGCCACCGGACTGAAGAAGGCGCTGGGCGAGCTCCAGGCGGCGACGATGTGGTTCATGGCCAATGGCATGAAGAACCCAGAGAATGTCGGCGCCGGCGCGGTGCCTTACATGCACCTGATGGGGATCGTCGCCACCGGCCTGATGTGGCTGCGCATGGCGAAGGCGGCGGCCGAGCTGAAGGCGGCGGGAGAGGGCGATGCCGCCTTCCTCGACGCCAAGCTGGTCACCGCGCGTTTCTTTGCCGAGCGGATCGTGCCGGACGCCGGCGCGCTGCGTCGCAAGATCGAGGGCGGTGCCGAGAGCCTGATGGCGCTGCCTCCCGAGATGTTCCGCGCGGCGTAACCAAAGGGAGGGCGGCCGCGACGTGCGCGTCGACGGCCGCCTCTCGTCACTGATCGTATTTCGTCGATTTCTGCGGCGCGACCGCGCATCTTTGCGTCCGGTCCGGAACCTTGCTGCAATGCAAGGGTTCGCCGCGCCATGACCGACAACAACGCCGCCAACACCGCCAGCAGATATCCCCTGCTCGCCTTCCCCCATATCCAGCTGCATGGCGTCGTCGACGACATGATGTATGCGCGCTTCAAGACGCAGCTGGCCGACGCACCGCAGGACGGACCGCTCGTCGTCTCGATCACCACGCTGGGCGGCGATCCGGAAATGGGCCGCGCGATGGGCGCCGACATCCGCCTGCTGCGCGACTATACCGGCCGCGAGATCCTGTTCGTCGGCAAGGTCGCGGTCTATTCCGCCGGGGCGACGTTCATGTCGGCGTTTCCGGTCGAGAAGCGCTTCCTGACCCGCGGTACGCGGCTGATGCTGCACGAACGGTCGATGACCAGCACCATCCAGCTGTCCGGCCCGCTGACGACCCTGCCGGCGATGCTCAAGGCGAAGCTGCACGAGATCGAGGAATCGGTGAAGATTCAGGAGGAAGGATTCCGCGACATCGTCCGCGGGTCCGGCGTGACCTTCGAGGAATTGCAGAGCAAGGCGCCGTCCAACTGGTATATCGAGGCCGACGAGGCACGCGACCGCGGCCTCGTTCTCGATGTGATCTGATCGCGGCTTTGTCGCTCCGGGGGTTGCGCCGCGCCCCCGAAAGGCATAGCCGCAGGTGCAGCATTCAATAGGAGCGTTGCGGCGATGGCCGAGTTCACCCTGCCCAAGAACAGCAAGGTCAAGGCGAAGGGCAAGGTCCATAAAGCGACCGGGGACGCCAAGCGGATCAAGACCTTCAAGGTCTATCGCTACGACCCCGACACCGCCGAGAACCCGCGCTACGACACGTTCGAGATCAACCTCGACGAATGCGGCCCGATGGTGCTCGACGCGCTCATCAAGATGAAGGCGGAGCAGGATTCGTCGCTCACCTTCCGCCGTTCGTGCCGCGAGGGCATCTGCGGGTCGTGTTCGATGAACATCGACGGCCGCAACGGCCTCGCCTGCACCACCGCGATCGAGGACGTGAAGGGCGAGGTGAAGATCACGCCGCTGCCGGCGATGGACGTCATCAAGGATCTCGTCCCCGACTTCACGCACTTCTACGCGCAATACAGCTCGATCAAGCCTTGGATGCAGACGGTCAGCCCGCCGCCCTCGGGCAAGGAGCGGCTCCAGTCGCCGGAGGATCGCGCCAAGCTGGACGGCCTGTACGAGTGCATCCTGTGCGCCTGCTGCTCGACGTCCTGCCCGAGCTATTGGTGGAATGCCGACAAATTCCTGGGTCCGGCGATCCTGCTGCAGGCCTATCGCTGGCTGGCGGACAGCCGCGACGAGATGACCGGCGAGCGGCTCGACCAGCTCGAGGATCCGTTCCGCCTGTATCGTTGCCACACGATCATGAACTGCGCGAACACCTGCCCCAAGGGCCTCAACCCGGCCAAGGCGATCGCCGAGGTCAAGAAGATGGAAGCCGAGCGCATCCTGTAACCGGCGGTGACGGACACGCCCTCACCGGTCTTCAGCTACGAGGACGATCCGGAACTGCCGGGCTGGAAGCGCTGGCAGTTCCGCGACGCCACGCGCTACAATGCCTTCATCGAGCCGCTGCACGTCCGTGTCGAGGGTGACATCGCCCGGGTGCGGATGCTGCCGCGCCGGGCGCATTCCAACATGCGCGATAACGTCCATGGCGGTGCGCTGCTCGGCTTCATGGACGTCGCCTTGTTTGCGGCGGCGCGCGGGTTCGGCGTGCTGGGGGCAGGGGGCGCGGTGACGCTCGACCTGTCCGCACAATTCATCGGCGGCGGTGTGGTCGGCGTGCCGCTGGAGGCTCGGATCGAATTGCTGCGCGAGACGGGGCGGATGCTGTTCCTGCGCGGGCTGGTCGTGCAGGAGGACGTGCCGACGATCGCCAGCTTTACCGGGACCTTGCGCAAGGCGACCGAACGGGGCTGATCCGACACGCTTGCGTACGGCCCTCACCCTCCCGGCGCGAAGCCGGCGCCGGACGAATACTAGGCGGGACCCGGTTTTCCCTATCCCGAACGCGCGCGGCCGCGTGCGCAGGAGCACGACGAATGACGAAAGTCCTCAACGCCTATGATGCGCTGGTCGCTGCGGGCGAATTGCGCACCGATCCCGAGCAACGGGCGGCCGCCACCCGGCTGGATACGCTCGCTGCCGAGCTGGAGACGCCAAAGCGCGCCGGCCTGTTCGCCCGCCTGACCGGTCGCGGCGGCGCCAGTCCGCGCGGCGTCTACATGTTCGGCGACGTCGGCCGCGGCAAGTCGATGATGATGGACCTGTTCTTCGCGAACGTCGGCGTGGAGCGCAAGCGCCGCGTCCATTTTTCCGAATTCATGCTCGAGGTCCATGGCCGCATCGCGATCGAGCGGCGCAAGGAGGCGGGCGACCCGATCGCCCCCGTCGCCGCGGCGCTGGCCGAGGAGACGCGGCTGCTCGCCTTCGACGAGATGATGGTCACCAATTCGCCCGATGCGATGATCCTCAGCCGGCTGTTCACCGCCCTGCTGGAGGCGGGGGTGACCGTCGTCACCACCTCCAACCGTGCGCCCGCCGACCTCTACAGGAACGGCCTCAACCGCGAGCATTTCCTGCCTTTCATCGCGCTGATCGAGGCGCGGCTCGACGTGGTGACGCTCAACGGGCCGATCGACTATCGCCGCGACCGGCTGGGGCAGCAGAACACCTGGCTGGTCCCCAACGGTCCGGCGGCGACTGCTGACCTTTCCGCCGCCTTCTTCCGCCTGACCGATCACGAGGTGACCGAGCCGATCCCGGCGGAGGACATCGTCGTGCAGGGGCGCACGCTGCATGTCCCCAAGACGCTGAAGGGCGTCGCGGTCTTCTCGTTCCGGAAACTGTGCGGCGAGGCGCGGGGCGCGGCGGACTATCTCGCCGTCGCGCGGCGCTATCATACCGTCATCCTCGTCGGCGTGCCCAGGCTCGGGCCGGAGAACCGCAACGAGGCGGCGCGGTTCGTCGCGCTGATCGACGCGCTCTACGAGCATAAGGTCAAGCTGCTCGCCGCGGCGGATGCCGAGCCGGACGCGCTCTATCCGGAGGGCGACGGGCGGTTCGAATTCCAGCGCACGGTCAGCCGGCTGGAGGAAATGCGCTCCGAGGATTACCTCGCGCAAGGCCATGGCAGCACCTAATTGCACCTGCGAACCATTATCAACTAAAGTCTTAATCCTTGGCGATTAGCGGTTGCCGGGCGCCGAAAAGGGGCGTAGGCGGCATGGCCAATCAGGACCTGCCTTTACGGAGATGGATTGGATGGCTCGCAAGAAGATCGCGCTGATCGGCGCCGGCAATATCGGCGGCACGCTCGCGCACCTCGCGGCGCTCAAGAATTTGGGTGATATCGTCCTCTTCGACGTCGCCGAAGGCGTGCCGCAGGGCAAGGCGCTCGACCTGTCGCAGTGCGGCCCGGTCGAAGGCTTCGATGCGACGATCATCGGTTCGAACGATTACGCCGACATCGCCGGCGCCGACGTCATCATCGTCACCGCCGGTGTCGCCCGCAAGCCGGGCATGAGCCGCGACGACCTGCTCGGCATCAACCTGAAGGTGATGAAGGCGGTCGGCGAGGGCATCAAGGCCAACGCGCCGAACGCCTTCGTGATCTGCATCACCAACCCGCTCGACGCGATGGTCTGGGCGCTCCGCGAATTCTCGGGCCTGCCGCACCATATGGTCGTCGGCATGGCGGGGGTGCTCGACAGCGCGCGCTTCAGCCATTTCCTGGCCGAGGAATTCCAGGTGTCGGTCAAGGACGTCACCAGCTTCGTACTCGGTGGTCATGGCGACACGATGGTGCCGGTCATCAGCTATTCGACGGTGTCGGGCATCCCCATCCCCGACCTCATCAAGATGGGCCGGTCGACGCAGGACAAGATCGACGCGATCGTCAAGCGCACCCGCGGCGGCGGCGGCGAGATCGTCGTGCTGCTCAAGACCGGCTCGGCCTATTACGCGCCGGCGACCAGCGGCATCGCGATGGCGGAGGCCTATCTCTACGACCAGAAGCGCGTCCTGCCGGCAGCGGCCTATGTCGACGGCCAGTATGGCGTGAACGATCTGTACGTCGGTGTTCCGGTGGTCATCGGTGCCGGTGGCGTGGAGCAGATCGTCGAGATCGCGCTGGACGACGAGGCGAAGGCGAACCTCACCGTGTCGGTGGATGCGGTGAAGGAGCTGCTGGTCGCGTGCAAGGGGATCGACGGTTCGCTGAATTGATGAATTGACTGATACCACCCCGGCGGAGGCCGGGGTCCAGTCGGGAAGGTCGTTGTCTTGGGCGAAGCTGCCGCCGTTTACATGATGGCGAACAGGCGCAACGACACGATCTATCTGGGGTCGACGATCAATCTGCCGAAGCGCGTGTGGGAGCACCGTAACGGAGTCGTCGACGGGTTTACGAAGACATATGGTTGCCATGTCCTCGTCTGGTACGAGGTTCTCGGCAGCTGGGAAGCCGCACGGCAGCGAGAGCTGCAGATGAAGCAATGGAAGCGAGCGTGGAAGCTGCGTGAGATCGAGGGTCTCAACCCGGAGTGGGGCGACCTGTATGACCGTATCGCACTGCCCTGAGCGCATTCCCAACTGGACCCCGGCATTCGCCGGGGTGGTAAGGACGAAACGCAGATGAGCATCCTCGTCAACAAGAACACCAAGGTCATCACGCAGGGCATGACCGGCGAAACCGGTAGCTTTCATACCAAGGCGGCGCTGGAATATGGCACGCAGATGGTCGGCGGCGTGACGCCGGGCAAGGGCGGGACCGAGCATCTCGGCCTGCCGGTCTACAACACCGTTGCCGAAGCCAAGTCGAAGACCGGCGCCGATGCGTCGGTGATCTACGTGCCGCCGCCCTTCGCCGCGGATTCGATCCTCGAGGCGATCGACGCCGAGATCCCGCTGATCGTCGCGATCACCGAGGGCATTCCCGTGCTCGACATGGTCCGAGTCAAGCGCGCGCTGTCGGGCAGCAAGTCGCGGCTGATCGGCCCGAACTGCCCCGGCGTGCTGACGCCGGGCGAGTGCAAGATCGGCATCATGCCGGGTAGCATCTTCAAGCAGGGCAGCGTCGGCGTCGTCTCGCGATCGGGCACGCTGACCTATGAGGCGGTGTTCCAGACCTCGAACGCCGGCCTCGGCCAGACCACCGCGGTCGGCATCGGCGGCGATCCGGTCAACGGCACCAACTTCATCGACGTGCTCGAGCTGTTCCTCGCCGATGAGGCGACTCAGTCGATCATCATGATTGGCGAGATCGGCGGCGACGCCGAGGAGCAGGCCGCGCAGTTCCTGATCGACGAGGCCAAGCGTGGCCGCAAGAAGCCGATGGCCGGCTTCATCGCGGGCCGCACCGCGCCTCCGGGCCGTCGCATGGGCCATGCCGGCGCGATCGTGTCGGGCGGCAAGGGCGATGCGGAAAGCAAGATCGCGGCGATGGAAGCCGCCGGGATCAAGGTCGCGGCGAGCCCCAGCGAGCTGGGTTCGACGCTGCTCGAGGTGTTGAACGGTTAAACCATTTACCCCTCTCCCATCGGGAGAGGGAGGGAGCGGCGCAGCCGCGGAAGGGTGAGGGCAGGTGGGCCCTCCCCTTCGACCCTCACCCTCCCACCGCCCTGCGGGCGGCGGGCCCCTCCCTATCCCATCGGGAGAGGGAAATAGGAAGAAGACCATGGGCTACGAAGGTCAGGATTTCGGCGACATCGCATCCGGCGTGTCGCCTGCGTTCATCGAAGCGCTCTACGCCAAATATCAGGCCGACCAGTCGTCGGTCGATCTCGGCTGGCGCGGGTTCTTCGAGGGGCTGGAGGGCGGCACCGGCGGTCCGAGCTGGAGCAACAAGCGCTGGCCGCTGACCACGACCGACGACCTGACCGCGGGCCTCGACCCAACGCAGATGGAACCCGCGCCCAAGCCGGCTAAGGGCGGCAAGCCCGCCGCGGCGCCTGCGGCTGCGCCGTCGAAGGACGATATCATCAAGGCGGCGGGCGACGCGATCCGCGCGCAACTGCTGATCCGCACCTATCGCGTCCGCGGCCATCTCGCCGCCAACCTCGATCCGCTCGGCCTGTCGCACCGCGACATGCCCGAGGACCTGCGCACCGAATATCACGGCTTCACTGATGCCGACATCGACCGCCCGGTCTATCTCGGCGGGACGCTCGGCTTCGAATGGGCGACCGTGCGCGAACTGGTCGACACGCTCCGCCGCAATTATTGCGGCAACGTCGGCCTCGAATACATGCACATCGTCGATGTCGAGGAGCGCCGCTTCCTGCAGGACCGCATGGAGGGCAAGGACAAGGCGATCGAGTTTAGTGTTGACGGCAAGAAGGCGATCCTGAGCAAGGTCATCGAGGCCGAGCAGTGGGAGAAGTTCCTCGGCAAGAAATATGTCGGGACGAAGCGCTTCGGCCTCGACGGCGGCGAGAGCATGATCCCGGCGCTGGAAAGCGTCATCAAATACGGTGGTCAGGCCGGCGTGCGCGAGATGGTGTTCGGCATGGCCCACCGCGGCCGCCTGAACGTGCTTGCCAATGTCATGGCCAAGCCGCTGCGCGTGATCTTCCACGAATTCGCCGGCGGTTCGGCGCAGCCCGATGAGATCGGCGGATCGGGCGACGTGAAATATCACCTCGGCACCTCGACCGACCGTGAGTTCGACGGCCACAAGGTGCATATGTCGCTGGTCGCCAACCCGTCGCACCTCGAGGCGGCGGACCCGGTCGTCCTCGGCAAGACGCGCGCGATCCAGACGATCGCCAACGACCTCAGGGACCATACCGGCGCGCTGCCGGTGCTGATCCACGGCGACGCGGCATTCGCGGGGCAGGGGATCGTGTGGGAATGCCTCGGCTTCTCGGGCATCCGCGGCTACAACACCGGCGGCTGCGTCCACTTCATCATCAACAACCAGGTCGGTTTCACCACCAGCCCGCAGTTCGCGCGTTCCTCGCCCTATCCATCGGACGTGGCGAAGGGCGTGCAGGCGCCGGTGTTCCACGTCAACGGCGACGACCCCGAGGCGGTGACCTTCGCCACCAAAATGGCGATCGAGTTCCGCCAGAAGTTCCATCGCGACATCGTCATCGACATGTGGTGCTATCGCCGCTTCGGCCATAACGAAGGCGACGAGCCGGGCTTCACCCAGCCGCTGATGTACAACAAGATCCGCCAGCACCCCGGTGTCAGCGAGATCTACGGCAAGCGCCTGATCCAGGAAGGCGTGATCGACCAGGCGTGGCTGGACGAGAAGGTCCACCAGTTTACGACGCTGCTCGAAGGCGAGTTCGAGGCGGGCGCGAGCTACAAGCCGAACAAGGCGGACTGGTTCGCGGGGCGCTGGTCGGGCCTGTCGGCGCCGACCGATGGCGGCACCGAACGGCGCAACGTCGAAACCGGTATCGAGCTCAAGCTGTTCGACGCGCTCGGCCGGACGCTGACGACGGTGCCGGAGGGCATCCAGATCCACAAGACGCTGTCGCGCGTGATCGACGCCAAGCGGCAGATGTTCGCCACGGGCGCGAATTTCGACTGGGCGACCGGCGAGGCGCTGGCGTTCGGGTCGCTCCTGTCGGAAGGCTATGGCGTCCGCCTGTCGGGCCAGGATTCGGGTCGCGGCACCTTCTCGCAGCGGCACGCGGTGTGGGTCGACCAGACCGACGAGCACAAGTACGTGCCGCTGACCACGGTCGAGCATGGCCGCTTCGAGGTGCTCGACAGCCCGCTGTCCGAATATGGCGTGCTCGGCTTCGAATATGGCTATGCGCTCGCCGACCCCAAGACGCTGGTGATGTGGGAGGCGCAGTTCGGCGATTTCGTCAACGGCGCGCAGATCATGATAGACCAGTTCATCACAAGCGGCGAGTCAAAGTGGCTGCGCGCCAATGGCCTCGTGATGCTGCTGCCGCACGGCTACGAGGGGCAGGGGCCCGAGCATAGCTCGGCGCGTCCCGAGCGCTTCCTGCAGAATTGCGCGCAGGACAATATCCAGGTCGCGAACTGCACCACGCCGGCGAACTATTTCCACCTGCTGCGCCGGCAGATGCACCGCAATTTCCGTAAACCCCTGATCGTGATGACGCCCAAGTCGCTGCTCCGCCACAAGCTGGCGGTGTCGGCCGCGGCCGATTTCCAGGGCGACAGCCACTTCAAGCGCATCCTGTCCGACACCAATGGTGCGGCGGATGCCGAGACGAAGCGGCTGGTGCTGTGCACCGGCAAGGTCGCCTACGACCTGATCGAGGCGCGCAACGCCGCGGGCGATACGGATACGCAGATCGTCCGCATCGAGCAGCTCTATCCATTCCCCGGCGACGCGCTTGCCCGCCGGATCGCGCGGATGCCGCAGCTGCAGGACGTGGTGTGGGCGCAGGAAGAGCCGAAGAACAACGGATACTGGTTCTTCGTCGAGCCGCTGATCGAGGAATCGCTCACGTCCGCGAACTGCGCCGTGAAGCGCGCGCGCTATGCGGGCCGGCAGGCGTCCGCCTCGCCCGCGACCGGCCTGATGAAGCGGCATACCGCGGAGCAGGGTGCGCTGGTCGCCGATGCGCTCGGCCACAATGTCCGCGAGGAAATCCGCCGCACCCGCAGCGAGAGTTCGACGACCACCGCCCGCCCCACGCAGGCGCCCAGCAGCTAAGAACGTTACCGACTACACCCCCTCCCCGGGGTAGAAGGATTGAGAGATGGCAACCGAAGTCACCGTCCCCGTATTGGGCGAATCGATCACCGAAGCGACCGTCGGCGAATGGCTGAAGCAGCCCGGCGACCCCGTGAAGGTCGATGAGCCGATCGCCAGCCTGGAAACCGACAAGGTGTCGGTCGAGGTGCCGTCCCCCGTTGCCGGCGTGATGGGCCAGCATGCGGTGCAGGTCGGCGACACCGTGCAGGTCGGCGCGATGCTCGCGACGATCGACGCCGGTGACGGCTCGGCCGCCGCGGCGCCTGCTCCGGCAGCGCCACCCGCTGCCGCCCCGGCGCCGGCTGCTGCGCCTGCACCGGCCGCTCCGGCTCCGGCTGCGCAGCCCGAGGCATCGAGCGATTCGCCCGCGGCACTGTCGCCTTCGGTGCGCCGTGCCGTGCTGGAATACGGCCTCGACCCGGCGTCGATCACCGGCACCGGCAAGGACGGTCGGATCACCAAGGAAGACGTCGCCGCAGCGGCCGCGTCCAAGCCCGCCGCAGCGCCGGCACCTGCCGCGGCACCCGCGCCTGCCGCCGCCCCGACGGGTGGGCGCAAGGAAGAGCGCGTCAAGATGACGCGCCTGCGCCAGACGATCGCCAAGCGCCTCAAAGAGGCGCAGAACACCGCCGCGATGCTGACGACGTTCAACGACGTCGACATGACCGCGGTGATCGAGGCGCGCGCCAAGTACAAGGACCTGTTCGAGAAGAAGCACGGCGTCCGCCTCGGCTTCATGGGCTTCTTCGTGAAGGCCGCGACGATGGCGCTCAAGGACATTCCGTCCGTCAACGCCAGCATCGAGGGCGATGAGATCGTCTATCACGATTATGCCGATATCTCGGTCGCGGTGTCCTCGCCGGGCGGCCTCGTCGTGCCGGTCATCCGCGATTGCCAGGATCTGACCGTTGCGGGGATCGAGAAGACGATCGGCGACTTCGGCAAGCGCGCCAAGGACGGCACGCTGAAGATGGACGAGATGAAGGGCGGCACCTTCACCATCTCGAACGGCGGCGTCTTCGGTTCGCTGATGTCGACCCCGATCATCAACCCGCCGCAGTCGGCGGTGCTCGGCCTGCACCGGATCGAGGATCGCCCGGTCGTCCGCGACGGTCAGGTGGTGGTGCGCCCGATGATGTACCTCGCGCTGAGCTACGATCACCGCCTGATCGACGGCCGCGAGGCGGTGACCTTCCTCGTCGCGCTCAAGAATGCGATCGAGGATCCGACGCGCATCCTGATCGACCTGTAACGCCCGCCCACGCACCAACCACCCCGGCGGAGGCCGGGGTCCAGTTGGGAAGGTGGTGGTGACGAAGCGCCACGCTCTTCCCATATGTTCCCCAACTGGGCCCCGGCCTCCGCCGGGGATGTGAGAAGATCATGGCAGATACCTACGACTATGACGTCCTCGTGATCGGCGCCGGCCCGGGCGGCTATGTCGCCGCGATCCGTGCCGCGCAGCTGGGGCTGAAGACCGCGTGCGTCGAAAGCCGCGAGACGTTGGGCGGCACCTGCCTCAACGTCGGCTGCATCCCGTCGAAGGCGATGCTGCACGCGTCGGAATATTACGACGCCGCCGCGAACGGCACGATGGCCAAGATGGGCATCAAGGTCACCGCCGAGCTCGATCTCGACACGATGCACGCCCAGCGCCGCGATGCGGTGAAGCAGCTGACCGGCGGCATCGAATATCTGTTCAAGAAGAACAAGGTCGAATGGCTGAAGGGCCGCGCCAGCTTCACCGGCAAGGACACGGTGGACGTCGCCGGCACGTCCGTGCGCGCCAAGAACATCGTCATCGCGACCGGCTCGTCAGTCACGCCGCTGCCCGGAGTCGAGGTCGACCAGAAGGTCGTCGTCGACAGCACCGGCGCGCTGGAGCTGGCCAAGGTGCCGCAGCATCTGGTGGTGATCGGTGGCGGCGTCATCGGGCTCGAACTCGGCAGCGTCTGGCGCCGGCTTGGCGCGAAGGTGACCGTGGTCGAGTATCTCGATCAGATCCTGCCCGGCTTCGACGGTGACGTCCGCAAGGAAGCGCAGAAGATCTTCAAGAAGCAGGGCATGGAGTTCAAACTGTCGACGAAGGTCACCGGCGTGACCGTGTCGGGCGACACCGCGACGCTGACGGTCGAACCCGCCGCGGGGGGCGAGGCGCAGACGATCGAGGCGGACAGCGTGCTGCTCGCGATCGGCCGCAAGCCGAACACCGACGGCCTCAACCTCGAGGCCGCCGGCCTGGCGGTCAACGGCCGCGGACAGGTCGAGATCGACCATGATTTCGCCACCAGTGTCCCCGGCATCTGGGCGATCGGCGACGTCGCCCCCGGCCTGATGCTCGCGCACAAGGCCGAAGACGAAGGCATTGCGGTCGCCGAGAATATCGCCGGCCTGACCGGCATCGTGAACCACGACGTCATCCCGAGCGTCGTCTACACGATGCCCGAATTCGCCGGCGTCGGCCTGACCGAGGAAGCCGCCAAGGCGAAGGGCGAGATCAAGGTCGGCAAGTTCCCGATGGCTGGCAACAGCCGTGCCAAGACCAACCACGAGCCGGACGGCTTCGTGAAGATCATCGCCGATGCCAAGACCGACCGCGTCGTCGGCGTCTGGGCGATCGCGAGCGTGGCCGGGACGATGATCGCACAGGCCGCGCAGGCGATGGAGTTCGGCGCGACCAGCGAGGATATCGCCTACACCTGTCATGCCCATCCGACCCATTCCGAGGCGATCAAGGAAGCGGCGATGGCGGTGACCGGCAAGCCGATCCACATCTGATGACTGCCGGCGCGGGTCCCATCGGACCCGCGCCGGTCGCGAGCGCTTAGGCTGCGGCCTGCAGCTTCGTGCCGCGGATCAGGTCGGCGGCCTTTTCGGCGATCATGATCGTCGGCGCGTTGGTGTTGCCGCTGATTAGCGACGGCATGACCGAGGCGTCGATCACCCGCAGGCCATCGAGTCCGCGCACCCGCAGCGATTCGTCCACCACGGCGTTGCGATCGTCGCCCATCCGGCATGTGCCGACCGGATGGTAGATGGTTTCCGCGGTGGCACGCACCCAGGTATCGATCGCCTCGTCGCTGCGCACGTCCGCGCCCGGTGCCAGTTCGGCGTCGCGATAGGGATCGAGCGCCAGCTGCGCGGCGACCTCGCGCCCGATCTTCACCGATTCGCGCAGCACGCGGCGATCCTCCGGCGTCGCGAGATAGTTCGCCTCGATCAGCGGATCGGCAAGGGGATCGGCCGATTGCAGCCCGATGCGCCCGCGGCTTTCCGGGCGCAGCTGGCACAGGTGAAGCGAGAAGCCATCCTCGGTCGCCTTTACCTTGCCGTGATCGCGCATGATCGCGAGCACGGCGTGGATCTGGATGTCGGGATGTTCGAGGCCTGGGCGCGAGGGGATGAAGGCGCCCGCCTCGAGGAAGTTCTGCCGGCCGACACCCTTGCCGGTGAGTGCGTAGCGCAGGCCGACGCCGAGCTGGCGCAGGCCCTTCACCTCGCTGAACACGGTCCGCAGGCCGCGGCTGCGCCAGTTCATGATGACGTCGAGGTGATCCTGCAGGTTTTCGCCGACGCCGGGCAGGTCGTGCAACGCGGACACGCCGGCCGCGCGCAGCCGTTCGGGATCGCCGATGCCGGAGAGCTGGAGCAATTGCGGCGACTGCACTGCGCCGGTGGCGACCAGCACTTCGGCCCGCGCGTCCGCCTGATGCAGCGCGCGCCCGACGGCATAATCCACCCCGATCGCGCGGCCGCGCTCGATGCGGATGCGGGTCGTCCGCGCGTCGGTCACGATGGTGAGGTTCGGGCGGCCGAGCGCGGGGGCCAGATAGGCCTCGGCCGCGGTCCAGCGCCGGCCGTCACCGATCGTTAGGTCGTAGGGGCCGAACCCCTCGGGCGTGGCGCCGTTGAAATCGTCGGTCACAGGATAGCCCGCCTGCCGTCCGGCCTCGATGAAGGCGGCGTTGAACGGGCTGTCGCTTTCGCCCGGCGAGACGCGCAGCGGGCCTGCGCTGCCATGCAGGTCGCCACCGCGATGATGGCCCTCCAGCTTGCGGAAATAGGGGAGGACGTCGTCCCAGCCCCATCCGGCGAGGCCCGCCTGCCGCCAGCGGTCATAGTCGCGCGGGTGGCCGCGCGAATAGATCATGCCGTTGATCGCCGAGCTGCCACCCAGACCGCGACCGCGCGGCCACCACAGGCGCCGGCCGTCGAGATGCGGTTCCGGAGCGGTCCAGAACCCCCAATTGTGCTTGCTCTTCGCCTTGATGAGTTCGCCCACACCCGCCGGCATGCGCACCAGCAGTTCGCGGTTGCGGCCGCCCGCCTCGATCAGCAGCACGCTTGCCGCCGGGTCTTCGGACAGGCGCGCGGCGAGGACGCAACCGGCCGAGCCGCCGCCTATGACGATATAGTCGAAACTCCCTTTGGACATGCTCTCTCCTGTGCGGCCGTCGGGGCCGTCGTATCGGTGGGCGGGTAGCAGAGGAGGGCGATCATCTCCTCCATCAGCGTGGCGCGATCGAGTTCGGGGGCGTGGACCTTGCTGAGGCCGAGCGTGATGAGCGCATAGGCGCGCACCATCGCGTCGTGGCGATCGAGGTGGTTCGCCTGCAGGCAGGCGACGAGGAAACGCATCAGCTGTTCGTCATGCCGTTCGACTGCCTCGCGGGCGCGGGGGTCGCTTTCCGCCCAGGCGCGCATCGCGATCGACAGGCGCGACATGCCACGCCGGCGGACGACCTGCGCCAGCAGGCGAATGCGGCCGACCGGATCGGCCTCGGCGCGTGAGATCGCATCGATCAGCTCCGCGATTTGCGCGCCCGCGAAATAGTCGGCGAGCTGGCCCTGATAGCGGTCGAAATCAGTGAAATGATGGTAGAAGCTACCGGTCGATACGCGCAGCTCGCCGGCCAGCGGACGCAGCTTGAGCGCGCGCAGCCCGCCCCGGCGGAGCAGGGACTGCCCCGCCTCCAGCCAGTCGCGCGGCGACAGGTCCGCCGAGCGCATGGATACCGGATCGCGCGTCGCCATGACGAATGTTATGCCGGCGCGCGCTCACGGTAAAGAGGCTGCCGGCTTTCGATGCCGGTGACGTGCAACAGCGCGACGTCGCGCCGGCGCCGGTCGATCCGCAGCACCACGTCGCCGAGCCGCAACTCGAACCCGTCGGCACCGTCCCAGTCGCCGGCCTGCATCGGTACGCCATCGAGCCGGCGCCAGTCAGGCGCTGGATAGGGAGCGACGCCATCGAGGCCGTGCCGTGCGCGGAAATCCGCGAGTGCCTCCACGAAAGCCTCCAGCTCCCGGTCGCGCCGTGCCCAGTCGACCCAGCCGATCGCATTGTCCTGCGCATAGGCATTGTTATTGCCGCGCTGGCTGCGGCCGAATTCGTCGCCGGCGGTCAGCATGATCGTGCCTCGCGAGGCGAACAGCGTCGCCAGCAACGCTCGTGCGTCGCCGTTGCGGCGCGACAGGACGGCGGGATCGACGGTCGCGCCTTCGACGCCGTTGTTCCAGCTGTGATTGTCGCCATGGCCGTCGCGATTGTCCTCGCCATTGGCATGGTTGTGGCGTTCGGCGAAGGCGACCGTGTCGGCGAGCGTGAAGCCGTCATGCGCCGCGATGAAATTGACCGTGCGGGTCGCGCCGGGGCCGAACAGGTCGTCCGATCCGGCGAGGCGCGTCGCCAGCGCGCCGGTCGCCCCGTCGCCTCGCCAGAAGCGGCGGACGTCGTCGCGATAGCGATCGTTCCATTCGAGCCAGTCGGCGGGGAATGCGCCGAGCTGGTAGCCGCCCGGACCGATATCCCAGGGCTCGGCGATCATGATGCGGTCGGCAAGCAGGGGATCGGCCGCGATCTCCGCAAAGATCAGCGCATGGGGATCGAAGCCGGGGGAGCGCGCCAACACCGGTGCGAGGTCGAAGCGGAAACCGTCGACGCCCAGAGCGGCGAAATGGCGCAGGCTTGAGAGGATCAGCGCGCGCACCTCGGGCCGGCCGCAATCGAGCGTGTTGCCGGTGCCGGTGTCGTTTATCAGCGTGCCGTCGGGGGCGTGGGTATAATAGAGCGCCTCGTCCAACCCACGCATCGACAGCGTCGGGCCGTATATGTCGCTTTCGCCGGTATGGTTGAACACGAGGTCGAGGATCACGCCGATCCCGGCCGCGCGCAGGGCGGCGACGGTGTCGCGCAGCTCGGCGACGCCGCCCGGGGCGAGGCGCGGGTCGATCGCCATCGGCACGACCGGATTATAGCCCCAGGCATTGGTCAGCCCCAGCGCCGGCAGATGCCGTTCGTCGATCCACGCGACGATCGGCATCAGTTCGACCGCGGCGACGCGCAGGCCCTGCAGGTGCGCGATCACCGAGGGATGTGCCAGCGCCGCGATCGTGCCGCGCTGCGCCGCCGGCACGTCCGGATGCAGCATCGTGAAGCCGCGGACGTTGAGCTCATAGACCAGCCCGCCGGGCCGGAACAGCGGGGCGTCGACCGGTCGCGGAACCACGGGCGCCGGGACGATCGCGCGCGGCACCAGCGCCGTGGTGTCCACACCCGCCTGCGCGAGCGAAGGATCATAGCGAAAGGCGCGATCGAGCTCGACCGCATAGGGATCGACCAGCAGCTTGGCGGGATCGGCTGCGGTACGGTAGCCGTAGCGCTGGCCGGGACGGACGCCGGCGACCTCGACCGACCAGATGCCGTCCGTGCCGGTCATGGCGATGCGCCGTTCCCCGCCGGCGTCGAACAGGCACAGCATCGCTTCGGTCGCCGAGCGGATGGCGAAGCGGGCGCCGCTGTCGTGGGCCTGCGCGCCGAGTACGGGGCCGGCGGACTCGTTGCTGGTCATGATATCCCCCGGGCCGCCTGTGCCGCCCGCGCGACTATGCGGGGCGGTGGCCCCCGGAACAAGTCCGGGGGTGCTACCCGGAGGCAGATGCGTTCAGGTCACCACGTCCGGCGCGGTGCGGCCGGTGTGGCGGGCGATGCCGGCAAGCGCGTCCGCCGCGGCGACGATATCGGCGAGCATGTCGCCCGTCTCACGGTCGATGTCGCCGGACGCCGGTTCGTAGCGTTCGAGATAGACGCGCAACGTCGCGCCGGTGGTGCCCGTACCGGACAGGCGGAACACGACGCGGCTGCCGCCCTCGAACAGGATGCGCACGCCTTGGTTGCGGCTGACCGAGCCGTCGGTCGGATCGGTATAGGCGAAATCGTCCGCGCCGGCGATCGTCAGCCCGGACACCTGCATGCCGGCCAGCGTGTCGAGCTTGCCGCGCAATTCGGCCATCAGCGCATCCGCGCGCTCCGTCTCGACGCCCTCGTAATCGTGGCGCGCGTAATAGTTACGACCATAGGTCGCCCAATGGTCGCGGGCGATCGCATCGACCGAAGCACCACGCGCGGCAAGGATGTTGAGCCACAGCAGCACCGCCCACAGGCCATCCTTTTCGCGGACGTGGTCCGAACCGGTGCCGGCGCTTTCCTCGCCGCAGATCGTCGCCATGCCCGCGTCGAGCAGGTTGCCGAAGAACTTCCATCCCGTCGGCGTCTCGAACACCGGCACGCCGAGCTTGGCCGCAACGCGATCCGCGGCGGCACTGGTCGGCATCGACCGCGCGATCCCCTTCAGCCCAGCGGCATAGCCGGGGGCGAGATGCGCATTGGCGGCGAGCATCGCGAGGCTGTCGGACGGGGTGACGAAGCGGTTGCGGCCGATGATGAGGTTGCGGTCGCCGTCGCCATCCGAGGCGGCGCCGAAATCGGGCGCGTCCGCCGCCATCATCGTCTCGTACAGTGCGTGCGCATGGACGAGGTTGGGATCGGGGTGATGCCCGCCGAAATCCTCCAGCGGCGTCCCGTTGCGCACGGTGCCGGCCGCGAAGCCGAGCCGCTTTTCCAGGATTTCCGTCGCATAGGGGCCGGTGATCGCGTTCATCGCGTCGAACGCCATGGTCAGGCCCGCGCCGCGGATGGCGGGGAAGTCGAACAGCGTCTCCATCAGCGCCGCGTAATCGGTCACCGGATCGATCACCTCGACCGTCATCGCGCCGACCGTCACCTCGCCAAGGGAGTCGAGATCGACGTCCTTCGCATCGACCGTCAGCCAGCGATCGATCGTCTTCGTCCGCGCGTAAAGCGCATCGGTGACCTGTTCGGGCGCGGGGCCGCCATTGGCGATATTGTATTTGATCCCGAAATCCTCGTCGGGACCGCCGGGATTGTGGCTCGCCGACAGCACCAGCCCGCCCAGCGCCTTGCGGATGCGGATCAGGTGGCTCGCGGCGGGCGTCGAGAGCAGGCCGCCGCGCCCCACCACGACGCGAGCGAAGCCGTTCGCCGCGGCGATGCGGATCGCCTTCTGGATCACTTCGCGATTGAGGAAGCGGCCGTCGCCGCCGATCACCAGCGTCGCGCCCGCCTTGCCATCGATCACGTCGAAGACCGACTGGATGAAGTTTTCGGCGTAGTTCGGCTGCTGGAACACCTTCACCTTCTTGCGCAGGCCGGACGTTCCCGGCTTCTGGTCGGTGTAGGGCGTGGTCGCGACGGTCGTGGTCATGCGGCTCCTGTCAGGCTCTTGTACAATTCGGCGTAACGGCGACCGCTTTCCGCCCATGAGAAATCGGCGCGCATCCCGTTGCGCTGGATCGTGCACCACAGATCGGGCCGTGCATAGGCGGTGATCGTGCGGCGGATGGCGTGGGCGAGAGTGTGATAGCCGGTTTCGCCATGCTGGAAACCGGTCGCGACGCCGGCCGCGAGCGCTGCCTCGTTCGCGTCGATTACCGTGTCGGCAAGCCCGCCGGTGCGCGCGACGACGGGGACGCAGCCATAAGCGAGGCCATAGAGCTGGGTCAGCCCGCACGGTTCGAACCGTGACGGGATCAGGATCGCGTCGGCCCCGCCCTGCAACAGATGCGACAGCGGCTCGTCATAGCCGATTGTCACCCCGATCCGTCCCGGATGCCGCGCCGCGGCGGCAAGGAACGCCGCCTCCAGATGCGCATCGCCCGATCCGAGCAGCGCCAGCCGCCCGCCGAGCGACACCAGTTCGTCGAGGCACTGGACGAGCACGTCCATGCCCTTCTGCCAGGTCAGCCGGCTGATGACGGTGAAGATCGGTCCGTCGCCCGTGTCGAGGCCGAACATCGCCTCGACCGCGCGCTTGTTCGCCTTGCGGCGGCCGAGCGCACGCGCGGTGTAGCGGCTGGGCAGCGCCGTGTCGGTTTCCGGATTCCACACCGCCGGGTCGATGCCGTTGACGATGCCGTGCACGCGGCCGCGCCGCGTCTCGATCAGCCCTTCCAGCCCCATGCCGAACCGGCCCTCGCGGATTTCGGCGGCATAGGTCGGGCTGACGGTGGTGATCGAATCGGCGGATTCGAGGCCCGCCTTGAGGAAGCCGACGCCGCCGTAATATTCGACGCCGTCGATCGCATAGGCCGCGTCGGGCAGGCCCAGTTCGGCGAAGATCTCCGCCCCAAACTGCCCCTGGAACGCAATATTGTGCACGGTCATCACGCTCGCGACGGGCCGTGCGTCCGCCGGACGATAGCGCAGATAGGCGGGCGCCAGCGCCGCCTGCCAGTCGTGCGCGTGCAACAGGTCGAAGTGCATGCCGTCCGCTATCTCAGCCGCCGCCCGCGACAGCGCGGCGAAGCGCCGCCAGTCGTCCTCCGCCCCATACAATCCGCCGGCGCGCGCGAACAGGGCAGGGGCATCTAACACCAGCAGCGGGTGGCTACCGATCCTGGCGGAGAGCAACCGTGCTTCCGCACCCATCAGGTCCTTCCAGCGGTGGACGACCTTCGCGCCCTTCACCGCCTTGCCGACGGTGGGATAGCCCGGGATCA